>Ga0078894_10001631_pt1 | contig 16763 bp, 10 predicted proteins | sample LauGreSu1BDMLBSD_2_FD_67506 | JGI IMG/M metagenome (GOLD analysis project Ga0078894, IMG submission 67506) | Freshwater lake microbial communities from Lake Michigan, USA - Su13.BD.MLB.SD (version 4) (version 4) | ecosystem: Environmental > Aquatic > Freshwater > Lake | place: Lake Michigan... | reverse complement strand
TGACCGCCGCCCCGGGCACGCCCGACGCGGGGATGCCGGCCGTCGCGCGCATCGCCGCGGCCGCGGCGATGCGCGCGACGGCCGGCATCCCCGCGTCGGGCGTGCCCGGGGCGGCGGTCACGGCACCGAGCGCATCGAACGCGTGGAACTCGAGTGACGATCGCGGATCGGCGAGGACCGCGTCCCGCGCGATCGAGCGCATCGCCGCGGAGCGCCCCGCGGTGCCCGCGGGGATTCGCCGGGCGATGTCGAGCGCACGCGCGCGCATCGCGGCCGGCGGCAGGAACGCGGACTGCGCGAACCGCCCCAGCGCGTCCACGGCGCCCGTCGCATCGCCCGCGGCGAGCGCGAGCTCAGCCTCGGCCAGCGGCCTGCGCGCGCCCGGCGGCAAGGCCGCGATCCGCAGCCGGGCCGCGGCCAGCGACTCCTGCGCCCGGCCCGCCGCGCGCAGGAGCTGCTCGCGCACCTCGAGGACGAGCGTGTCGGCGGGGTCGGCCGCAAGCCGGCGCTCGATGCGCGCGAGGAGGTCCGGGGCGGTGCCCGATGCGGCAGCGGATGCGGCGGCCGCCCGCCAGGCCCGCGGGTCGTTGGGTCGACGCTCGAGCTCCGCCGTCACCCACGCCGCCGCGGCTCGGGGACCCTCGGAGCGCACGAACGACGCCACGAGCGCCTCGAATGCCTCGTCGTCGCCCGGATCGAGCGCGTGCGCGAGGAGCAGTTCCCCGGTGGCGCGCACGGGATCGCTCGACGCCGCGGCGGCCTCGGCGCGCGCCCGGGCCGAGCCCGCGATCGCGCTGCCGTCCACCGCGGCACGCGCCTGCGCGATGGACCGCTCGACCGCGGCGCCCGCGCCGCGGCCGTCGTCGCCGGCCCGCAGCATGGCGCGCGCGAGCGACTGCTCCGCCTCGAACGAGGCGCCCGTGTCCGCGAACGCCCTCGCAAGCGATGCATGCCAGCCGCCGTCGGCATCGAACGCCGGCGGTGCCAGCCCGGCGGCACGCGCGACGAGCGCCGGGTCGTCCGCCGACACCGCCGCAAGCAGGAGCGCCTCGAGCGCCATCCGCGACGGCGCTCGCTCGACGGACGCCGCGGCGCGCTCCCAGGCCTCTCCCGGGCTGCCGGCGACGGCAAGCACACCGGCGGCGAGGCACTCGCGGACCTCGCCGTCCGGCAGCTCGGCGAGCCCCGCCCGCACGGCCGCAAGCTCGCGAGAGGAGAGCACCAGCGCCCTGCACGCCTCGCGCAGGCGCTCGGGCGACGACTCGACGATGTCGGCAGCGGCGGCCGGCGCGGCGCGGTCGCCCGCGGCGCGGAACGACCACTCGAGCGCCCGCGGATCGACCGCGCCATCGTCGATGGCGGCCTGCACCGCGACCGCGCCCGACGGCGGGTCGCCCGCCGCGGCCGTCAGCATCCCGATGCGGGCGCGAACGTCGGGGGGCTGCGACCCGTCGCGGGAGAGCCGCCCGTCGGCGGCGATCGCCGCCACCGCAAGCTGCTCGCGCGCGGCCGCATCGCCCGCAAGCGCTTCCAGCAGCCACTCGGCACGGAGCGAGTCGGTCGGGTCAAGCCACGGGTCGGCGGCGATCAGCGCACCGAGCGACCCACGGGCTCCCTGCGCGTCGCCCGACGCCAGCTGCGCGTAGGCCGCGAGCGCCACCGTTGCGGCATCGGGACGCAGGTCGTGGCTGCGGGCGAACAGGCTGAAGGCAGCATCGGGCCGCAGGCAACGCAGCGCGGCCTCGCCCGTCTCGAGCGCCAGCTGCGCGGCGGCGCGCCGGGCGGGCTCGATCCCGTCGCCGCGCTGCGCCGCGACGGCCTCCGGAGGGACCTCAAGCGCCGGCAGCGCCACCTGGATTCCCGCCTCCAGGAAGCCGAGCCGGTACAGGCTGCGCGAGAGCGCGGACCCGATGGCGAAGCGGCCGGCATCGGTGAAGCCCTCGAAGTCGTCGGCGGCGAGCGCGGGCCATGCACGGCCGAGGAGCGCCGCGCACCGCGCGAACCCGCCCACCTCGAACGAAGCCATCCCGACGGCGACCAGCGAGTCGATGTCGTCGGGGTCGCGCGCGAGCACCTCGCCCCACTCCTCGAGCGCGCGCCCGAGGTCACCTCCGAGGCGGGCTGCCTCGGCGCGCGCGGAGTGGAGCGCCGGCGACCCGGGGTCGAGCCGGAGCGCCGCGTCGAAGTCCTCGCCCGCGGCGCGGTACTGGCCGTCGAGCATGCGCGCGCGCCCGCGCGCGTAGCGGCGCAGCGCCTCGGCCTCCGTGTATCCGCCCGCCTCGGGCGACTCCTGCCGCGCGGCCACCGCACGCGCCGGCTCCGTCACCGCGCGCAGCGCGGCCTCGAGCCCGATCGGCGGGCGCTCGAGCGGCGTCACCAGGCTCGGAGCCACGCCCGGCGGGGGCGGCGGCGCCGACGAAGCGAAGGCGCCCAGCCAGGCCGCGAGCGCCGCGGCGACGCATGACGCCGTCAGGGGGACGGGCGCACGCGCGCGCATCGCGTCACCTCTTCCTGGCGCCGCCCTTGGCGACCGTCGCGGCAGCCTTGGCGGGCTTGGGCGCGGGCCGCGCCGCCTTGGCCTTGGACTTGGCGTCCGCCACCTTCGCGCCGGCCTTCGACGAACCGCCCTTGGCGAGCTTGGCCTCCTTGGCCTTCAGCGCCGCCTTCTCGCGGCGCATCTCCTCGCGGCGCGCGGCGCGCTCGGCCATCAGCGCGGCACGCTCGGCGGCGAGCTGCGCCTCCACCAGCGCCCGCGCGGCGGCGCGCGCCTCCTCGAGCGGCTTGGGCGGAGCCATCTCCGCTGGCTTGGTGGCGCTCTTCGGGAGCTTCGGCGGGCTGGTCTCCCACATGTTGTCCACCGCCGCGGTGAGCGCGCGGTGCGCGTCGCGCGCCTCCTCGGCCTTCACGTGGCGGCTCACCCAGCCCTGCGCCTCGGAGAGGCTCATGCCCTGCGGGATGGCGCCGTGCTGCACCAGCAGCTGCAGGCCGAACTCCTCGAGCGGGACCGAGTGGAAGTCGACGCCCACCAGCAGCACGCGGCTCGAGACGAAGGGCAGCATGCCCGGCAGCGTCTCCATGTAGCTGACGGCATCCTTCTTCATGAGCGTGCGCAGGCGGTCGAGGCACACCTTGTGCTCGCGCCGGTACACGGCGTTCATCGCGTCGCGCAGCTTCGCCACGCGGTCGCCGGCGCGCCAGTAGCGGTGCCCGATGGCATCGATGATGTCGCTCGTCAGGCTGACGCGCATGTCGTTCCAGTCGAAGAACGCCGCCTTCAGCCGCTTGAGCGCCTGGTTGGCGTCCGCCGAGGGCGCCTGCCACAGCAGGTACGAGTGCACGAACAGGTCCACCAGGTCGATGCCCTCGGGCTCGGTGGCGGCGTGCAGCGCGTTGCCGGCGGCATGGTGCTTGCGGATGAACGAAGCGAGCTTCGCGGGGTTGGCCTCTTGCTTGGCGGTCATGTCTTCCTCACGTTGCGGCCCCGGGGCCGGTTCCATCGTCGTCCTGGCCGTGCGCGGCATCCGCGTCCGCGGCCTCGCGCATCGCGGCCTCGAGGGCCGCCGCGCGCTTCAGCGAATCGTCGAGCACGAACCGCAGGCGCGGCGCGTGCCGCACCCGCGACTCCTTGAGCACCGTCCGGCGCAGGTGCGCCGCGGCGTGCGAGAGCGCCTTCACCGAGAGCGGCCCGAACTCCGCCGGCAGCACCGAGACGCGCACGCACGCGTCCTCCAGGTCCGGCGCCACGTCGACGCCGATGACGGTCACCAGCCCGCGCATGCGCGGGTCCGACAGCCCGCGCTGGATCTCCGTCTGGACGATCCGCTGCACCAGGCTGGCAAGCTGCGCGGGGCGATGGCCGCCGCCGCGCGGGTTCGCGTCTCGGGTGTCGGTCACGTGCGCGGTCACTCCTTGCGGGCGCCCACGGCCGACAGGCCGCGCTGCACCTTGATGGTCTTGTAGCACTCGAGGACGTCGCCGACCTTGATGTCGTCGTAGCCGTCGATCTTCATGCCGCACTCGTTGCCGGCGCGGACCTCCTTGGCGTCGTCCTTGAACCGCTTGAGCTGCTCGAGCCGGCGGTCCTTCTCGACGACGATTCCGTCGCGGGTGACGCGGATCTGCGCGTTGCGCTCCACCGTGCCGTCCGTGACGTAGCAGCCGGCGATGGCGCCGACCTTGGAGATCTTGAACACCTCGCGCACCTCGGCATGGCCGAGCACCTCGAGCTTGAGCTCGGGCTCGAGCAGGCCGGACGCGGCCTTGGCCACGTCGTCGGTCAGGTCGTAGATCACCTCGTAGAGGCGCATCTCGATGCCCTTGGCCTCGGCCAGCGCACGCGCCTTGGCGTTGCTGGTGACGTTGAAGCCGACGATGATCGCCTTGGTGGCCTCGGCGAGGGCGACGTCGCTCTCGTTGATGCCGCCCACGGCGCAGTGCTTGACGCTGACGGCCACCTCCTCGGTGCGGATCTTGCCGAGCACCACCTTGAGCGTCTCCACCGAGCCCTGCACGTCGCCCTTGACGACGAGCGGCAGCTCCTTGACGCCGGCCTTGCCCATGTGCTCGAAGATGTTGTCGAGCGTGATCTTGGGCGCCGCAAGCTCGCGCTCGCGCTCGATGCGCCGGCGCTCGAGGGCGGCCTCCTCGGCCTCCTTCAGGCTCTTGACGCAGTAGAACTTGTCGCCGGCGTCGGGCAGGACGTCCGGGCCGGAGATCGCCACCGGGGTCGACGGGCCCGCGGTCTCGATCCGCTGGCCGCGGTCGTTGACGATGTCGCGGACGCGGCCGAACGCACGGCCCACCACGATGAAGTCGCCCTTCTTGAGCTGGCCTTCCTGCACGATGATGCGGGCCACGGTGCCGCGGCCCTCCTCCATCTGCGCCTCGAGGCAGGTGCCCTGGGCCAGGCCCTTGGCGTCGGCCTTGAGGTCGCGCAGGTCGGCCACGTAGTCGAGCATCTCCAGCAGCTCCTGGATGCCGGTGCCCTTGGCGGCGCTGACCTTCATGACCTCGGTCTCGCCGCCCCACTCCACCGGGTTGAGCCCGTGCTCGGCCAGCTGGCCGAAGATGCGCTGGATGTTGTTGGCGGTCGCCTCGGGCTTGTCGATCTTGTTGAGCGCCACCACGATGGGCACGCCCGCCGCCTTGGCGTGGTTGATGCTCTCCACGGTCTGCGGCATGACGCCGTCGTCGGCCGCCACCACCAGGACCGCGATGTCGGTCACGCGGGCGCCGCGGGCGCGCATCTGCGTGAACGCCTCGTGGCCGGGGGTGTCGATGAACGTGATCACGCGCTCCTTCTCGCCGGCCTTCACCGGCACCTGGAACGCGCTGGTGGCCTGCGTGATGCCGCCCGCCTCGCCCGACGCGACGTTGGTGTTGCGGATGCGGTCGAGCAGGCTGGTCTTGCCGTGGTCGACGTGGCCGAGGATGGTGACCACCGGCGGGCGCGCGCGCTCGTCGGTGCGGGTGCGCGCGCTGAAGCGCTCCTCGATGATGTCGGCGACGGACTTCGCCTGCTCCACCACCAGCTCGATGTCGTGCTCCATCATGATCTCGACCGCCATCTCGGTCTCGATCGTGCTGTTGATGGTGGCCACCTTCCCGGCGAGCACCAGCTTCTTGAGGATCTCGCTGGCCTTCACGCCGCTCTTCTCCGAGAGCTCCTTGATGGAGATGGGCTCGGTGACGTGCACCTCGCTCGGCGTGCCGGGCTCGTGGCGCGGCGCGCCGGGTCCGCCGGCGCCCGGCTTGTGGCGGCGCGACTTCATCCAGCCGGCGCTCTGCGCCAGCCGGCGATCGCGCTCGCCCTTGTCGATGCTGCCCGGATCGCCGCTGCGCGTCCCGTAGTCGCGGCCGCGGCCGTCGGCCGCACGGCCCGTGCGGCTCGAGGGCGTGTTGGGCCTGTTGCCGCCGCGGACGCCGGCTCCGGCCCCGCCGAAGCGCGGGCCACCGACGCCGGGACCGCCGAACGTGCGCGGGCGCGGCGTGGGAAGCACCTCGGGCTGCTCGACGCGGATGACCTTGGGGCCCGACAGCGCCGTCTTGGTGGGCGTCAGCGTCTGGCCGATCGCCTTGACCACCTCGGGCCGCTTGGGCACGTTCATGGTCGGCGGCGCCGCAGCCGGCTGGATCGTGTGGCGGACGGGCGGCTTGGTGATGAGCGACGATGCGGGCCTTGCGGGCGCGGCGGGCGCGATGGCCTCGACCGGCTTCGTGGAGCGATGCGCCTTGCCCAGCACGGCCGGGCTGACCGGAGCGTCGACCACCGTGTGCGGCGCGACGCTCTCGGGGCCGGTGACCACGGCGATGTCCTCGCCGGGCAGGCGCGGGGCCAGGTCAAGGCCCGCCGCCTCTGCGGAGGGTTCGGGCACCGCGGGCGCGGCGACGACGGGACGCACGGCCACGGGCGCGGCCACCGGCGCGGGTGCGGCGACCGGTGCCGGAGCCACGGCCACGGCGGGCGCCGCGACCACGGGCGCGGCCTCGGCCACCACCGCGGCCTCGACCGCAGGCGCAGCCGCCTCGTCACCGGCCGCGGCGGGCTTCTTCGTGCCGCGGCGCACCGGCTTCTTGGCCGGCTCGCCGGACTCGTCGGCTGCCTTGGTGCGCGTCTCGACCTTGGCGGCGGTCTCGACGGCCGTGCCGCCGGCGCCGCTGAACCACTCCCGGATGGTCTCCGCCAGCCCGATGGAGACGGTGCTCGACGCGGTCTTCGCCTGGTCGATGCCCTCGCTCTCGCACTTCACCTTGATGTCCTTCCAATCGACGCCAAGGTCCTTCGCAAGCTGTGAGATTCGCACCTTCTGGATCTGCTTCGACACTCGTTGCTCCTCAGTGGTTCGTCAATGCCCCAACGCCGCCACGCACTCCGCCCCGCCCCGTCAGCCGCCGCCCAGGATCGAGTCCGCGGCGCTCTCCGACTGCGCGTCCGTCTCGACCGCCGGCCCGCCGCCGAGCAGGTGGTCGGTGGCCGCGGCCTCCTCGGCCTTGCGCACTGCCTCGGCCTCGGCCGCGATGCGCTGCTCCTCGGCGATGACCTTGCCCTTCTCGCCGCAGGCCACCACCACGCGCTCGGCCAGGTCCTCGGCCATGCCGAGTTCCTGCATGAGCACGGGCATGCCCACCTCCTCGATGTCGAAAACGCTGATGAGGCCCAGGGCGCCCATCTTGTCGAGCATCTCGTCGGTGAAGCCCTCGATGGGCGTCAGCGTCTCCTGGATGGCCTGCAGGTTGCGGTCGAACTCCGCGGGCGTCAGGATGTCGATGTCCCAGCCGGTGAGGCGCGCCGCGAGGCGCACGTTCTGGCCGCGACGGCCGATGGCCAGCGACAGCTGGTCCTCGCGCACGATGATGGTGCCGCGGCCGAGCTCGAAGCAGAGGCTGACCTCCTCGACCTCGGCGGGCTTGAGCGCGTTGGCGATGAGCACCTGGCTCGACTCGTTCCAGCGGACGATGTCGATCTTCTCGCCGCCGAGCTCATCCACGATGTTGCGGATGCGGCTGCCGCGCACGCCGACGCACGCGCCGACGGGGTCGACCTTGCTGTCAACGCTCGACACGGCCAGCTTGGTGCGGAACCCGGGCTCGCGGCTCATCGCCTTGATCTCGATGACGCGCTCGGCGACCTCGGGCACCTCCGCCTCGAAGAGCTTGCGGATGAAGTCGGGGTGCGCGCGGCTGAGCACGATCTTCACCTGGTTGATCGAGTCGCGCACGTCGAGGATCAGGCAGCGCACGCGGTCGCCGGGCTGGAACTGCTCGCCCGGGATCTGCTCGCTGCGGGGCATGAAGCCCTCGATGCGGTCGATCTGCACGATGAGGGCGCCGCCCTCGTAGCGCGCCGCGGTGCCGGTGACCAGTTCGCCCTGGCGCTTGCCGAACTCCTCGAGCAGCGAGTTGCGCTCGTCCTCGCGGAACTTCTGGATCATGACCTGCTTGGCCGTCTGCGCCGGGATGCGGCCGAGCGACTTCAGGTCGATGGGCTCCTTGCTTCCGTCCTCGAGCTCGCGCCACAGCGTGATGCCGCCGGAGAGGCGGTCGATCTCGCACCCGAACTCCTCGGTGTCGAGCGAGTTGAAGTGCTTGCGCGCGGCGCTGACCATGGCCTGCTCGAGATCGTGGATGAGGAGCTCGCGATCGATGTTGCGGTCGCGGGCGATGGAGTCGAGGATGGCAAGGGTCTCGCGGTTCATGGTGTGCTCCGTGTGAATGTCTGGTTGGCTGGATGTGCGGTCGGACGGGATGTGCAGGCAGGCCGGGAAACGACGCGGGCCACGCGTCCGGTCGACGCATGGCCCGCCCTGGCGGCCGAGGAACCCTGGCGCGGGGGTCAGCCCATCAGGGCAGCCTCCGAGCGGGCGCTCGACGCGCGCTCCATGCATCCGACGCCGGCGCACGCGGCGCAGACGACCCGCGAGACGGCCAGCGAACCGAACATGACGCGGGTGGGCGTCATGGCGTTCGGCTGGAGCCGGGGATCAGGATCGACGGACGGACGATCATGACGGCGGAGGCAAGGAGGCGGACCGGAGGCCACGAAGGGCCCCAGGACCAGGACGGACGGCCCCGGACCATCCGGGGCGGACTGCGGATTGTAGCGAGAATCCCGCAAAAATCCACCCCCACCCCTACCCGCGTTTGGGCGCTCGGAACCGCGTCCGGACGGTGTTACCCTTGCCAGTGACCATGAACGACGCCAGCGCCCCAGGCCCCCGGTTCCCCGCCCTCCTCCGCACGGCGGTCGCCGTGCTGGCGATGCTGGCAGCGCTCGCCGGGACGCGGCCCGCGCTCGCCCAGGCCTCCTCCGAGCTCAAGGTCGGCGTCCGCGCCGCGTCGGCGCTCGTCAAGGCAGCGCCCGGCGACACGTTCCCCCTCGCGGTGGAGTTCGACATCGCGCCCGAGTGGCACGTGTGGACGAGCGAGGCACAGCTGCGCAGCCTGCCCAGGGGCCTGACCGGCTACGCCGACGCGATCTTCACTGCCATCGACGTCTCCGTGGACCCGCCCGCGGCGGCCACGGCGGCGGTGGCGGACATCCAGTGGCCCGAGCCGCACGGCGCGAAGATCGACGTCGGCGAGGGGCCGAGGGAGTTTGCCGTCTACGAGGGGAAGGCAACCGCGTTCGTGCCGGTGGTCCTCTCCGCATCGGCATCCGGCACCGTCACGTTCCGCATCACCATGGACTTCCAGGCGTGCAGCACCACCTGCCTCGGGCCCGCGTCCGTGGAGCGGACGGTCACCGTCGAGGTGGCCGCGGGCGCGCGCGAGTCGTCGGGCCCCGCCGAGACGCCGATGTTCGCCGGCTTCGATCCGACCGTGTTCAGCCGCATCGGGGCCAACCCCGGGATGGGCGCGCCGACGGGCGCCGCGGCCGCCAGGCCGCTGCGCATTCCGCTGTTCGGCTGGGACTTCGAGCTGGACCAGGAGGGCGCGGCATTCTTCCCGATCATGCTGGTGCTTGCCTTCGTCGGCGGCGCCATCCTGAACTTCACGCCGTGCGTGCTGCCGGTGGTGCCGCTCAAGGTCATGGGGCTTGCGGGTGCGGCCGGCGGGGACCGGCGGCGCACGCTCCTCCTCGGCGCGGCCATGACCGCGGGCGTCGTCGCCTTCTGGCTGGCGCTTGGCGTGCTCCTCAGCAGCGTCAAGGGCTTCGGGCAGTCGAACCAGCTGTTCCAGTACCCGGTCTTCACGATCGCCGTGGGCGTCTTCATCGCCGCGATGGCCATCGGGATGGCGGGGTTCTTCACGGTCGGGCTTCCGCAGTGGGTCTACGCGGTCGAGACCAAGAACGAGACGGTCCTCGGCAGCGTCATCTTCGGCGTGATGACGGCGGTGCTGTCCACGCCCTGCACCGCGCCGCTCATGGGTGCCGCCGCCGGCTGGGCGGTCACCACCAAGAGCGCATTCACGATCCTCGCCGTGTTCCTCGCCATCGGCCTGGGCATGGGCGCGCCGTACCTGGTGCTGAGCGCGTACCCGCAGCTGGCGCGCAGGTTGCCCAAGAGCGGGCCCGCGAGCGACGTGCTGAAGCAGGTGATGGGGCTCCTGCTCCTGGCCGCGGCGATCTACTTCATCGGCGCCGGCGTGAACGGCCTGCTGCCGCATCCGGCGGTGGTGCACTGGTGGCTGATCGGGCTGACGGGCGCGGCGGCCGGCCTGTGGCTCGTGCGGCGCACGCTGCAGATCGCGAAGACCCCCGGCGCCAAGGCGACCTTCGTGGCGGTGGGGCTGTTCATCGCCGGCATCTCCGCGGCCATCCCGCCGGTGCTGGCGGTCGAGCGGCTGCCGTGGCGCCCGTACACGGAGGACGCGCTCGCGGCGGCATGCCGCGACGGCAACGTGGTGGTGCTCGACTTCACCGCGGAGTGGTGCATCAACTGCAAGACGTTCGAGAAGACCATCCTCGAGGCCGATGCGGTGGCCACCGTGCTGCGCGAGCCCGGGGTGACGCTGCTCAAGGCCGACATCACCAGCAAGGACGCGCCGGGCAAGGCGAAGCTCGCGGAGCTCGGCCGCGTCACCATCCCGCTGCTCGTGGTGTACGCCCCCAACGGTGCCGAGGTCCTCAAGAGCGAGGCCTACACGCGAGAGCAGGTCATCGAGGCCGTGCGCTCGGCGCGGGGGAGATGACCTCGCCGCCGGCGATGGCGCGCAGGCGCTCGCGCTCCCCGGCCGGGATGCGGCGCAGCGGGTCGAGTTCGTAGGAATCGTCGGCAGCGAGCGCGCGCGCGGCGGCGGCCTGTGCCGCGGACGCATCGCCAGCGCGCACGTGCCACTCGGCAAGCCGCGCCCACCCGCGCACGCTGCGCGGGTTGCACGCCACCTGGCGCTCGGCGGCCGTGCGCAGGAACCCTTCCACCCAGGCGCGGTCGGCGCACTCGGCAGGCTGCGCGAGCACCGCCTCGGCGACGAGCGCCGCGGCCGACGCGACGCGCTCGGGAGCGTCGGCACGGAACCCCACCACGGCAAGTCCCAGCACCTGCCGGCAGCGCGCCGAGCGCGCCTCGATCGATGCGTCGGCGCCCTGCCCGGACACGGAGGACGCCGCCTGCTCGAGGGCCGCGGCCACGAGCGACGGACGTGCCATCCATCGGTCCTCGCCGCCGCGAAGGAGCCCTGACGCAGCCTGGAAGCGCGCGTGGTCCACCGGCAGCACGCGCGGGACGTCCTCCCCGAGGCGTGCACGCGCATGGAGGGCGAGCGGCAGCGCGGCGTCCATGACCTGCGCCTCGGCGCGGCGCGCGGCCTCGAAGGAGGCGAAGCCCATGGCGGCAACGCCGCCGGCAAGCGCCGCGGCCGTCACGGCGGCGCCCGCGGCACCGCGCGAGGCCTGCGGCCGCGCGGTGGGGTCGACCGCCGCGGTGCCGAGCAGCGCAGCCACCCACGCCACGGCACCGGGCCACCAGAGCAGCATCTCCACCTGCGCGTGCATGGCGACGAGCAGCGCCGCCGAGGCGATGCACGCCGACCACAGCCTCCCGCCGACGAGCGCCGCGCGCACCGAGGCGCCCGCGAGGCTTGCGCCGAGGAGCGCCGCGAGCACCCGCACCGCAAGCGACCGCTCGTCGAGCGCGTGGGCCTCGGGCACGATGGCCACGACCGACGCCGCCAGCACCGCGAGTGCCGCCACCAGCGGCCCGCGCGTCCATGCCGTGGCGCCGTCGCGCGGCAGCTCGCCGCGGTGCACCGAGCCGAGCGCGGCGATCGACACCAGCGCCGCGAGCAGCGCGATCCACGCGGCGCCGGCGATGCCGAGCGACGCAAGCCAGTCGGCCCATGCGGCGTGCGCGCTCTGCACCTCCTCCGGGGAACGGTCGGGACGCATGGCGAGGTAGGCATCGGCGAAGCCCGCGGGGCCGACCCCCGTGAGCGGGTGCGCGACGAATGCGCGCGCGGCGCCGTCGGCGTAGTGCGAGCGGAACAGGAGGCTGCGCTCGGCCGCTCCCTCGCCAACCGCGCCCCGCAGCGCCACCGCGGCGACCACTGCGGCGACCATCGCCACCGCCACCCATGCGCGCGTGCGGCCCTGCGGCGAGCGCAGCGCGCACCAGGCGCCGAATGCGCACGCGAGGCCGAGGGCACCGATGGCTCCCTTCGAACCGTTGACCGCCACCAGGGCGGCGCACAGGATCCCGGCGCCGCCGAGCAGCACCGTGCCGAGCGGACGCAGCCGCCGAAGCGCAAGCGCCCCGCCCGCGAGGGCGAGCGCCGACGCGGCAAGCACGCCGCTCGCAACGTTGGACATGCCGAACCACGCCGTGGCCTCGGGCTGCATCACGCGGCGCTCGTAGGTCAGCGCCTGCGGCGATCCCTCGGACCAGCCGTGGCCCGCCAGCACCTCCGCCTTGTGCAGGCGGAACTGCTCGACCATCGCCGGGTGCTCGTGCCACAGCTGCAAGGCACCGCGCACCGCCATCGGCACCGCCGCGCCGGCGAGGATCCCGACGAGCACCGCGCGCAGGACGCGCGCGCGCGAGGCGGGCAGCGCGCGCACGGCCGCGGCGATGGCCGCGGCGCCGAACATCGCCGAGCACCACTGCAGCCCGCGCAACGCGTCGTCCGCGCCGCGCGACGCATGCCAGCCCGCGGCGAGCGCACCGACCGCGGCAAGGGCCACGAGCACCGCGCCCACGCGGTCGACGCCCCGGCGGACGCCGATCACGGCCAGCGCCGAGAGCGCGAGCGAGAGGGAATCGAGGAGCAGGCCGGTGGACGGGGCGATGCCCGCGAACGGGTTCGGGTCCGTGGCCGGGTCGACGTCGAACCACAGGTTGGGAGGGTGCGACACCAGTGCCTGGCCGGCCGCGATCGCGGCGATCCCGATGCAGGCGACGGTCGCGACGACGCCTCCGCGGCGGCTCGCACCCGACGGCGCCGCGGCGGGCGCATCGGCGTTCACCGGCGTTCCCCGGCGCGCATGCGCGCGAGCATCGGCTGCTCGAGCGCCGCGAGCGCGCCGAGCACCAGCGCCGTCTGCAGGCCGATGAGCGCAGCCTGCCAGGGCTCCGCGGTCCCGAGCAGCAGCCCGCCGACGCCGCACACCGCGCCCAGCGCGCAGATGAGGAGCACCGCGCCGCGCTGCGAGAGCCCGCGCATCACGAGGCGGTGCGAGAAGTGCTGGTGGTCGCCCACCATGGGGCTCTTGCCCTGCGAGAGCCGCAGGAGCGTCACCACCACCGAGTCGTAGAGCGGCACGGCCAGCACCACGAGCGGCGCCAGCGCGCCGTACCAGCGCGAGCCGAGCGCATAGCCCGGGTCCTCGGGCGCGGTGAAGGTGATCTGCACCGCGAGCGTCGCCAGCAGGAACCCGACCGGCAGCGATCCGCCGTCGCCCATGAAGATGCGGGCGCGCTGCCCCGCCCGCCACGGGAAGTTGAACGCGAGGAACCCGAGCAGCCCGCCGCACAGGAGCGCGAGCACGCCCGCCGTCGCCCACTGCCGCGCGACGCACGCGGCCACGCAGAGCGCCGCCGCGGCGATCGCCGACACGCCGCCCGAGAGGCCGTCCATGTTGTCGAGGAAGTTCACGGCGTTCACCAGCGCCACGATGAAGGCGGCGGTGAGCAGCACGGAGAGCCACGGCCCGCCGACCGAAGCATCGAGGAGGGTCAGCGCGCGGATGTCGCCGAGCCACGCCGCGCCCGTGGCCACGCCCACCTGCACCGCAAGCTTGGGGAGCGGCGGGAGCGCGCGCCGGTCATCGAGCACCCCGGTGACGTGCAGCACCAGCGCGCCGAGGAGGATGGCGAGCGCCGGCCGCGCGGTGGCCTCGAGGCGCCGGGCGCTCTCGGCGAGCGACGGAGCCCACTCCGCGAGCCGGTCGGGGCCGGCGCCCGCGGCCAGCGCCAGCGCCGCGGCCAGCGGCAGCAGCACCGCGGCCGCGATCGCCACGCCGCCGATGTTCGGCACGGGACGCAGCTCCTTCACGTGCCCGGCGGCACCGGCCGAGTCCAGCGCCCCGGCGCGGTGCCCCACCGCGACCAGCGCGCGCGTCAGGACCGCCGACGCCGCCCACGCGGCCACGAAGGCGGCGATCACGGGGGCCACGGCGCTCGCGGCGGGAGGAGCCACGCCGCAAGCGTATCCGCGGCGCGCGGCGGAATCGGGGATACTCCCCGCAATGCGAACGGTCACCGTCTACTGCTCATCGAGCGGCGCGCTCGAGCCGCACTTCTCGCAGGGCGCCCGCGACCTCGGGCACGCCATCGCGGAGCGCGGCATGGCGCTCGTCTACGGAGGCGGCTCGATCGGGCTGATGGGCGAATGCGCCCGCGCCGCCAAGGAGCGCGGCGGCACCGTGGTCGGGATCATCACGCGCAAGCTCCTCGACCTCGAGCAGGGGTGGAAGGGCTGCGACGAGCTGATCGTGGTCGACACCATGCAGCAGCGCCGGCGGCTCCTCATGGACCGAGCCGACGGGTTCGTGGTGCTGCCCGGCGGGCTCGGCACCTACGAGGAGTTCTTCGAGGTGCTGGTGGCGCGCCAGCTCGGCGACCACCGGAAGCCCATCGCCATCGTCAACCACGACGGCTACTACGACCCGCTGCTGGCGATGATCGAGCACGGCATCGAGCACCGCTTCGTGCGGCCCGCGGTGCGCAGCGTGATGAGCGTGGTGACGGACGGGGCCGCGGCCATCGACGAGCTCCTCGCGCACGAGCCGAGCCCGCACGACCCGGCCGACTTCCTGCCGATGCACGCCGGGCGCGACCGTGCCGGCAACGGGGGCGCGGGCGCGTGAGCGCGCGGGTCGGCATCATCGCCGGCCAGGGGCTCCTCCCCTTCCTGGTGGCGCGCGGCATGCGCGCGCAGGGACGCGCCACGCTGTGCCTGGGCCTGCGCGGCCAGTGGGCCGAGGGGCTTCCGGGCGAGTGCGACGAGTTCCGCGAGGCGGGCGTGCTGCAGCTCGGCAAGTGGATCCGCACCTTCCGCCGCGCGGGCGTCACGGAGGTGACGATGGTGGGCCGCGTGAGCAAGAAGCGGATGCACGACCCCTGGATGCTCCTGAAGGCGCTCCGCGACCTCCCCGACTGGCGCACCGCGGACCTCTGGTTCCGCAAGCTCCGGCACGACCGCCGCAGCGCTACCCTCTTGCGCGCCGTGGCCGACGACCTGGCCGCGCACGGAGTGGTGCTCATCGATTCCACGCGCTACATCCCCGAGCACATGGCCTCCGAGGGCACCATGGGCCGAGTGCAGCCCGACGCGCGCGCGCAGGGCGACATCGCCTTCGGCTGGCCCCTCCTGCAGAAGGTGGGCGGCCTCGACATCGGCCAGGCCATCAGCGTGCGCGACCGCGACGTGATCGCGGTCGAGGCCGTCGAGGGCACCGACGCCATGATCCGCCGCAGCGGCGAACTCTGCCGCGCGAGCGGCTGGACGCTCCTCAAGACGGCGCGCCCCGGGCACGACATGCGCGCGGACGTCCCCACCATCGGCGTGCAGACCATCGAGGGCCTTGCGGCCGCGGGCGCGCGCTGCGTGGCCGTGGGCGTCGGGCGCGTGATCCTCGTCGACCGCCCGGCGGTGATCGCCGCGGCCGACCGCGCCGGCATCGCCGTGGTGGGCGTGAAGGACTGACGGTGGCCGAGGCGCCCTGCCCCTTCGTGTCTCGCGCGGGGCTCAAGCTCGCGCACGCGCTCGAGGCGTTCGGCATCGACCCGGCCGGGCTCCGCTGCGCGGACTTCGGCTGCAACGTGGGCGGGTTCACCGACTGCCTGCTGCAGCGCGGCGCGGCACGCGTGACGGCCATCGACACGGGCTACGGCGCGCTCGCCTGGAAGCTGCGGCAGGACCCGCGCGTCGAGACCCGCGAACGCACGAACGCGCTGCACGCGGAGCCGCCCGCGGAAGGCGTGGACCTCGTCGTGGTCGACCTGGCGTGGACGCCGCAGCGGCTGGCGGTGCCGGCCGCGCTGCGCTGGCTTGCGACGGGCGGGCGCATCGTCACGCTGGTGAAGCCGCACTACGAGCTGCGCGACGAGGAGAAGGCATGGCTCGACCGCGGCTTCCTGCCGCACGAACGCGTGCCCGGCGTGGTGGCGCGCGTGGAGGCGGAGATGCCCGCGCTGGGGGCGCGCGTCCTGGGCGGAACGCAGAGCCCGCTCGTCGGCGGCAAGACCAGCCGCAAGGCCGGGGTGCCGGGGAACATCGAGTGGCTGACGCTGCTCGAGAAGGCCTGAAAATCAGGCCTTCCGCGGGTGCGCCAAACCGCGCGGTTTCCGCCGTGGCACCGCGTTCGCGGGTACAATTCACGCCTCGGAAAACCGCATGGCAGCCACCCCCGAAAGCACCGTCCCGCCGGTCGATCGCCTCGTCGACATCGACATCGAGCGGGAGCTGCACGACAGCTACCTGACCTACGCGATGAGCACCATCATGGACCGGGCGCTGCCCGACGTCCGTGACGGCCTGAAGCCCTCGCAGCGCCGCATCCTGGTGGCGATGCACGACCTGAACCTGACGCCCGGGCGCAAGCAGATCAAGTGCGCCAAGATCTGCGGCGACACCAGCGGCAACTACCACCCCCACGGCGAGAGCGTCATCTATCCCACGCTCGTCAACATGGGCCAGCAGTGGAAGACGCGCGCGCTGCTGGTGGACAAGCAGGGCAACTTCGGCTCTATCGAGGGCGACCCGCCGGCCGCCATGCGATACACCGAGGCACGCATGACCGCGGCCGCGGTGGCGCTGCTGGAGGACCTGGACAAGGAGACGGTCGACTTCAAGCCGAACTACGACGACCGCCTGCAGGAGCCGAC
>Ga0078894_10001630_pt1 | contig 16766 bp, 13 predicted proteins | sample LauGreSu1BDMLBSD_2_FD_67506 | JGI IMG/M metagenome (GOLD analysis project Ga0078894, IMG submission 67506) | Freshwater lake microbial communities from Lake Michigan, USA - Su13.BD.MLB.SD (version 4) (version 4) | ecosystem: Environmental > Aquatic > Freshwater > Lake | place: Lake Michigan... | reverse complement strand
GTTGGCGGTGTTTTGAAAATTGAAAAAATTAAAAATATTGAAGCTGGAATTATTTCAGATAATGATATAATAAAAAAAGTAAAAGAAACGCTTAAGCAAAATTCAGATATATTAATCATGGGTGAAGATAGCTCCAAGATTCAATATAGCTATGCAACTTGCTGTAATCCTATTCCAGGAGATGAAGTTTTTGGATTTATTACACTCAACGAAGGTGTGAAAATTCATAGGCTCAACTGCCCTAATGCTGTGAATTTGATGAGTAAATATTCCTATCGAATCGTAAAGACAAAATGGAATCAATCTAAAGAAATTTCGTTCCTTACAGGTTTTAAAATCAATGGAATAGATGACTTAGGACTGGTGAATAAAATGACAAAAATCATTTCGGAACATCATAATATTAATATTAAATCCATTTCGGTGGAAAGTGAAGAAGGAATTTTTGAAGGAATTGTAAAACTCTATGTTATGGATATAGAACAGTTAGAAGAATTGATCCAAAATCTTAAAAAATTAGATGGTGTAATCAATATTAAACGTTTAGAGATAGAGTAATATATTTTATATATTCATTTTTTATTAATTTATACGTTATATTTGTATTCAAAATTATTTCAAATGCGAAAAATAATCCTTTTAGCTAATTTAATTTTTATTAATAATTTTATATTTGGTCAAATTAAAACACAAGGAACGAGTGATTTACCAAAGATAGTCAATTTTTCTGACACTACTCTACCCGATTTTAATCCTACATTGACAAGTGTAGACCATAAAACCATTCCTGCATCAGAATATGGCAATAAAAAAGATGTTTTATATCGTCAACGCATGGAATATTTATCAAAGAATAAAGTAGAAACAGGCAAAAAAAAAATCAGCTTCGCAAACGATATACTTCCAAAAATAGAACTAGGCTATAAGGCCAATATTCCAAACGGACATCCTGCAGATAATGATATAGCTGTGTCAAATGGCGAAAAAGTTATCAGTGCAGTCAATACAAATATAGTAGTATACAACAATCAAGGAACTCAATTGTTGAGTAGAAGCTTACAACAATTAATTTCTCAAATAGGTACATTTACATCTACATCTGACCCAAGGGTTTTATACGATTCGCAAACCGATCGTTTTATTTTCACTTGTTTTTCAGGTAGTTTGAGTACCAATTCAACAATTATTGTAGGATTTTCAAAGACCAATGATCCAGCAGGTGCTTGGAATTTTTATAAATTGAACGGAAATAGCTTTAATGATAGCACGTGGAGCGATTATCCAATTATTGCGGTAAATGGAAGCGATTTGTTCATCACTTTTAATCATGTTAAAGATAATGTAAGCTGGACAGTAGGATTCAAACAATCCGTAATTTGGCAAATAGACAAAACTAGAGGCTATCAAGGCGATTCATTGAAATATACGCTTTGGAGTGACATTAAATACAATAATAGAAATTTGAGAAATATATGCCCTGCAAAATATCAATCTGAAATGATGCCCAATAATATGTATTTTCTCTCGGTGCGAAATGTAGATTTTACCAATGATACCATTTTCCTATTGGAAATAACCAATTCATACAATTCGGCAAATGCGGCTATCAAACAAAAAGTGCTTAAATCGCCCGTGAAATATGGCTTTCCCCCCAATGCATTTCAAGGGAAAAGCACCGCAGGCATTCGTCAGCAGTTGATGACCAATGATGCTCGAATATTGGCGGCTATTTATGAAAATGATTATATACACTTTGGCTCTAATTCTATTAACCCACAATATGCCAATGCAGGTGTATTTTTGGGGAAAATTGAAAATGTAAGTTCGGCCGTTCCAAGACTTAAAACCTCCATTTTTTCATCTAGCAATATTGAATATGGCTATCCTTCAATGACTATGATTGGAAATAATGCTATTCCTCATAAAGTGTTATATACTTTTTCACATTGTGTATATGACAGCACGCCAGGAATGAGTATGATTTACCAAAATACAAACGGCGAGTTTAGTGATATTGTTCGTGTCAAAAATGGCACTAATTTAATTGATATGACGGCTGATTCTATTGAGCGTTGGGGCGATTATTCCAATGCACAACGCATCTACAACAATCCCAATAACGCCTATTTAGTGGGTTCATGGGGTGGGCCGCAATCAGGTTTTAATACTCGTATGCTCACTTGGGTAGCCAAAGTATCGGTAGATGATACCACATCGCCAGTCTCCTCTATTCAAAATTTAAGTTCAAATTCTGAAAATATGTCCATTTTCCCAAATCCAACTCAACAATTTTTCACAACTACCTTGAATTTGGTTCAAAATGAACTATTAAATTTTGAAATATACGGCATGGATGGTAAGAAAATGTACACCATCTTCAACAAAATAGCTTATGCTGGCAAAAATGAATTTTCTATGTCTATTCAAGACCTTCCCAAAGGTTCGTATTTATTGAAAGTGGAAGGAAATCGTGGATTTGCAACTAGTAAAGTTGTGGTGAAAGAGTAGTAACTACTTCCCTCCTTTAACCACTTTATTTGCTAGTTGTCCACACGCTGCGTCAATATCTTTGCCTCTACTCTTTCGTACTTTAGATTCCACGCCTTGAGTGCGGAGAGTATGAAGAAAATAATCGCGTCGTTCTTTTTTAGTTCTGGCAAATGGCGTACCGTCTACAGGATTGTATTCTATCAAATTTACATACACAGGAAAATCTTGGCACAATGTACCCAATTCAATGGCATCTTCATCGCTGTCATTGAATCCGTTCAATAGTATATATTCGTAAGTGATTTTATTTTTGGTCTTGTCATAGAATGTCTTGAGCGCTGCCATCAAATCTTCTATAGGATTGGAAGAATTGATGTCCATAATTTCATCCCGCTTTTTGTTATTGGGGGCGTGAAGTGAAAGCGCCAGATTGATTTTGATTTTTTCATCAGCTAATTTCAAAATATTACGTGTAATTCCCGAAGTTGAAACCGTAATTCGTTTGGCCCCAATTCCCAATCCTAGATCAATATCATTGAGCAAATAAAGGCTTTTTAATACTTCGTGATAATTGAGCAAAGGCTCTCCCATTCCCATATAAACGATATTGGTAAGCTTACCACCAAAGTGTTTTTTTGCCAATTCATTGAGTAAAAAAACTTGGTCATAGATTTCAAAAGCAAATAAATTACGATCGCGTTTGAGGAAACCCGTAGCACAGAATTTGCAAGCCAAACTACACCCTACTTGTGAGGAAATACAAGCTGTAATTCGGTCTTCGGAGGGAATAATGACGCCTTCTATCGTATTTCTATCAAAGGTTTTAAAACCAACTTTTATCGTGCCATCGCTGCTCTGCTGAAAAACATCTATGAGCATCGGATGTGTATCAAAATTAGATTTTAACGCTTGTATCAAATCTTTGGGCAAATTACTCATATCCTCAAAATCCAATACATGTTGATTCCAAAGCCACTGAAATACTTGGTTGGCTCTGAATTTTGGAAATCCCAAATTCATAATTGCTTTTTGTAAAGCATCCTTATCCATTTCTCTAATTCCTTTCAACATTTCATTCATTTGAAAGCAAAAATACAGCAAAATAATCCAAAAGGAAGTAGTATAATCAAATTTATTATGTATTTTCATTGCATTAACCTCGTGTACTTATCAAATTTCTTGTACTTTTGCGCTCGCATTTTGGGAAAGATTCCTAAAATTAGGTAAATTAAAAGAGCAAATGAATTATATTGGAATTGAGAATTTAACGTTGCACTATGGCGATAAAACCATTTTTGAAGATGTAAATTTATTCATCAACAAAGGAGATAAAATAGCCCTTGTAGCTAAAAATGGAAGTGGTAAAACGACCTTGCTCAAGATGCTTTTTGGGGAGGAATTGCCCAATGCCGATGCCAAATTTTTTATTCACAAAGATGTTAAAATGGGCTATTTGCCTCAAGACCCAAAATTGGACTTGAACAAAACTATAAAAGAAGTTATTTTTAATTCCAAATCCCAACTTTTTGAAATTATTGAACAATATCAAAAAGCGATTTTGGATCCCGAAGCCTATGATTTTGAATTTCTTATGCAAGAAATGGAGCGTTTGCAAGCTTGGGATATAGAAAGCAAAGTTTCACAAATTTTGGGCAAATTGGAGATTTATGATTTGACTCAAAAAATCAGTACCCTTTCGGGCGGACAAAAGAAACGTGTGGCGCTGACTCAGCTTTTGATTGAAGAACCTGAACTAATCCTTATGGATGAGCCTACCAATCACTTGGATCCCGATATGATTGAATGGTTGGAAAACTATTTGAAACGAAGTGAATTGACCTTGTTTATTATTACGCACGATCGTTACTTTTTGGATACGGTTTGTAATCAAATTGTAGAATTAGAAAACGGTTTTATGCAAAAATTTCAAGGAAACTATGCGTATTATTTAGAGAAAAAAAATCAACAAGTAGAAATAGAAAAGGCGCATAATGAAAAAGCAAAAAATCTATATCGAAGAGAATTGGAATGGATGCGAAGACAGCCCAAGGCTCGAACAACTAAGTCAAAATCGAGAATTGATCGATTTGATAATGTGGAAGCCGACGCTAAAAAACGATTTGATGAAGATAAAGTAAAATTGGAGACGGTTGAAAATAGATTGGGAAATAAAATTTTGGAGTTTAGAAATGCGAGCAAAGCCTTTAAAAATCGAGTAATTTTGGATAAATTTGAATATAAATTTAGACGTTTTGAAAAAGTAGGAATTGTAGGGAAAAATGGTGTGGGCAAAACCACTTTTTTGAAGTTGATATTGGGCGAAGAAGCTTTGGATAGTGGCGATATCGTATTAGGCGAAACGGTTAAAGTAGGATATTACAAACAAGAAAATGTTTCATTTCCCGATGACAAACGATTGATAGAAGTCGTAAAAGACATAGCGGAATATATTCCACTCAAAGGTGGAAAAAATTACACTGCTTCGCAAATGCTAGAGCGTTTTATGTTTCCGAGTCACATGCATTATAATTTGGTGAAGAAACTCAGCGGTGGCGAACGAAGAAGGCTTTCATTGATTTTGATTTTGATGCAAAATCCCAATTTTCTTATTTTGGATGAGCCAACCAATGATTTGGATATCGTTACACTAAATGTTCTTCAAGAATTTATAGAAGAATTTGATGGCTGTGTGATATTGATTACGCACGATCGATATTTTATGGATAATTGTGTAGAACACCTTTTTGTATTTGAAGGAAATGGAAAAATCAAAGATTTTAATGGTACATATACCGAATATCGCCTTAACTATACCCATTTACCTCAAAAAACAGAAGAAAAACTAAAGACGGAGCCAGCACCATTATCAGAATCGCCTGTAATAGCAAAAACTATAGAAAATCAAGCTTCTAAACGAAAATTGAGCTATAATGAGCAGCGTGAGCTCACTACCATAGAAAAAGAATTACCTCAATTAGAAGCTGAAAAAGAAAAATTATCGATGCTATTAACTGGAAATTTATCTTTTGATGACATTCAAAAAATATCGGACGATCTAAAGAAGGTAGTCGAAAAAATAGACCACCATACGGAAAGATGGTTGGAATTGTCGGAGTAGTTAAAAAATTAACTTTTAAATAATTTTTTCCATGAACTTTTTCCGAAAATAAAACGTATTTTTGTCATATAAATTAAGGAATTGAAATCATTAAAAATTGGTATTGTATGCTATCCCACATACGGTGGTAGTGGTGTTGTGGCTACAGAGCTCGGAATTGGTTTGGCAAAAAAAGGACATCACGTTCATTTTATTACCTATAAGCAACCGTTTCGTTTGGATAATTTTCATCCTAATGTAGCTTATCATGAAGTAAGTTTTGAAAATTACGCGCTTTTTGAAAATCCACCTTATGAAACAGCGCTTTCATCAAGAATTGTAGATGTGGTTAAGCACGAAAAATTAGATATTTTACACGTACATTATGCTATTCCGCATGCTTCTGCAGCATATATGGCTCAGCAAATTTTGAAAGCAGATGGTATTTTTATACCATTTATCACTACGCTTCATGGTACCGATATAACGCTGGTGGGAAAAGACCATTCTTTTTTGCCTGTTGTTAATTTTTCCATCAATAATTCCAATGGGATTTCAGCAGTATCTGAGTCGTTAAAAGCCGATACCTTATCCAATTTTCAAATTCAAAAAGAAATTAAAGTTATTCCCAACTTCATTGATTTTAAGCGTTTTTCAAAAAAAGAACGCAATCATTTTAGGAAATTAGTAGCCAATGACGATGAAAAAATATTAATTCATATTTCAAACTTTCGTAAAGTAAAACGTGTAGAAGATGTAGTACGAATGTTTGAGTTGGTATTGAAAAAAATTCCAGCTAAACTTCTAATGGTTGGCGATGGTCCTGAAAGGCATAAAGCTGAAGAATTGACACGTTCATTGGAAGTATACTCGCATGTAAAATTTATAGGGAAACAAGAAGCTGTTGAAGATTTGCTTTCAATCTCCGATTTATTTTTGTTACCTAGTCAAACGGAGAGTTTTGGATTGGCAGCTTTGGAGGCTATGGCGTGTGAAGTACCTGTAATTTCATCTGACTCGGGGGGTATTCCTGAAATTAATATTCAAGGAAAAACAGGATTTTTAAGTCCTGTAGGAGACTTTGAAGATATGGCAAAAAATGCTATTTATATCCTTGAAAATGAAGGCCGTATGCTTGATTTTAAGAGAAATGCTTTTGAAAAAGCACAAGAATTTCATATTGACAAAATATTGCCTATGTATGAAAATTTTTATTACGAAATGACAACTATTACAAATTAATAATTTTAGAAATTTAATATGAAAAAAATACTGGTAACGGGAGGAACAGGCTACATAGGTTCACATACAGCTATTGATTTGATTTCAAATGGATTTGAAGTTATTATCTTAGATAATTTGAGTCGTTCCGAAGCTACTGCTATTGATAGAATTCAAGATATAACGGGTGTTCGACCTAAGTTTTATGAAATTGATTTGTGTAATAAAAAAGAGACCTTTGCTTTTTTTGAGAAAGAAAAAAATATTGATGGAATCATCCATTTTGCGGCATACAAGTATGTAGATGAAAGTGTGAAAAACCCAATACTATATTTTAGGAATAATAATGATAGCTTGCTTAATTTGTTGGAATGTTTAGATACTTTTTCAATTAAAAACTTTGTATTTAGTTCTAGTTGCTCGGTTTATGGAAATATAAATCAATTACCAGTAAATGAAGATACACCTCTCAATAAAGCGGAAAGTCCTTATGCTCGTACAAAACAAATGGGCGAAATGATGATTGAAGATGTTTCAATTAATTCGGCTGCACATTTTATTTCGTTGCGCTACTTCAACCCTGTAGGGGCGCATGAATCGGCAAAAATTGGAGAATCCCCATCAGTGATTCCTAACAATTTGGTACCAAGAATTACGGGAACAGCATCGGGTAAATTTGAGAAATTGAGTGTTTTTGGAACGGAATTTCCAACACGAGATGGAAGTTGTATTAGAGACTATATTCATGTGATGGATTTGGCGGAGGCTCACACAGCGGCTCTTAAACTGTTGCTGGAGGGTAAATCATCAAAAAAACACGATATTATTAATATTGGAAGTGGAAATGGTGTTTCGGTACTTGAAGCCATTCATGCTTTTGAAAAAGTGAGTAATCAGAAATTAAATGTAGTATATGCACCACCTAGAGAGGGCGATGTAGTAGCTATTTATTCGGATTGTACTAAATCAAAAGAAGTTTTAAATTGGAAAGCTAAACGATCAATAGAAGAGATGATGCTCTCTGCTTGGAATTGGGAATTGGCAAATAAATAGGATTTTAATCATACATATCCAGTCCAAACTCTTTTTTGAACTCTTCTAAGAGAGGATATTTTTCTATTAATTTTTGTAATTTATCGTTTTTGTTTAATAAAACGGTAGTGGAAAGGATGGTTTCATCTATATGACATATCCAATCAGCGTGGGCATTAGCTATTTCGACATATATTTTCTTAAACATTGGAAAATTGTTCATCACAATACTCTGCTGAATTTCATTTTGTACTGTGAATTCAAATCTAGCTTCATTTATTACGGGATTTAATGTACTTAAATAATCAAAATCCAAATGGATTTTATCAATTTTACTTAAAATGGCTGCCCAAGGATTATTAATCTCAATATTGGATACTTCTACAATATCAGTCTTGTCATCCTCTACCTTTCTTGAACTTGCTTCTTTCATTAAATCATCAAGCGTGGGCATAGCTCTAGCTGAAGCTCTAGGCTCTATAGATTTTTCCATCACTATCGAAACTTTATTTTCGGGTGATGGAGATAAATAGGATTGGGGATCTACTAACTTATTTTTTTTTTTCTACTTCTAAATTCATCCAAGAAGTATTCATAATGTTTTGAACATAAGCCAGTTTCAATAGCATGAGTTCTACACTCAACTTCTTTTGCCTCGAAATAGGAAGTGATTTCTCACAATCCGAGATGATTTGAAGCATATTCAAATAAATCGCTTCTGAAAACAAAGCCGCTTGTATTTTATATTTTTGTATTACTTCGGGGTTATACTCCAGTAATGATAGTGTTTCGGGTTTAAGCGTCATCCATAAATTTCTAAAATGCCCTGAAAAACCATCGATAAATGCTTCTAATTCAAAACCATTTCCTAAAACTTCATGCAATCCCGAAACCAAACCTGCGGTATCATTGGTTTTTATTAAGTCTACAAACTTGAAGTAATAGTCATGGTCTAGTATATTAAGATTCTGAATTACAGAACTGTATAGCAATTTATTATCGTTTAAACTCGTCAATCGATCAAACATAGAAAGGGCATCACGCAAACCTCCGTCTGCTTTTTGTGCAATGACATTCAAAGCACTCAATTCCGCATCAATTCCTTCTTTATTGGCAATGGATTGAAGGTGATTTTGAATATCTAAAACACTAATTCTTTTAAAATCATAAATTTGACATCTTGAAAGAATCGTTGGTAAAATTTTATGTTTTTCGGTAGTAGCTAATATAAATTTGGCATACGCAGGTGGCTCTTCCAAGGTTTTTAAAAAAGCATTAAAGGCTTGAGAAGAAAGCATGTGGACCTCATCTATGATAAATATCTTATAACGAGCATTTTGTGGCGGATACATTACTTGTTCTACCAATTGTCTGATATCATCCACCGAGTTATTGCTGGCAGCATCCAATTCATGAATGTTAAATGAGGCATTGGATGAAAAACTGGTGCAAGAATCACATTCATTGCAGGCTTCACCATCGGCTTGCAGATTTTTACAATTAATAGTTTTGGCAAGGATACGAGCTATTGTAGTTTTTCCAACTCCTCTAGGTCCACAAAACAAAAAAGAGTGCGCCAAATGCTCACTTTGTATAGCATTTTTTAGCGTTTGGGTAGTAAGCTCCTGTCCTACGACTTCATCAAATCGTTTGGGACGATATTTTCGGGCAGATACTACAAATTGTTCACTCATTTTTTTAGTTTGGACTTACAAATATAATGTTGTTTTTTCAAATGAAGTTACAAATTCTATTATAGAATTTTTAAAATATATACATCCCTTTAATAGACAATACACTATGATATTGGGCTTCATATTTGGGCGATACTGCATTGGTAGGTGTGATAGACTGAATATATCTAAGATTAAAAGCAAAATTATTTTTTATATACCAAACGGCATTAAGAATAAATCCAATATCCAAGCTATTGTATGTGCTTAATTTCTGATTATCCGCATTTTTATAATTGATAGCTTGTGATGTTTTTAACAAAGAAGATAAAACAATGCCCGCACCAAAAGAAGCTACATTTTTGTCATGATAGCTAAAAAATATAGGAGCTTCAATATAGTCCGTGCCAATATATCTATGATAAATAGTATCGGGATTTGAGTTAACATTTCCTCTTGAACCACGCATGGTATAATTAAGTTCTAGATTACCTGAAAACCTTTCGCCCAACATAAAGAAGCCTCCAATTCCACCCACAGGTCCCCATTTGCTGAATCCACCCAAACTATCGTTTGAAATTTGTGATGTATTCAATCCTCCATTGACGTAAAACTTGAAAGTTCCTTCCTCTAATTCTTGCTGTGAATAAGCAAATGTACTGAAAACTAATGATATAATACAAATAATGAAACTACGCATGTATTTATTTTTCACAAAAATAAAAAAAAATAACAGATTTAATAAAAATAATATTATTTTTGCACTCCCTTTTGGGAAGGTCTCTTAGCTCAGTTGGTTAGAGCACCTGACTCATAATCAGGTGGTCGCTGGTTCGAGCCCAGCAGGGACCACAGAAGTATAAAAAGCCTTTCAGTTTCTTGAAAGGCTTTTTTAATTTATATTTTGCACATTATTATATATATTTTTTATAATTAAGTTAAAATTTATTAATTTTACATTTTTAAAATAAAAAAATGAAAAGAATTTTACTTCTAATGTTATTAATTTTAATAACTAATTTTGTAAATGCTCAAACCATAGAAAGCATATCTTTTTCTGCTGTTGCATCTAGTAATGATAATTTTCAGCCAATAGCTGGAGGTAGTTTTAGTGGATATATTTCAAATGCTTCTGGTTCGCTAACCATTGCATCAGAATATGGGAAAAATGATTATAAAGTAGCAAATGGCGTAAGTAATATTCTCCAACCTAAAGATAATATTAAAATTTATCCAAATCCTACTGACAATTTTATTTTAATTGATGAATTTTCAAAAAATACGAACAAAACAAATACTGTTTTAATTACAGATAACAATGGTAGAAACATATTTTATCAAGAAAACTATATCGATAAAACTCCAATTGATTTTAAGACATTTCAAGTAGGGGTTTATTTTATAACACTGAGTATAGATAACGAAACAATTACATCAAGAAGAATTATTAAATCTAAATAATCTAAACATGAAAAAGCAAATAATATTATTATTTCTTATAAGTGGATTCATTTCAATGTTTTCACAAACAAAAGTGCCACAATTAGTTAGCTTTTCGGCTGTAGTTCGAAATGCAAACAATACTCCTTTGGCAAATACTTCAGTAAGTTTGCGTTTAACATTCCGAAAATTAGGACAAACAGGCCCTGTTGTATACTGTGCACTTCATCAGCAAACTACTAATGCAAATGGATATATTACCTTACAACTTAATCGTCAGGTTTTGGGAACTACATGTAATGGAGCTCCATTTACAACTTTTGATAATATACCATGGGAAGAAGGTGGATTTTGGATGGATGTTGAATATCAAACGACTCCTACCACTCCTTTTGTAAGTCTAGGACAATTGGAATTGGCAAGTACGTTTTACTCTTTTGTATCCAGATATGCAGAAAATGTAAAAAATGTTTCTCTAGGTAGTGCTAAAAATAATGATGTATTGACTTTTGATAGTACTACCAGTACTTGGAAAGGAAAATCAATTTCGGGAATAGCAGGTACACCTGGACCAGCTGGTGCAACAGGTGCAACTGGACCTCAAGGTCCAATAGGTGCTACAGGTCCACAAGGTCTTCAAGGACCTGCAGGACTAAATGGCGCCAATGGAATAAGTGTAGTAAATGCTAATGTATTAAATGATAGTTTAAAACTTACGATGAGCAATAATACTATTATTAATTCAGGATATGTAAAAGGAGCAAAAGGTGATACAGGTATTGCTGGAACAAATGGAATTTCAGTAGTAAATACACAAATAATAAATGATAGTTTAAAAGTAACCCTAAGTAATGGAACTATATTAAATGCGGGTGCTATTGGTTCAATTACAGGCTGGTCTTTGACCGGAAATTTGGGAACAAAAGATTCTTCAAACTTTATAGGTACAAAAGACTCAGTTGCCTTAAATTTTAGAGTGAATAATCAAAAAGCAGGAAAAATAGATCCAGGTTTGAACAATACTTTTTTTGGGTATCAAGCGGGTAAATTAAATTCCAACGGAACTGGAAACAATGCCTTTGGCGAAAAAGCTTTAATGTCAAATACAATGGGAAGAAATAATAATGCATTTGGTCAAAGTGCACTAGAAAAAAATACTATTGGAACTCGAAATAACGCTTTTGGATTTTGGGCACTAGGAAATAATACCTCTGGAAGTCATAATAATGCCTTTGGAGATAGTGCATTATTTTCAAATACAACGGGAAATCTTAATAGTGCCATAGGATGGCAAGCTCTATTTTTTAATACTACAGGACATAATAATATTGCTGTTGGAAGAGGTGCTATGTTTTTTAATACTACAGGATTTGTTAATCTTTCTATTGGAAATAATTCTATGAATAGCAATGTAAACGGTAATTTTAATAGTGCAATTGGGCATAGTTCTATGTTTGCAAATACCTCTGGAAATTACAATACAGCTATAGGTTATGCTGCACTCAACTCTAATACAACTGGATCAGAAAATGTTGCGGTTGGTTCGGGGTCTTTGTATAAATCCAAAATAAATGGTGGAAATACCGCTATTGGTTTTTTATCGTTATTTTCTGATACCGTTGGAATTTATAATGTTGCGATTGGATATCAATCCTTATATAATAATTATGGCTTTGAAAATACAGCAATAGGATATAATTCTCTTTTCAATAATACAACAGGATGGAAAAATACAGGTGTTGGTACATCTTCTTTAGCTAGCAATACAACTGGTTATGAAAATACAGCATTGGGAAACAATGCCTTACTTTTAAATACAACAGGTCATTGGAATACAGCATTGGGAAACAAAGCCTTGGAATCTAATAGTATAGGATCAGAGAATATAGGAATAGGTATAATGAGTTTGAAAAATAATACGACAGGTGATAGAAATGTAGGTATTGGTATTTCAGCTTTAATGGAAAATACTATTGGAAATAGTAATGTGGCATTGGGAACCAGTGCATTGTATAATAATATAGGCGGTAATTATAATGTTGCCTTAGGTGTAGAAGCATTAGCTTTAACAAAAAATGTATCAGGTAATACTGCAGTGGGTTATAATGCGCTTCATAATGATACTTCGGGAAGTTTTAATACTGCAATTGGATATCAGTCTGGATTGAATATTACTAATGGTGCTTACAATACTTCTCTTGGATATGAATCTATGTTGAATACAAAATCAGGTACAGAAAATACGGCTGTTGGCTATAGAGCATTGTATTCAAATGTCAATTCAATATCAAACACGGCTATAGGAAATGAAGCACTATTAAGCAATCTTGCAAATGCAAATACAGCAATAGGTTATAGAGCACTTAGAGAAAGTACATCGGGTACTGGGCTAGTAGCCATAGGAACAAGTGCTTTAAATTTAAATACAACAGGATCAAATAATACCTCTTTAGGTCAAGGTTCAATGTTCAACAATACTACAGGATCAAATAATTCTGCTTTTGGCTGGTCTGCTTTATCAACAAATACTGTTGGTTCAAACAATATGGCTATTGGATTTAGTGCAGATGTTTTATCGAATAATCTTACCAATGCAACCGCTATAGGATATAATGCAAAAGTAGCTACTAGCAATTCTATGGTACTTGGTGGTACGGGAATTAATGCTGTTAATGTGGGGATTGGTACAACTTCACCACAGCGTACACTTCATGTAAGTGCTGTGATGAGATTAGAACCAATTGCAACGGCTCCTAGTTCTCCTGCGAAAGGTGATATGTATTTTGATAGTACATTAAACAAACTTAGAGTATTTGACGGAACTGTATGGCAAAATTGTTGGTAAAAAACCATCTACCCCATCAATTCATCAACATATTGATTAAAATCGGGTGCATTAAATAAGGCACTTCCACAAACTAATATATCAGCTCCAGCTTCAATCAATTCTTTTGAGTTGGAAGTACTCACACCACCATCTACTTGAATTTTACATTTAGGATTCATCTTTTCTATTAGTTTCTTGGCTTCCTTTACCTTTTCAAAAGTAGCTGTAATAAATGATTGTCCTCCAAAACCTGGCTGAACGCTCATAATTAGCAATACATCAACCCATATGAGATATTCTTCTATTAGATAAATATCGGTATTAGGATTGACTACTAAACCGCATGAAATACCCAAATCTTGTATCGTTTTGAGGTCTCGAACCAAATTTTGATTATTTTCATAATGAATAGAAATATGGTTGGCGCCTTTATTGGCAAAGGTCTCCAAATACAAACTTGGATTTTCTATCATCAAATGAACATCTATAACTTTATCCGTCATTTTTTTTACGGCTTCTAAAATCGGAAATCCAAAGGAAATATTAGGGACGTTTATCCCATCCATTACATCAAAATGGATCCATTCCGAACGAGAATGATTGATTTTTTCAAATTCTTTTTCTAAGTTTCTAAAATCAGCTGCCAATAGGGATGGCGCAATAATTATATTAGACATATATTATATAGTTGTATTTGTAAATGATTCAATGTTTTCTAAAATATAGTGATAATCTGCCTCGGTATCTACCGATTTGGATTCATGATTTGTTTGATTTACGAATATTTCATATCCATTCTCTAACCAGCGCAATTGCTCCAATTTTTCTATATTCTCCAATGTGCTTTCAGGCAATTTCACCAATGCTTTTAATATTTCGGGCTTGAAAGCATACATGCCTATATGCTTGAAAAAAACTTGTTGTTCGAGACCTTCTTCTATAGAAATTTCTCTTAAATATGGAATAGGCGAACGGCTAAAATACAAAGCTTTATGATCTTTTGAAAAAACAACTTTGATGATACTGTCCGTTTCTATAACTTCTTTCTTATAGATTTTTTTTATCAATGTTCCAATCTCGGCTTTTGGATTTTGCTCAAAAATAGCTTTTATTTCTTCAAAACTTTGAGGATGTATAAAAGGTTCATCGCCTTGAATATTTACAACTAAATCAAATGAATTTTCAATTGAATTCAAAACTTCGGCACATCGTTCGGTTCCATTTTGATGAGAAGATGAGGTCATTTGATAGTCCATATTATGCTTTAGGCACTCCTGCTCTATCCTAGCGTCATCAGTAGCTATAATTACTTTTTCAAAAACTTGGCTTTGTATACATTGAAGATACACTCTTCGTATCATGGACATTCCTGCTATATCTAGCAAAGGCTTTCCCGGCAATCGAGTAGATTGATAGCGAGCGGGAATGATAGCAAGTATTTTCATCAATGATTTAATTTTTTGTAAAAATAAAAGAAATTCTACAAACTCATTATCTTTTCAATATCAAGAATATGATCTTTTACTTCAAATCGCTTAACTTCATTAAGATGTAAGGTCTTCTTTGCAGTTTCAATCGCTTCAAGAGAGTTTTTACAATCAGTATTGAAATAATATCCCGCTTCTATCATCGCCTTTTTAGGAATTAAGCCTATTAATTCTGACCCAGAGACTTCAATGTTATATGCCTTAGCTAAATTTTGGCAAGATTCAAAAACCAAATGCAATGGGCTGGATTTAATATCTGTAATATTCATCGAAATTTGGAATTTGTCAAACTCATCAATATACCATCCAATCGCTCGCAATCCCTTGTGAAGTCCAGCAATTCTAATTTTCTTGCCATCTGAATTCTTTCCAATATACCCCGTTTCCCTTAATTTACCTGCAATTTTCTTTGCTATTTCAAGAGTGCCACCTTGTATGTTTACATTAATCGCTATCAACAAATCCCTGACTCCAACGGCACTTGCTCCTGTTTTTGGATTCCAAGAGGCTCCAAAATCGGGTTTCCAATCATCTATTTTCATTTTTTCTTCAAATCCTTGATATTCTCCTTTTCGGATATGGGCTAAATATTTTCTGTCCGGTGATTTTGCTGATTTTTCATAAAAATAAATAGGGACTTTTAAATTTTGAGCCACTTTTGATGCAAAAATATCAACTTTTTCAATCAATTCGGCTTCATACGATGCATCCAAAGCTACAAAAGGGCAAACATCCACTGCGCCCATTCTAGGATGCGTTCCTTGATGTTGACTCATATCTATTAATGAAGTCGCTTTTTCAAAGGCTTTATACATCGCTTCAATTACGGCATCCATTTCTCCAATAAATGTCATAACGGTTCTGTTTGTAGCTTTTCCTATATCTATATTTAAGAGTGAAACGCCTTTTGTTTCAGAAATAGCATCTGCTATTTTTTGTATAGTAATAAAATTGTTACCTTCGCTAAAATTAGGAATACACTCTACTATTTTCTTCATTTTATAGATAATAATAACTTTGTGAAATGAAAATCAATCAACTACAAAAATAATACTTCTACCCATAATTTAGAATAGAATTATCTTTGTTGTCAAATATATGCAAGAGTTTTATGACTAAAATGATTCGAATAGATATTGAAAAGCCCGATGAACGTGGCCTCAATACCACAATAGAGGTTTTGAAACAGGACGGCATTATTATCTTCCCTACAGATAGTGTCTATACTATGGGATGTGATATTCGAAGTAAAAAAGCTTATGAAAAACTCTGTAAGCTCAAAAATGTCAAGCCAGAAAAAGCGCATTTTTCAATTATCTGTGCGGATTTTAGCCATTTAAGTGAATTTGCAAAACAATTAAGTAATAGTGAATTTAAAACCTTAAAATCGCATTTACCAGGACCTTATACCTTTATTTTACCAGCAAGCAAAGAGGCTTCTCGTTTCTTTCATTATTCAAAAAAAACGATTGGATTTAGAATTCCAAACACAAATTTAG
>Ga0078894_10001629_pt1 | contig 16769 bp, 18 predicted proteins | sample LauGreSu1BDMLBSD_2_FD_67506 | JGI IMG/M metagenome (GOLD analysis project Ga0078894, IMG submission 67506) | Freshwater lake microbial communities from Lake Michigan, USA - Su13.BD.MLB.SD (version 4) (version 4) | ecosystem: Environmental > Aquatic > Freshwater > Lake | place: Lake Michigan... | reverse complement strand
GCTGATCAGCCATTCATGCCGATCCGGCTTGGCGGGCGCAAAGCCGACGCCGCAATTGCCCATGACAACCGTCGTGACGCCATGCCAGCTCGAGGGGGCCATTTCGGCATCCCAAGTCGCCTGACCATCATAATGGGTGTGCACATCGACAAAGCCCGGCGTCACAATCTTGCCCGTTGCATCAATTTCTTCACGGCCCGCCGCGTCAATCTTGCCGACGGCGGTGATCAGCCCGCCATCAATGGCGACATCGGCCTGAAAGGGTTTGCTGCCCGTTCCATCGACCAGCGTTCCGCCGCGTATGACCAAATCATGCATCGCTCGACTCTCCTATGACTCATCTTCTTTGGGCGCAGCGTAACAGGAAAGAAGCGGATGAAAAGCCGGGACATGCGCCTGCGCAGAAATGTCATCCTGTGGATAACTATTGACTCATTCTGCCCTAAGCTTCAGCTTTAGCGCGATTTTTCCGAGTCGCGCGCGCGTGCTTGGGGTCGGTGGGCCGGGTTGGCCTGGGCTTTGGGGGAAGGCTGCAATGTATATCGCAGGCAGATTGGCGTTACAGTCGCCATCCGGTGCTATGCCGCCCCAGTCGGCGGGCCGTATCGCGCCGCATCCTGATATTCTGAGCTTTCACGGCTGCGACGTGGTCGTGCGGACAATCAACCAAGACGGCTTTGAAGCCGACCTGTCGACTCCCTTGATGACGGGTGCGTTGGTGCGCCTGCGTCTGCCGGGTGCAGGCGCAATGCTGGCCCGGGTCACCCGGTCAGACAGCGGCCGGATTGCCGCAGATTTTGTGAACCCCGTGCCCGCCGGGCGGTTGGACAAGACGATTGGTATGGCGACCCGCGTTCAGCGCGTTGCCTAATCGGGCGGCCTAGCGCGGCCGATCCCCCACACGCTGCGCGGTTGCAGCCCCCGCCAGCGCAAAACCAGCCCCTAATAAAATGCCGCCCAAAATATCGCTGGGCCAATGCACGCCCAGCAGCACACGCGATGCGGCGATCAGCAGGGCGATGGATAGACCCAGACCAACCCATAAGGGCCGATTTTGCTTCGGCAGAACAAGTGCTGCGAGCAATAATATCGCAACGGCGTTTGTTGCATGACCGCTGGGGAAGGACAAATTCCCAAAGCTATCTAGATGCGGGACTATATCGGGCCGGGCCCGCGCAAATATTTGTTTGAGAAGGCTGGATGTCGCCCCGGCAAGGGACGGAAAGATCAGCATGATCAGCCCGGCCTTTGGGCGTTTCTTCCAGAAGAGCCAGGCGGCACAGGCGATCATCACGATGGAGCGTTGGGCCGCATCCCCCGCCCATGTGATCCAGCGCATGGCCTCAATCATATTTGCAGAAGATCTGCCCGACCGAAGGGCAATGGCCTTCAGGACAGCCGCATCCTGCGCCGCGCCGAGATGTAGCCAGGTCACCGCAATGCCCAGCAGAACCGCCGCCAGCCCAAGCACCAGGGCCGGGGTGAAGTTTGTGGCGGAGTTAGGACGCTTTCTGCTCATCAATTGCCCTTGATCAGTTCGCCGCCCTTAATGACGACATCGACGCTTTCCAGTTCGCGTACATTGGTCAGGGGATTTCCATCGACAGCGATCATGTCGGCATAACGCCCAACGGCAATCGCGCCGACATCCTTGTCCCGGCCCAGCGCTTGCGCGGCATTGCGGGTGGCGGCTTGGATCGCTTCAATGGGGGTCATGCCATAGTCGACCATGACCTTAAACTGACCGCCGACCTGCCCGTGCGGCATGACGCCTGCATCTGATGCAAAGACCATCCGCACGCCGGCCTTATGCGCCTTGCGGAAATTATCCCGCTGGATCTGGGCGACCTCCCGATCCTTGCGCAGATTATCCTCCAACACGCCGTTCTTCGCGCCTTCGGCCTGCGTATAATCGGTATTGTAGATATCCATGGAGAACCAGACGGGCTGTTTGCGCGCGGCGGCCAGCTTTATGCCTTCCTCATCGACAAGGCTTGCATGTTCAATCGTATCAATCCCGGCGCGGATCGCGGCTTTAATGCCGGTCGCGCCATGGGCGTGGGCGGCGACCCGCAGGCCCCATTGATGCGCCTCATCGGCAATGGCGCGCAGCTCATTTTCCGAAAGCTGCTGCTGGCCCGGTTCGGTATTGCGGGAAAAGACACCGCCCGTCGCGCACACTTTAATCACTTCTGCGCCATATTTGCGCTGGCGGCGGACTTCGGATCGCAGACCCTGCTCCCCATCGGCCACGCCTTCTTGGGGCGTTTCAAGGCTGGGCGGCAGGAAAGTGGAATCGCAGTGCCCGCCCGTCGCACCTAGCGCATATCCCGCGGGCACGATGCGCGGGCCGCTGGCATAGCCTGCGTCAATCGCCTGCTTCAGACCAATGTCATTGCGCTCATCCGACCCGACATTGCGCACGGTGGTGAAGCCAGCATTGAGCATGTCGCGGGCATTTTTAACCGCGACCATCGACCAGAAGCTGTCGGTATATTGCAGGCTATTATAGCCGCCGACTTCGGCCAGACTGTCGAGATGGACATGCATATCGATGAGGCCCGGTAGGAGCGTACGATTGCCCAAATCCACCAGCTTGCCGTTGGCAGGAAGGGAGGTTGTGCGCCGATCCACAAGGGAAACGATGCGCCCATCGCGCACGCCGATCAGGGGATGGTCGACCAGCTTGCCGGTTTCGACATCCACCATTTTAGCGGCGGTGAAATAGGTGATGGGGGCCGCAGCCTCCTCGGCCAGCACGGGGGCGGAGAGGATGAGGGCGGACGTTGCTGTGAGCGCAGAGAGAAGCTTTTTCATGGGGACATTTGCTGACAGGACAAAGCCCGCTTGGCAAGGGGGCGGGCGTTTGAATTCACGCCCGCCATTCAAAGTCAGAAATGCAGCGCCCGTCCATAAGCGGAGAGGACGCTTTCGTGCATCATCTCAGACAGCGTCGGGTGGGCAAAGACGGTGTTCATAAAGTCCGCCTCAACCAGTTCGGCGGTTTTGCCGATGGTATAGCCCTGAATAAGCTCGGTGACTTCCGCCCCCACCATATGCGCGCCGAGAAGTTCACCCGTTTTTGCATCGAACACGGTCTTCACAAAGCCCTCGGCCTCGCCCAGCGCGATGGCCTTGCCATTGCCCATGAAGGGGAAGCGCCCGACCTTAATCTCATAGCCCGCATCCTTGGCCTTGGCTTCGGTCAGGCCGACAGAGGCGACCTGCGGGTGGCAATAGGTGCAGCCGGGGATATTCTTTGCGTCCATCGCATGGGGGTGGACATCTTTATTGCCCAGCGCCTGTGCAATGGCTTCGGCCGCAATCACGCCCTCATGGCTCGCCTTATGCGCCAGCCAAGGGGGGGCAGTGATGTCGCCTATCGCCCATAGGCCCGCCACATTGGTGCGGCAGTGGCCGTCGGTCTTCACATGGCCCCGCTCGGTCGCAACGCCCAGCGCCTCCAGACCGATCGTCTCGGTATTGGGGACGATGCCAATAGCGACAATCGCATGGCTGAATTGAGCCTGTTCAACCTTGCCGCCCTTGCCCTTGATTTCGGCGGTTACACCCTTGGCATCGGCTTTCAGACTGTTGACGCCTGCGCCGGTCAGAATCTGCATGCCTTGCTTGACGAGTGCCTTTTCAAGGAAGTCCGACACTTCGGCATCTTCGACGGGCACGATGCGGTCCATCATTTCGACGACCGTTACCTCAGCGCCCATATCCCTATAGAAGCTGGCAAATTCGATGCCGATTGCGCCAGAGCCGATGACGAGCAGCTTGGTTGGCATTTCGGCGGGCACCATCGCATGACGATAGGTCCAGATGCGTTTGCCATCGGCGGGCGCAAAGGGCAGGTCACGGGCGCGGGCGCCCGTTGCCAAGATGATGTGCTTGGCCGTTAGCTCTTCGGTCTTGCCATCCTTGGTGACGGACAGCGCGTTGGCGGAGATCAGCTTGCCGTCGCCCATATGGACGGTGATTTTGTTCTTCTTCATCAGGTGCGTGACGCCCTGATTCAACTGTTTGGCAACGCCGCGCGACCGCTGCACCACGGCGTTCAAATCTGCACTGATTTTTTCCGCCACAAGGCCATAGGCGCTGGCATGCTGCATATAATGGTAAACTTCGGCCGACCGCAGCAGGGCCTTGGTCGGGATGCAGCCCCAGTTGAGGCAAATGCCGCCCAGCGACTCGCGCTCGACAATTGCGGTCTTGAGGCCAAGCTGCGCGGCACGAATAGCGGCAACATAGCCACCGGGGCCGGAGCCGAGGATGATCAGGTCGTAGCTGGTGTCAGCCATGTTACGCGACCAGCCCCAACGGCTTTTCGCACAAGTCGCGGAAGGCCTGCATCAGTTGCGCAGCGTCTGCGCCGTCGATGGCGCGGTGGTCAAAGCTGCCCGTTGCCGACATGATGGTTGCGATCTGCAGGCTGTCATTAACAACAAAGGGACGCTTTTCGCCCGCGCCAATCGCCATGATCATGGACTGGGGCGGGTTGATAACCGCATCAAATTGTTTGATGCCATACATGCCCATGTTGGAGAGGCTGGCAGTGCCGCCTTGATATTCGTGCGGTTGCAGCTTGCCATCCTTGGCGCGCGCCGCAAGCTGGCCCATCTCTGTTGAAATCGCGCTAATCGCCTTGCCATCCGCGCCTGTGATGATCGGGGTGATCAGGCCATTGGGGATGGAGACGGCAACGCTAATGTCGGCGCGCTGATACATGATCAGCTGGTCACCCGCGAAGCTGACATTGCACTTGGGCACCTGCACCAGCGCAAGGCCCAAGGCCTTGATCAGCATATCATTGACCGACAGTTTAATGCCCCGGCTTGCAAGACTGGCGTTAAGCTCTGTGCGCAGCTTCAGCAGCGCATCCAACTGCACATCAATGGTCAGGTAGATATGCGGGATCGTCTGCTTCGCTTCGCTGAGGCGGCGGGCGATGATCTTGCGCATATTGGACAGCTTGACCACCTCATGCGGGGTTTGAATATCGCCCAGCTGAATGGGGGCGGCTGTGACGAGCGGTGCGGTGGCGGTGGCGGCTTGGGCCTGCGGTGCGCTGCCTTCTAAGTCCGCCTTCACGATCCGGCCATTGGGCCCGCTGCCCTGCATGCCGGTAAGGTCAATGCCCTTTTGCTCAGCAATGCGCTTGGCAAGCGGGGAGGCGATGACGCGGTCACTGGTCGCGGGCTTGGGCGCAGGCTGTGGGGCAGGCGTCGCGGCGGGAGCTGCAACAGGCGCGGTTGCAGCCTTGGCCGGGGCTGCCGCCGCAGGCTTTGCGACAGGCTTTGGTGCGGGGGCTGGCGTCGCGGCTTCATCTTCGCCTGCGATCATGGCGATGATGGTGCCGACTTTCACGCCATCTGTGCCTTCGGCCACCAGAATCTGGCTGATCGTGCCTTCATCGACTGCCTCAAATTCCATCGTCGCCTTGTCGGTCTCAATTTCCGCCAGAATATCGCCCGATTTGACCATGTCCCCCTCTTTGACCAGCCACCGAGCAAGAGTTCCCTCTTCCATCGTTGGGGACAAAGCCGGCATTTTCAGTTCGATCGACATATATCGGGCTCCCTTGGGGAAAATTCTGTTTTTAAAGCTTGCGATTCCCTAGCGTCGGAGATCGGCTTGCGCCAGCCCCCGGATTGGCGCAACCTGTGCGCATTCGTTTTCAATAAGGGGCTGGGTTGGTGCGGACATATTTGGTGATTGCCGATGCAACGGCGGAGGCAGAGATTGCGGTGCGCTTTGCTGCCCGACGTGCCGCCAAAACGGGCGGTGCCATTGCCATATTAACAATTGTTGAGCCGCAGGATTTTGTCGCGTTTGGATCGATTCAGGCAACCATTGAGGCCGAAGCCGAAGAACGCGCCCAAGATGTGGCCAAGCAGGTTTTGGATATGTTGGGGGATGAACGGGGCGTTCTGCCGCGCATCATCGTGAAACATGGAGATCCGGTTGCAGCGATTGCAGAAGCGATTTCGGAAAACCCAGATATTGCAGCCCTTGTGCTGGGGGCAGCCCGAACCGGAGCCCCCGGCCCGCTGGTCACGCATTTTTCGGGGGCTGGCGTATCCAGCCTGCCCTGTCCGTTGATGATCATCCCCGGATCACTGGATCGCGAGGCGCTGGATCGATTGAGCTAAGCCGACAGCCGCGGTGCAATGAGGGCGCAGATCGCCTCAAAGCCGCGCTGATCCTCTTCATCGAAACGGGCTGGGCGCGGACTATCGAGATCAAGCACCGCGATCAGCCGACTTTGGAATAGGATCGGCACGACCAGTTCAGATTGGGACGCCGCGTCACAGGCAATATGACCTGGAAAAGCATGAACATCCCGGACAAGTTGGGTCGTTTTGCTCTCGGCCGCAGCACCACAGACCCCCTTTCCAATTGGAATGCGGATGCACGCCGCCTTGCCCTGAAACGGGCCGAGGATCAGCGTGTCGCCCAGCAGGCGATAAAAGCCCGCCCAGTTGAGATCGGGGACAGCCTCCCAGATGAGGGCGGCGACATTGGCCATATTGGCAATGGCATCCGGCTCATCATTGGTGATGGCGTCAATCGCAGACAGAAGGTCAGCATAAAGCGCCGTTTTGCTGCTCGCGTCGATGTCAAAGCTGTACATCAGTCGATCCTTATCTTTCCGCGCCCTTTTTTTACATCGCCGCGAATGGCTTTGCCCGTCAAGCGACGTTCTTTGGCGGCCCTTTTCGGTTTGGTCTTGATCCGGTGTGCCGGAAGCTTGTGAGCGCGGGCGACCATTTCGGCCAACCGTTCGCGCGCCTCAAGGCGGTTGGCCTCCTGCGATCGATGGGTGCGCGCGGTAATGACGATTTCGCCCTCCGCCGTCCATCGGCTGCCCGCCAACACTTTCAAGCGCGCAAAGACCGCCGGCAGCAGCCGCAGGGCGTAGACATTCAGGCGCAGCTGAACGGCCGTTGCGACTTTGTTGACATTCTGGCCGCCCGGCCCGGTTGCAGCGAGGAATTTTTCCTCAATCGCATCCTCCGGCAGCGGCGGGGCATCAGCCATGGCCAAAGCCTGCTTTGAGAAAGGTTTCCGGCAGCGGGGCGAGCGCATTTATCGGGGCCTTATCGCCGCGCGCCAGCGTCAGCTTGCTGGCATGAAGCAGCATCGGCCCTCTGCCTGTGCCGTACACCGGGTCACCCGCAATGGGGATGCCAAGGCCGCTTGCGGCATGCACGCGCAATTGATGGGTGCGGCCTGTTTCTGGCTTAAACTCAACAAGGCACCGCCCGCCTGCTTCGGCCAGAATTTGCCAGTGCGTCACGGCGCGCTTGCCCTTTGGATCGGGGACGATGCGCCAGCCCTCTTGCGCGCTGCTCGTTTTGCCAAGCGCCATATCGATCACGCCTTGGCTCTCCGATGGAATGCCCTTCAGCACAGCAAGATAGGTTTTCTCAACCACCCCGGCTTCAAAAGCAGCGGCAAAGCGTTTGTGCGCCTTTGGATTGCGGGCCAGCAACAGGCAGCCAGAGGTGTCGCGATCCAGCCGGTGGACGGGCAAAGGCCAGCGTTGAAAGCCGAAGGTCAGGCTGCCCAAATGATTTTCGACGCTGAGCGATTTGTCGCGCGGTTCATCGACAGGAAGACCCGCTGGTTTGTCGAGGACAAGTGCCTCGCCATCGAGGAAAAGAACACGGTCACTCAAAAGCATGACGGGCGCCTTGCCACGCCTGCCCGCCTACGTCCACCTTAGGTCTGTTTACTTGTCGCGGTTTCTGCGGCTGGCGTAGATCAAAGCGCCCAAGATTGCGGCCGATCCAATGCCAATGCCGGCGGCGGCTTTCCAATTCACGGGCCGCTTTTCGGTTGCGGCAACCGCTTCTGCGCTGGCCTTTGCCCGCTTGACTTCGCGGACGGTTTCATTGTCTTCGGGTGTTTCTTTGGTGTCCGGCATGTTCGCATCCGTCGCAAGAATTTGACTAGAATACCATGTGGGTATCCAAAGTGCCCGCGTCAACGGGGAATATTGCAACTCAGGAGAAGGCGGGCGGCAGAACGCGCTGTGTCGTTCCGCCGCCAGACTCGTTTAACCGCGTGGTGTGTACCAGATGGGCGAGGTATAGGCCCGTTCCTGATCCTTCAACTTGGCATCCTTGGGCAGCTTTGCTCCATAGCGGACGGCGTCATAAACCGGCCAACGGGGGGTTGGGATTTCCATGACGCGCAGATAGTAAAAGGCACGGGTCTTCGGGTTGAATTCCGGGTCGCTCCAGACGGTGCGCAGTTCCGGCGCACCGATGGTGTTTTTATAGCTTGCCGTTTTCAGGTCGATCGTATCGCCAACAGGGGCAAGCTTGCCCCCCGTGATCTTGCGCTTCGCCGGGTCGCTCCAGACTACATCAAACACTTTTTCCTGCATCTTGCCAGAGGCATCGACCCAGCCCTTGACCATCTGAACACGGTCAAGATTGGCGCCCATCGGATCTTTCAGCGCAGAAATCATGAATTTGGGCGTGCCCTTGCCGGGCTTTAGGTCGCTGCCCATCGGGACGCCGCGTGTATAGCCAGCCTTCACCCAATTGGCTTTCCAATCGGCATCGGAAAAGTCCCAGCCGGCAAAGACGCGCACCTTCATACGGGAGCCGGTGGTCGCATAGACTTCCCGCTTGGTCATGGCATCAAAAATGGCGCCGCGCGTGTTGGCCCGTGCCCAGACAGCGGCATAGCCGCCCGCCAGATAATGCCAGCCAATCCGCCCCATGCGCGTGCCAATATTTTGTGGCGTCGATGCACGGGTCGCGTTCGGTTCATTGCCCGAAAACTTCCCGAAGAAATTATCTTCATCGCCGGTTGCCAAGGCGGTGTGGCTGTCCGTTGAGCCGATCATTCCTAGCTTATAGGGATTCACTCCCGTCTTCTGTTCGATCAGTAGGCCACGCTTCAGCGCCTCACGCACATAATCGCCCGCCAGCATGTCCGGCGTTTTCTTGCCTTCCATGGTCAGATTGCCAAGATCCCACCCGGCATCGCCATAATTGGAAAATTCATCATTGGGCGACAGGAAGGGATGGCTTTCGCTATCCCCCTTAATCTGCGTCGCCTCAACCAAGGGCTCCTTCGCGCTGCGGCGGCGGGCATAGGCCGCCGTCATTGGCCCGCCATTGGGGCCTGTCAGCTGAAACATCAGGCCATTGGACAGGTTGGAATTGTGTGGAATGGCAAGGATTTTGCCGCCCGTCTTCTTTTCATAAGCATCCATATAGTCCCAAAGCTGATCGGGGCTGGTGCCGATAAGGGAGGAGAAGGGCAGAACTTGATCTGCCTTATCCTTGCCATCGCGCATGATGACGACACGGTGGAGATTGTCGCCCTTGCGCATCAACGTATATTCAAAGCCCATAAAGGCAGTGAATTTGCCGGGGCTGTTATAGCGGTCGACAATGCTGGTATGGTCTTGCCAGACATCAGCGGTGCGCTTTTCCATCGCCTTGGGGTCCATCATATCGGCCGGCAATGTCCGCTTCGAAAAACGGTCGATCAGTTCCATCGCAACTTTTTGCGATTCCGCCGGGCCTTTTTGCAATTCATCGTGCCAGCGCCGCAACGTCGGATCCGTCAGCAGAAAACCCGGCGCGTCATGAATTTGCTTCAACGCAGCCAGACCATCCGAATGGTCGGCGATGACAAGAAAATCGAGCGGCCGGGCAAGCTTTGCCTTTAATCCGGTGGTGGAGACAGTCTCTTCCCCCATCGCAAAGCGCAGCGCTTCTTCCGGCGGAAGTCGCACGCCCAACCCAAAGGCGTCGGAGGAATTGGCCGTGTGCAAATGCGTGTCGCCAAAATAGACCTGCTCAGGATATTCTGTCAGCGGCACGTCCGCGTCAGATTTTTTGTCAGAGACAAGATCGCTAATCTGGCCGCAACCCGCCAGCGCAAGGGCAAGCGCGACACCGCCCAACAGTTTCTGCATCGTCTTCATTCAACCCCTCCACTCTCTGGCTCAAATCAATCAGCAATTGAGAGGATTTGCAAGCTTAAGCCTTCCCCCCTAAGCAGGAATCATGCGCCAATTTGAAGCAATCATCTGGGATTTCGGGGGTGTCGTAACGTCATCTCCTTTTGAGGCCTTCGCCCGATTTGAGGCGGAAAATGGCCTTCCCGCCGATATTATCCGCCGGATCAACGCAACCGACCCTGATTCTAATGCTTGGGCCTTGTTCGAACGGGCGGAAATTAGCGCCGATCATTTCGATGATTTGTTCGCGCAAGAAGCTGCCACCTTGGGCCATGATATTCGCGGCCGGGATGTTCTGGCGCTTCTGTCAGGCGATGTCCGCCCGCGCGTGGTGGCGGCGCTTGATCAGGTAAAGGCGGCCGGGCATAAAATCGGCTGCATCACCAATAATGTTCCCGCCGGCAAAGGGGCCGGCATGTCGGCAACCGAAGAAAAGGCCGCCGAGGTGCGCGCAATTATGGCGCGGTTTGACCATGTGATCGAAAGCTCCAAATTGGGCATTCGCAAGCCTGATCCGCGCATTTACCAGATGATGTGTGAAACGCTGGCCGTCGAACCTGCACGCTGCATCTATCTCGATGATCTGGGCATTAACTGCAAACCCGCGGCCACCCTTGGCATGACCGCCATCAAGGTGACGGGCGAGGCACAGGCGCTGGCGGATCTGGCCGCACTTACCGGCTTGGCGCTGTAACCGGTCGGGCCCATGTCTGTGCTGGAGTTCATCGCGGCCCTGTTCGGGGTGCTCAATATTGTGCTGATCGTGAAGCGCAGCGTCTGGAACTTTCCGGCGGCCTTGGTGATGGTGACTTTAACGGCCATCGTCCTTTGGGATGTGCAGCTGTATTCGGATGCCGGGCTGCAACTCTTCTTCTTCATCGTCAATCTGATCGGCTGGCGCCTCTGGCTGCGGCATCAGGGGGTTGAAGGGGATGTGATTGTCGCGCGGCTTGGCATGGCCGGGCAGATGGCTTGGATCGTCGCCGCCTTGCTGGCGATTTGGGGCTGGGGCTGGTTCATGGCGATGAACACCAACGCGTCCTACCCTTGGTGGGATGCCAGCGTCGCGATGCTCAGCGTGGTTGCCCAAATCCTTATGACGCGCCGCTACATCAATAATTGGCATTGGTGGGTGGTCGTCAACCTGATCTCCATTGGCCTTTATTGGCAAAAGCAGCTTTACTGGTTCACCGGGCTTTACGTCCTCTTCCTCGGCATGGCGATTTGGGGGCTGATCGAATGGCGAAGGGCCGAGGCACGCCAGCGGGCAGCTGCGCTGTGACGGTGCGGGTGATCTGCCTTCACGGCCCGGAAAGCACGGGCAAATCGACATTGGCCAAGGCCCTAGCGGCGCAGCTCAACGCGCCTTTGGTCGAAGAATATGGCCGCTTATGGTGTGAAGAACATGGCGCCCACACCCTCATGGTCGATCTGGTAGAGATCGCCGCCGAGCATCACCGCCGGATCAGCGCGGCTCGACACGCGGCCGAAACCGCCGGGCAGGACTGGCTGATATTGGATACCGACCCCGTGATGACCGCCGTCTGGGCGCAGATGCTCTATGACGCGCAAGATCCGGCCTTTGCCAATCTCCAAAGCCCGGCGGACCTTTATTTGGTGCCCGATATTGATTTGCCCTGGGTGGCAGATGGCCTGCGCTATTTGGGGGAGGCCGATACCCGCCGCCGTTTCATGGATGTATCGATTGCAGAGCTGGACCGCCGCGCGCTGCCCTATGCTCTGGTGCAGGGCAGTGGCCCGGCCCGAACCGCCACTGCGATGAGCGCAATTCAGGCGCGATTTTCGGCTTAAGTTTCGCGCGACACCAGTTTCTGGAGATTGAAAAAAAGGCCGGGCACATGGCCCGGCCGGGGGTGCGCAGGCCGGAGGGGGTACGCGATTACTCGCGGCGCTTATGCCGGGCGTCTGCGCGAAAGCGCCACGGCAATGCATATCTGCCAATATGGCGCAAATGTCTAGGCATAATGAATGTTAATTTTTTCCGGCCCAAGGCGCTGGACAGGCGCGGTGATCTGGGCTGAGTGCGGGATCGGATTTTAAGGGGGCGCAGAGCCATGGATCAGTCGCTATTTTCTTGGGAGCCGGACCCGCAATCTGGGATCCGCCAACGCTTTGTGCGGGCCAATGGGATTGATTTTGAACTGGCCGAGGCGGGCGATGCCGGGTCGCGCAAGCTGGCTTTATGCCTCCACGGCTTTCCCGAACTCAATTATAGCTGGCGGTTCCAGATGCCGATGCTGGCAGACCAAGGCTGGCGTGTGTGGGCGCCCAATTTGCGTGGCTATGGCGCGACCAGCCAGCCCAAGGGCGCGCGATCCTATGGTTTGGATCATCTCACCAATGATGTCGGTGCCTTGATTGACGCGGCAGCAGCAGAAAGCGCGGTGGATGAGGTGCTGCTCATCGCGCATGATTGGGGGGCAATTATCGCTTGGGCCTTCGCGATCCTAAATGGCAAGGCGGCACGGCCCCGGCCCGTCATCCGGCTGGTCATCATGAATGTGCCGCACCCCAAGGTGTTTCAACGGGAATTGCGGCGCTGGCGGCAGCTGAAGAAAAGCTGGTATGTCTATTTCTTCCAACTGCCCCGAGTGCCCGAACGCTTTATGGGGGGCGATGATGCCGCGGGCATTCGCCGCGCCTTTCATGGCATGGCCGTGGACAAGAGCCGCTTTGGCCCAGAGGTGCTGGATGTCTATGCCGCCGCCGCCCAGCGGCCCGGCGCTTTGACCGCGATGATCAATTATTACCGCGCGTTCATCCGTTACCCTTGGGCTGTCCGGCTTGGCGATGCGCGCATTGAGATCCCCACCCTGATGATCTGGGGGGAGGAGGACGCAGCACTCGATATAAGCTGCACTATGGGGACGGAGACATGGGTTCCAAAACTGGAACTGCACCGCTTGCCCCAAGTCTCTCACTGGGTGCAGCAGGAAGCGCCAGAGAAGGTGAATGCGATCCTGTCGGATTGGTTGGCGCGGAGCTAGGGGTCTGGCCCACCCCGCTGCACCTAAAGCGTCCTGCGGTCGCCAAAGTCTCGCTCCCCTCCCACAAGCGGGAGGGGCAGCAGGAGGGGCTGGGGGGAGGGCAAAGACTATTGCTCCATCCCCCCTTTGCCCTTTGCCACGCGCACTGCTAGGGCGCAGTGCATGTCAAATCCGCTTAATCTGATCCGCAATTTTTCCATCATCGCCCATATCGATCACGGCAAGTCCACCCTTGCTGATCGGCTGATCCAGCGCACCGGCGGTCTGACCGACCGTGAGATGACGGCGCAGGTGCTGGACAATATGGATATTGAGAAGGAACGCGGCATCACGATCAAGGCGCAGACGGTGCGTCTGGATTATCCGGCGAAAGATGGAAACACCTATACGCTGAACCTGATGGACACGCCGGGCCATGTCGATTTCGCCTATGAAGTCTCCCGCGCTTTGGCCGCCTGTGAAGGCGCCTTGCTGGTCGTAGATGCCGCCCAAGGGGTTGAGGCGCAGACGCTGGCCAATGTTTATCAATCGATTGAGCATGATCATGAGATCGTGCCTGTGATCAACAAGATTGATCTTCCCGCTGCAGAAGTGGAGCAGGTGAAGACCGAGATTGAAGAGATTATTGGCCTGCCCGCCGATAATGCGGTTTTAACCAGCGCCAAATCTGGCATCGGGATTGACGAGGTTCTGGAAGCCATTGTGACGCGCATTCCGCCGCCCAAGGGTGATGCGAATGCGCCGCTGAAGGCGATGCTCGTGGATAGCTGGTATGACCCCTATCTGGGTGTTGTCATCCTCGTCCGCATTATCGATGGCGTTTTGAAAAAGGGCCAGCAGATCAAATTCATGCAGGCGGGCACAACGCACCTTGTCGACCGCGTCGGCTGTATGCGGCCAAAGATTGAAAACCTGCCCGATCTTGGCCCCGGTGAAGTCGGCTTCATCACCGCCCAGATTAAGGATGTGAGCCAGGCGCGCGTGGGCGACACCATCACCGATGCCAAGCGCCCAGCAGAAAAGGCGCTGGCGGGCTTTAAGGAAGTGCAGCCCGTTGTGTTCTGCGGCCTCTTCCCGACAGATGCCGCCGATTTTGAAAAATTGCGCGATTCCATTTCCAAGCTGCGGCTGAATGACGCGAGCTTTAGCTTTGAAACGGAATCATCGGCCGCCCTTGGCTTTGGCTTTCGTTGCGGCTTCTTGGGGCTGTTGCATCTGGAAATCATTCAAGAGCGGTTGAGCCGTGAATATGATCTGGATCTGATCACGACGGCCCCCAGCGTGGTCTATCACGTCCATATGAACGACGGATCGATGCAAGAACTGCATAATCCGGCGGACATGCCAGATCCCGTTCGCATTTCCGCTATCGACGAGCCCTGGATTGAAGCGACCATTTATGTGCCGGATGAATATCTCGGCTCTTTGTTGAAGCTGTGTCAGGATCGGCGCGGTATCCAAAAGAACCTGACCTATGTCGGCGGCCGGGCGCAGATCACCTATGAACTGCCGCTCAACGAAGTCGTGTTTGACTTTTATGATCGCCTGAAAAGCATTTCGCGCGGCTATGCCAGCTTTGACTATCACCAAATCGGCCATCGGCCGGGGGATTTGGTGAAGATGAATGTGCTGGTCAATGCCGATCCGGTGGATGCGCTGTCGATGATCGTGCACCGCAGCGCCGCCGAAGCGCGCGGACGGCATATGTGCGAACGGCTGAAGGATCTCATCCCCCGCCATTTGTTCAAAATCCCCATTCAAGCGGCCATTGGCGGCAAAGTGATCGCGCGTGAGACGATTGCAGCCCTGCGCAAGGATGTAACGGCCAAATGCTATGGCGGCGATGCCAGCCGTAAGCGCAAGCTGCTCGACAAGCAGAAAGAGGGCAAAAAGCGGATGCGCGAATATGGTTCGGTCAGCATCCCGCAAGAAGCCTTTATCGCAGCCCTCCGCATGGGGGATGATAACTAAGCGCCGTTATTTTCCTTCATTGGAAATTCAAGGGCTTAGCCGAAACGGGGTCGATTTTTCGGCTTTTTTGACCTGCCTTGCTTGCCATTTTGTATAAAAGCGACATATAAATAGGGGCTTGTTGAAAGCGCCTGCACCTAAGCTGTTCGAACCTCCATTGAGCAGCAGCCCCGCAGGTTTTGAGGAGGAGCTGCTCCCCCGCGGCTCCTCCTCTATTTCATGAGACATCGCGGATTTTGATCTGGATCAATGAAGCGCTTTGACCGCTCTGCCACATCTGCCGCCTCAACAAGAGGAGGCGAAGTCCATGTCACCCTATCTTCTGCAAGCACCCGTCATTGCTATGGCCACGATGCTCAGCGCGTTTGCCGTTGTTCTGCTCTTTTGCTCTGTGACGGATGCCCTGCTCGGCGATGCGCGCTAATCGCTAGATCTCCCGGCCTTCCGGAACGCGTCTGGGCAAACTCCCCCCAGCCTAAAGCCGCGTTCCGGCCCTGCCTCTAAAGGGCAGGATGAAACGACGGGCGGCGTTTATGCGCCGTCCGTCGCTTTGGTCTTTGGCCCATCAGGCAAAATCGAGATGCTGTTCTTCCTGCGGCCCAGCTCCGGCGGCAGGGGCCCGAACCCATTTCCGGGCCGCCTCAATCTCTGCCAGTTTAAAGGTTTTGACCGCGGCCGGGTAAAGCGGTGCCAGAAAATTGGAAACGGATTCAATCCAATCCTTATCGGACACAATGGCGGCGTGACGAATAAAGTCCCGATGTGTCATATGAAATGTTAAATCCTTCCACCACACACTGGGGTCAATCCATCCAAAATCCCGAATGACCTGAACCACATCGATCTTCTTATGGCGCGTCAGCAATTCATCCACGGCCTCAACGGCCTTGGTATAGGATGTAGCATCAATGGGTCCGTCAATCGTCAGCTCGAGATAGCCAGCATCCTTGTCCATTGTTACGGTGAGCATCATAACCTCCTTCTCAGCATGAAAGGGTCATAGGAATAAACGCAACTTGGCGGGCTTGCATTGATGTCCATCAAGCTGGAAATTAGCCCTGATTTTGACGCCCGTATTGAAAATATTAAGCATTGCTATAATGTGTGCCGCTATGACTATGCGTAAGCCTTGGACCCGTCCCTTGCTCTTCATCTCGCTGCCGCTGGTGCTGATCTGCGGCGCCATCGGCTATTTCATTGCTAATGACCATTATGTGTCGACCGACAATGCCTATGTGCAGCAGGATAAGGTCTCCATTTCAGCCGAAGTTGGGGGCCGGATTGTCGAGGTTCTGGTCCGGGAAAATCAGCAAGTTCGGGCGGGTGATCTGCTGTTCCGCATCGACCCGGAACCCTATCAAATCGCCGAACGTCAGGCCGACGCGGCCATTGCCCAGGCGCAAGTCCGGCTGACGACATTGCAGACCGATTTTGATACCAGCAGCGTCGATATCAACAGCGCGCGTGAAAATGTCGCCTTTTTCACAAGCGAATATCAGCGCCAGTCTGCTTTGATGCAGACAGGCTTTACGACCAAAGCCCGTTTGCAGCAGGCCGAACATGCCCTGTCTGAGGCGCGCAGCCGCCTTGCGAAAGCAGAGGCCGATGCGCAAAAGGCGCAGGCCGCCCTTGCAACTGGCGCTGCCGCCCCTGGCGACAATCCTCAGATTCTGGCCGCACAAGTGCAAAAGCGCAAAGCCTTGCTGGATGTATCGCGCACGACCGTTCGGGCACCGATGTCAGGTGTGGTAACCCAAGCAGATCGATTGCAGATTGGCCAAATGATGGTCACC
>Ga0078894_10001627_pt1 | contig 16784 bp, 21 predicted proteins | sample LauGreSu1BDMLBSD_2_FD_67506 | JGI IMG/M metagenome (GOLD analysis project Ga0078894, IMG submission 67506) | Freshwater lake microbial communities from Lake Michigan, USA - Su13.BD.MLB.SD (version 4) (version 4) | ecosystem: Environmental > Aquatic > Freshwater > Lake | place: Lake Michigan... | reverse complement strand
ATGTCAGGCGTGGCCAGGCCAAGGCGGGTTCCCGAATGGTTGGGATGCAACTGAATCGCCAACCGGTGGAACGGTTTCTGCAGGGAACGGGGCCGGTAGTAGATGTGCGGGCACCGGCTGAGTTCGCCCAAGGCCACATCCCCGGTGCCCGCAATCTGCCGCTGTTCAGCGACGAGCAGCGGGCCGCCGTGGGCACCACCTACAAGCAACAGGGCAGGCAGGCCGCCGTACAGGTGGGGCTGGAGCTGGTGGGCCCGCGCCTGGGCGAACTGGGCAGCCAGCTCCGCACTTGGTCAGAAGAGGCCGGCGGTGCGCCCCTGCACCTGCACTGCTGGCGCGGTGGCATGCGCTCAGAAAGCGTTGCCTGGCTAGCAACGCAGTTGGATCTACCGGTGTTGCTACTCGAGGGCGGGTACAAGAGCTTTCGCCGCTGGGTGCTGGCGCTGTTTGAGGCCACCTGGCCCATTCATTTGATGGGTGGACGCACTGGCAGCGGCAAAACGGATCTGCTGCTCGCCCTGGCCGAGCGCCAGGTGGCGGTGATTGATCTGGAGGGCCTGGCCCACCACCGCGGCAGCAGCTTCGGAAGCTTGGGAATGCCACCGCAGCCCAGCAGCGAGCACTACGAAAACCGCATTGCCCTGGCGCTGCATGGCTTCAAAGAGGCCGAGCAGATCTGGGTGGAAGCCGAGAGCGTGCAGGTGGGCCGCTGCCGCATTCCCGGCGGGATCTGGCGGCAGATGCAGGCGGCACCGCTGCTGGAGATCCGAAGGCCGCTGCAGGAGCGCTTGGAGCAACTGGTGGAGGTGTATGGCTCTCAAGATCCAGAAGCCCTGAAAGAGGCCACCGAACGCATTGCCCGGCGCCTCGGGCCGCAACGCACCGCTGCCGCCTTAGCGGCGATCGAACAGCAGCAGTGGGGAGAAGCGGCCAGGCAGATGCTCGATTACTACGACCGCTGCTACGACCACGAACTGGAGCGCCATGGCGCCGCCGATCAGCACCGGCTGCTGGGCCATGAGGATCTGGCCGGATTGAGCGCCGAGGCCGCCGCCGACCAGCTGCTCAGCCGTGGTGTGACCAAGGCCCAGCGCCGGAACGCTGCCTAGGATCGAGCTTTGCAGGGATCGATCGATGGCCGCCATTCAGTTCTTCCGCGGTGTCGACGAGCCGGTTGTTCCTGATATCCGCATGACCCGTTCGCGCGACGGGCGCACTGGCCAGGCGATCTTCGTGTTTGATCAGCCGGAAGCCCTCGCCCCCGAAAGCATGGGCGATATCGGTGGGATGTACATGGTGGATGAGGAAGGGCAACTCGTCACCCGCGAAGTGAATGCCAAGTTCGTGAACGGCAAGCCCGCAGCCCTGGAAGCCACCTACACCTGGAAGACCCCGGAAGATTTCGAGCGCTTCATGCGCTTTGCCCAGCGTTACGCCGATAGCCACGATCTCGGCTTCTCCCAGAAGGAGAACAACGCTGGCGATTCCGCAGACGACGCCGAGTGAGTTCAGCCGGATGAAATTCGGCCAGGGGCTGGGTTTGCTCGCCACAGCAGCCGCAGCGCTTCTGCTGTGGTCGCTGCGGCACGTGGTGATTCAGCTGTTCGCAGCGGTGGTGCTGGCCATGGCGCTGTGCACGATCGTGGGCGTGGTGCGGGAGCGGCTTCGTTGCAGCCGCCCGTTGGCGCTGCTGCTGAGCCTGTTCGGGTTGCTCGTGTTGGTTGCCATAGCCCTAGCCGCCGTGGTGCCGCCGTTCCTGGAGCAGTTCCAGCAACTGCTGCTGCAGCTACCGCTGGCGGCGAATCGCGCCGGCGCGCTGCTGCAGGAGCTGATGGATGTGAGCAGCCGCATGCTCTACGGCCAACAGGCGCTCGATTGGCTCAGGCAGAGCTGGGGCAGCGGCGGCTCGAGCAATGAGGCCCTAGGGCAGGGGCTGCAGAACCTGCTGGATCTGGCCGGAAATCTTGGGGGAGGCCTGCTGCAGCTGCTGTTCGTGCTGGCGGTGGCGCTGATGATCGCAGTGCATCCAACCGCCTACCGGGAGGTGGCGGTGTTGCTCGCTCCTTCCTTCTATCGGCGACGCATGCGCGAGGTGTTGCTGCAATGCGGCGATGCTCTCAGTAGCTGGATGGGCGGTGTGCTGATCAGCTCCCTGTGTGTGGCCCTGCTGGCAGGGATCGGCCTGTCGCTGCTGGGGGTGAAGCTCGTGGTGGCCAACGCCCTGCTGGCCGGCCTGCTCAATGTGATCCCCAACGTGGGCCCCACCTTGAGCACGATCTTCCCGATGTCGGTGGCGCTGCTGGTGTCGCCGTGGAAGGCGCTGGCGGTGCTGGGGCTCTACGTGCTGGTGCAAAACCTGGAGAGCTATGTGATCACCCCCTCGGTGATGCAGCGCCAGGTGAATCTGTTGCCGGGTCTCACCCTGGCGGCTCAGTTCCTGTTCACCGTGCTGTTTGGGCCGCTTGGTCTGCTGCTGGCCCTGCCCTTGGCGGTGTGCCTACAGGTGGTGATTCGTGAGGTGTTGATCCACGATGTGCTCGACCCCTGGCAGCAGCAGCGCATCCCATGACCCTGCGCGGCCTGATCGGTTTGCTGGCCCTGGTGGTGCTCGGCCTGCTGGCCTGGGAGCTGCGCTGGGTGCTGCTGGTGTTGTTCGGTGCCGTTGTGCTCGCGGTGGCCCTGGATGTGCCCGTGAGTTGGCTGCGACGTTTCACGCCAATGAACCGCCCTCAGGCGCTGGCGGTGGTGGTGGTGCTACTGCTCCTTGGAGGCTGGCAGCTGGGTGAACTGCTGCTGCCCGAACTGATCGAGCAGGTGCAGCAGTTCGCCCAATTGATACCGGCCCTGCTCAACCGCGTTGGGGAGCTTCTGGGTGGAGTGGCGATGCTGGAAAGCCTGGAGGGCCGCGTAGCCGAGCTGGCCACGTTCGACAAACTGCAACCGCTGGGGGGCCAGTTGCTCGGTTTCGCCGGTGGAGCCGCCAACAGCACCATTCAGCTGCTGCTGATGGCGCTGCTGGCTCTGCTGCTGGTGCTCGATCCCCGCAACCACCAGCGTCTGGTGCTGGCAGCAACTCCCGCTCACTATCGGCCGATGGCCGGTGAGCTCCTGAGCGCTTGCCGGGAAGCCCTGGGTGGCTGGCTGGCTGGGATGACGATCTCGGCCAGCGCCGTGTTTCTACTCACCTGGGCCGGACTGGCAGCCCTGAAGGTGCCGCTGGCACTCCTGAGCGGTCTGGTCTGCGGCCTGCTCACCTTCGTGCCCACGATCGGGCCCACTGTGGCCACCCTGCTGCCACTGGCGGTGGCGCTGCTGGTATCTCCCGCCCTGGCATTACAGGTGCTGATCCTGCGGCTGGTGTTGCAGAACGGCGAGGCGTTTCTGCTCACACCACTTCTACTGAGCCGCACAGTGAACCTGCTGCCCACCGTGGCGCTGATGGCACAGCTCAGCCTGGGGGCCCTGCTGGGGCTCCCAGGGGTGCTGCTAGCGCTGCCACTCGTTGTAGTGCTTCAAGTGCTCTCTCAGCGGGTGCTGGTGGAGCAGATTATGGATCGCTGGCTCTGATCGCTCCTCAACGACAGCACCGGATCATCCAGGGCGTGAACACCAACACAGCAATGGCCAGCGGGTGGTGGCGAGGGATTTCCACAAGACTTGCGAAGGTGAAGTGATCGGCCAAGAGCTGGAGCTCAGTCCTCAAGTCGATCAGAGCCAGGAGTGCCAGAAGGATGGGAACCAGAGGCAGCTGCAACGGTCGCCGGCCATCTGAGACTCTCATCGCCGTGCCAGCAACGGCAACAGGGTTGGGGCGATGCCAATACTCGACCAACTACCCACTGCGATCCCCACGGTGAGGGCCACAGCAAACCAGAACAGCGTGCTGCCGCCAAAGAAGATCAACGCCACCAACGGCAACAGCGTGGTGAGTGAGGTGTACAGGGAGCGCGTGAGTGTGGCGTCAACGGCCACATCCACCTGCTCGCTGAGAGGCAACTCACGGAGCACCGTCTTCTGCTCCCGGATCCTGTCGAACACCACCACCGTGTCGGTCACGGAATAGCCCGCCACGGTGATCAAGGACACTGCAAAGAGGGAATCCACTTCAATGCCAGCCAGGATGCCGAGCCACGCGAACACCCCGCAGGTGATCAGCACATCGTGTGCCAAACACAGCAGAGCTAGAGCAGCGAACAACCGGTTGTAGCGAAAGCTGATGTAAACGGCGATGGCCGCAAAGCTCACCAGCAGCGAGATCAGGCTCCCCTTGAGCAGCTGATCGCCGAGGGTTGGACCAATCGTGTTCACCGAGGTGGCGGCTGGATTGAGCGCACCCACTGTCTGCTGAACGGCCGCCACAACTGCGCTGGCCTGATCAGGATTGAGATCGGGCAGGCGCAACATCAGCGAGCGGCCCTGATCCAACACCTGCACACCAGCCGCACCGAGGTTGGGCGGCTTCTGCCCGTCGGCCTCCGTCAAGCTCAGCTTGGACAGGGTGGCGGAAATCTCAGCAGACGTGAGGCTGGAGCAAGCGTCACCACACTGACGCTCCAGCTGGATCTGGGTACCACCGGTGAAATCAAGACCCGGCCGCAGCGGCGCCCCGATGCTCGGATTGAGCCAGCACACGACCAGGCCCACAACGCTCAAAACACAGGCCAAGCCTGATCCCCACCAGGCCAGGTGGCGATAGCGGCTGATGCGAAAGCGGGGTGATGGAACGGTTGAAGTGGACATCAGGCGGCGCCGGTGGGGAGCTGATCAGCAGGCAGGAAGTAAGTCGTGCGACGAAGACCGGGATAGCTCGTTAACAGGCGCAGGATGGTGCGCGTGCAGGTGAGCGCCGTAAAGAGACTTAGGAACAGACCGATCGCCAGGGTGACGGCAAAGCCCTTCACCAGGCCAGTGCCAAGAGCAAACAGCGCGGCACAACTAATCAGACCCGTGACGTGGCCATCGACGATCGATGACAGGGCGAGTGAAAAGCCCGTATCCAGCGAGCGAATCAAGGTGTTGCCGCTGCGCAGCTCTTCCTTAACCCGCTCAAAGATCAGCACATTGGCATCCACGGCCATGCCTACCGAGAGGATGAAACCAGCAATGCCTGGAAGCGTGAGCGTGACCGGAATCAACGCGTAGATCGCCAGGTTGAACAGCGCATAAAGGCTGAGGGCCAACACCGAAACAAAGCCCGGCAGGCGGTACACCACCACCATGAACACCGCCACCAGGGCCAGGCCGGAGAGCGCAGCAATCAAGCTGGAGCGGATGTTCTCAGCGCCAAGTGATGGACCCACGGTGCGCACCTCAATCAGCTTGACCGGCAAGGGCAGGGAACCGCCGCGCAGCTGCACCTCAAGATCGCGGGCTTCTTCGGCCGTGAAGTTGCCAGTAATGCTGGCGGCACCGCCGGTAATGCCAGCAGGCTTGAACTCGGGGCCCACGCTGGCTTCGCTGATGGAACGGCCATCCAGCACGATCCCGAGCAGCCGGCCGGTTCCAGCGATGCCCTGCGTGAGTTCGGCGAATTTGCGGCCGCCTTCAGTATTGAAGCCAAGAGTCACATCCCAACCGCTGCCGGTTTGCTGCTGTTGCCGGCCGGCACTGGTGAGGTCTTTACCGGTGAGCTGGGCGGGCTCATACAGCTCAACGATGCGGCGGTTCACTTCCGCCAGCAGCAGCTCGAGCTGCTCGGTTTCGCTACTGCCCGCTGGCACCTGAACCCCGAGCTGATCGAGGGCTTTGGCCAGTTCTTCGGTTTTGATCTCAGGCTTGGCTTGGCCGTCGGTCGGCTTCTGACGGCTCTGGGCCAGCACAGCCTCTGCCTGTCGCTTGAGCTTGAGCAGACCGGTCATCTCCTGCTCCGTGCCCGGCTTCTGAGCACGAAATTCGAGCAGGGCCGTCGTGCCGAGCACCTTGGCGGCACGGCTTGGATCCTGCTCGCCCGGCAGCTGCAGAACCAGTTGATCGTCGCCCACGGTCTGCAGGGTGGATTCAGCCACGCCGAGACCGTTGATGCGGCGATCCAGCACATCCTTTACCGCCTCCAGTTGCTCGCTTTTCACCTGCTTCACCGCGCCCGCGGGGAGCACCTGCAAGGTGAGCTGGCTGCCGCCCTTGAGATCCAAGCCAAGCTGCAAAGGGAAGCTCGCTAAAACGGCTCCAGCCGCAATCGCGAGAGCCAAGATCAGGGCAAACCACCCCTGTTGACGCGCCATTCGTGTTGCGAGGGGTTAGGGAATTGGGATCAGACCTGGCCGCTCTTGAGGGCCTTTGCCGCTTCCACGATCTGATGAGGCTGAATGATCGTGAGGTTCTCGAGGGTGCCGTTGTAAGGCGTCGGGATGTCCTGGGAAGACAGACGCACAGGGCGGCAATCGAGATCGTCGAAGCACTGCTCGGTGATCAGCGCCATCAGCTCAGCGCCGATGCCACCGGTCTTCATGCACTCCTCCACGATCAGCACCTTGTGGGTCTTGCGGATCGAGCGGGAGATGGTCTCCATATCGAAGGGCTTGAGGCTGATCAGATCGATCAGCTCCACGCTCACGCCGTCTTTCTCCAGCTGCTCCACCGCCTTGAGGCAGTGGTGGCGCATGCGGGAGTAGGTGAGGATCGTCACGTCGGATCCCTCTTTCACCAGATCGGCCTGGTCAAGGGCGCAGATGTAATCGCCCTGCGGAAGCTCTTCGCTGAGGTTGTATAGCAGCACGTGCTCAAAGAAGAGCACGGGGTTGTTGTCGCGAATGGCGGCCTTCATCAGGCCCTTGGCATTGGTGGGGGTGCTCACCGCCACGATCTTGATGCCGGGCACCGCGTGGAAGTAGGCCTCAAGCCGCTGGCTGTGCTCTGCGCCTAGCTGGCGGCCCACACCGCCGGGGCCGCGCACCACAGCCGGAATGGTGAAGTTGCCGCCGCTCGTGTAGCGGAGCATCCCCATGTTGTTGGAGATCTGGTTGAACGCGAGCAGCAGGAAGCCCATGTTCATGCCCTCCACGATCGGGCGCAGGCCCGTCATCGCGGCGCCTACGGCCATGCCGGTGAAGGCGTTCTCAGCGATGGGTGTGTCCAGCACCCGCAGTTCGCCGTATTTGTCGTAGAGGTCCTTGGTGACCTTATAGGAGCCGCCGTACTGTCCCACGTCCTCCCCCATCACGCACACGTGGGGATCGCGGGCCATCTCCTCGTCGATGGCTTCGCGCAGGGCGTTGAACAGCAGGGTCTCAGCCACAGCAGAGCACTCAGTCCGGCTCTGGCCGGTCGCTGCGCCAACTTATCTCAGCCGCCCGCAGCAAAGGTGAGCAACAGCAGCACCGAAAGCAGCATCCCGGGAGAGAGCAGCAGCACCAGCAGCTGCAGGTCGTGGGCAGTCATCGCTCAGCAGGCTCTGCTCGCCCAGGCTAGGGAGTTTGCTCCGCTTCGCTCCAACCCGGCATCAAGCTGCGCAGAAATGTGAAAAACAGCCCCAGCCCCACAAAGGCAAAGGTGAAGGTGGCCAGAAAGCTCATCCCCACGATCAGCGTCTTCATGAACACGGCGATGCTCTGGGCAAAGCGCACGTCGTAGTGGGGGGGATGCTCGGCGTAGTAGCCCAGGATCCGCTGGGCCAGCTGCAGGGCCAGCCAGCCAAAACCAAAGCTAGTGAGCGAGCCGCTCAGGAAACTGATCGGCCCCTTGCGCTGGCGTTTCGGGCTGCTGGCCTCGCTGATGCTGGCTGGAGCGTCGGCAGTGGCGTCGGCGACGGGCTTTTCGCTCACGGGGTCGGCGGAATGTGGCGTCAGCCCAGCGTGGCACCGGAGCTGGTGCAGCGGCACACCCACGCTTCGAATCCAGCCGCCGTGAGCGCTGGCTGCAGCTGCTGGCGGGCAGCCTCGGCGCCGGTGACATCGGCAAACAGCGCAAACAAACTCGGCCCGGAACCACTCATCGCCACCACCAGGGCATCGCTGGCCTGGCGCAGTAGCGCCAACCCTTCGCGCACGCTGGCCACCTCCGGCTCCACAACCCCCTGCAGGTCGTTGCGCAAGGGCACCAGCGGCCGCTGGCCAGCCAGAGCCTCCAGCAGAGGGCCCTGGCGCAGGGCCTGGCGGCGCTGCTCGAAATCAGCCTCACGGCTCAGATAAAAATCGCCGCGCTGCTCGCGGCAGCGGCCATAAGCCCACGGAGTTGAAACGCTTGCCTCGGGGTGCTTGATCAGCAGCACGCCCAGGGCTGGTGGCGCAGCCAGCCCCACCGGCTCCAGCACCTCGCCGCGCCCGAAGCAGAGCTGCGTGCCGCCATCGATGCAGAACGGCATGTCGGAGCCCAGCTGGGCCGCCATCTCGAGCAGCTGCTCACGGGTGAAGCCGCAACCCCATAGGGCGTTGAGCCCCACCAGGGCAGCAGCGCCATCGCTGGAGCCGCCCGCCAGGCCCGCACCGATGGGAATGCGTTTCTCAAGCTCGATCGATGCCCCCAGCTCCGGCAACCCCACCCGGGCCTTGAGCAGCTCGGCCGCCTTCACGACCAGGTTGCTGCCATCGGTGGGCAAATCGCTGCGTTGGCAGCTAAGGCTGATGCGGCCATCGGCCGTGGGCCGCAGGCGCAGCTGATCGGCCAGATCGAGCGTCTGCATCACCATCGCCAGCTCATGGAAGCCATCGGGCCGCAGCCCCAGCACCTCCAGATGCAGGTTGATCTTGGCGGGGGCGCTGACCAGCAGCTCAGCCATGCGAGGGGTTCAGGCGGTGAGCCGATTCAAGCCGGCCGCCAGCGCTACCCAGCGCTCCGGCGCCACCTCCTGGGGCCGCTGCTCCAAACCAATTCCGGCTTCAGCGGTGAGGGCCGCGAGCTGATCGGGCGGCTGCAACCCAGCCAGGGTGTTGCGCAGCATCTTGCGGCGGGCGGCAAAACAGCGGCGCAGCAGGCTCTCCACGGTTCGGGCTAAGGCGGGATCCAGTTGCTGATCCACCGGCAGTGGATCGATCGCCACCACCTCGCTCATGACCTTCGGCGGCGGCTGAAAACAACGGGGCGGCACCAGGCACACCGTGCTGCAGCGAGCCAGCAGCTGCATGCGCACACTCAGAGCTGAGTAGGCACTGCTGCCGGGCCGGGCCCGAATGCGCTCCCCCACCTCCTGCTGCATCAGCAACACCAACCGCCGGTAAGGCTGCGCCACAGGACGGTCCAACCGGCCCACCAGCCGCTCCAGCAACGGCCCGGTGATGTTGTACGGGATGTTGGCCACCACGATCCCCGCCGCCGGCAGCGGCACCGCGAGCACATCGCCCTGGGTGAGCTCGAAGCGCGGATCGCCGCCAAACCGCTCCTGCAGCCCTTCCACCAGGTCACGGTCGAGTTCCACAGCCCGCACCGCCGCTGCCGGGGAAGCGAGCAGCTGTTCGGTGAGCGCTCCGCGACCTGGCCCCACCTCCAGCACCGTGTCCTCTGCGCTGAGCTCTGCTGCCGCGAGGATCTGCTGCAGCACCCGCTCATCCTTGAGCCAGTGCTGACCAAACCGCTTCCGGGTGCGGTGGGCCGCGAAGGTCATCGATCCGTGCGCCACAGGGCCTGCTTCCAGATTGCCCCCTAGCCGTCCGCAGCCGGCGTGATTAAACACAGGAGCATCCAGCTCGCGACCATGCGTCCTCCCACTGCCGCTGCCTGGCTCGCCGCGATCCCCTGCACCAGCGCCCTGCTGCTTGGCTCCAGCACCGGGGCACAGGCCGGATCCATTACAGCCGAATCGATCTGGGATAAAAAGAGCGCGATCGAGCGCGCCCAGGAACAACTGCCCGCCCGTGCCACGGTCACCGGCACGCACTGCACCGTGGTGAACGTGGGCATCGGCAACTACCGCTACATCTGCACGCTCGACTACACCACCACTCCGCCCGCCGCCGCTCCGAGCAGCGCTACCCCCAGCAGCGGATCCAGCGCACCGGCTCCCTAGCCGGCGGCTGGGGCACCAGGGCCAGCACCAGCTCCAAGCTGCAGTGCTGATAGTGCGGATGGTCGGCCAGCCAACAATCGAACGCGCGGCTCAGGCGCACGCGTTTGAGCGGCGTGAAGCTGGCCAGGCCCCAGCCATCCACGCCACACCGGCCGCGACTCTTTACCTCTACCAGCAGCAGGCGCTGCGGCTTGTGCAGCAGTAGATCGAGCTCACCCCAGCGGCAGCGCCACTGCCGCGCCAGCACCTGCCAGCCAGCTCCCTGGAGCAGGCGTAGGGCGCGTTGCTCAGCCCAGTTGCCACGCCGCTGGCTCGTGCTGATGGCCATCGCTGCTGTGGTGCGTGCACCCCTGAGCATTCCCCCGGGCAGCCTCACTCGCCAGGTAACTGACCGCGCAGGGCCCGCAGGCAGTATTTGCAGCCACCGGTGGTGACCAGATGCCGCTCCGGCGTGATCGAAATCCAGCGCACCGGATGGTCGCGGCAGCGGATCTTGATCGGGGTCTTGAAGCTCTTGTAAACGATCGCGCTGTAGTCGTAGCGATCGCCGAAACGGGAGCGCGCCCGGGCCAGAAAGGTGTCTTTGTCGATCGGATTGCCCATCGCGAACGCTCGCTGTTCGATCCGACGACCCAAGGGGCTGCATCCTTCGATGCATTGCCGCGGAGATTAGGGGAAGCCCTTCGCTGCGTTGGTGGTGATCGCGACACGCTGCCTAGGGTTGGCCGACCCGATGCCGATCCGATGGGCCGCCTGCTGCGACCGCTGTTCAAGCGCCTGCTGATGCCTGTGCTGGTGCTTTGGCTCCCAGCGGCACTGCTGTTGATGCCGCCGGCAGCCGATGCCGCCATGGACTACGCCAAGCAGGTGCTGATCGGCCACGACTTCGCCGGCGTGGATCTGCGCGGCGCCACCTTCAACCTCACCAACCTGCGCGAGGCCGATTTCCATGGCGCTGATCTCCGCGGCGCCAGCCTGTTTGGAGCGAAGCTGCAGGATGCCGACCTCTCCGGCACCGATCTCACTGACGCCACCCTCGATTCGGCCGTCCTGGATGGCACAGACCTGCGCAACGCCGTGCTCGAGAACGCCTTCGCTTTCAACACCCGTTTCAACAACGTGCTGATCGAAGGAGCCGATTTCACCAACGTGCCCTTCCGCGGCGATGTGCTGAAAGCGCTCTGCGCCAGCGCCAGCGGCAGCAACCCCGTGACCGGCCGCAACACCCGCGACACCCTCGAGTGCGGCTGAGGAGATCCACGCCATGAGCTTTGACGCCCGCAGCCTCGAGCGCCTGCAGCAGCTGGGCCGCAGCCTGCCCAAACCGCTCCCCAAACCAGAAGCGCCCCCAGCAGCCGAGGCGCCGGCCAGCCAGAAGCGGCACCGGGTGGAAACGGAAACCGATCCCCAGGCCCTGTTTCGCGAGCTGATGCAGGTGAGCCCCGATGGCAGCGTGCCGCCGCATCTGCTCGATCGCCTGCGGCAGGCGGAAGCTGATCAGCAGCGAGCCCGCCAGGCTGAGCAACGCCAGGCGATGCAGCGCCAAACCACCCCCCAGGGCCAGGGCCTGCAGCCCCGTGGTGCCAGCAACGAACTGCGCCCCAATCGGCAGCGGCGCACCCCTGCCAGCAGCGAGGAGCTGGAGCTTTACACCGCCTTCCAGCAACTGCTGCTGGAAGGCGACGCGGAGGACTGACGTCACCGCAGGTGGACACAGCCCCGAACACCACCCGCGCCCAGGCGGTGGCCAGCTATGTGGTGCAGGCCGCCGAAAAACTGCGCCATCAGCGGCAGTGCAGCGGCCGGCTCACGGTGTTCGCCCGCACCAGCCCGTTCAGCCCGGGCTTCTACAGCCAGGCCGCTGGCACAAGCCTGCCCGTGGCCAGCAACGACACAGCCGTGCTGCTGCAGGCAGCCCTGCCCCTGGTGGCGCTGATCTACCGACCCCACAAACGCTTTACCAAAGCCGGGGTGCTGCTGCAAGACCTGCAGAGCCAGGAGCAGCTGCAACACCATCTGTTGGCACCGCTGCCGGAGGCGGAACAACAGCGGCGCACGGCCCTGATGCAGCGCATTGATGACCTCAACCGCCGTTACGGGCGTGGCACGGTTCAGTGGGCCGCCTGCGGGCTGACGCCGAGCTGGATGATGCGGCGCGAACAGCTGTCGCGCGCGGCCACCACCCACCTGGCCGATCTACCCACGGCCTGGGCCCGCTGAAACTCAGGGCTGGCCGTACTTCTCGAGGCTCTGCTTGGTGCAGAAGGTTTTGGCCTGCTCAATGCTCTGGCGGCTGTTCACCTGCGCCACGACGCAGTTGCAGGTATCGGGCACCATGCCATCAGGCGGGGTTTTGCCAGCCTTCTGAAAGTCCTCACGCATGGCAGCGGAGCACTTATTGAGGATGATCTGATCGATCATGCTGGCCTGCGCAGGAGCGGCGAGGCCAGCCACAACAGCAGCAGCCACCAAGGACGTGGTGGTGCGGACGATGGAGGACAAGGGCATCAAGATGTCCTACCAGAACTGACGGCGATCAGTGTCACGCCGTGAGCGATTCCGCCTGCTCCTGCAGCACATCCTCAAAGCCGGCACGGCGCTGCTGATCCAGGTGGGCAATGTGCTGGCGCTCGTTGTAGTAGAGCTCCTGAAAGTGCAGAGCATCACTGTTGAGATCGGCGAACATCGCTTCGATGCGCGCTTCCATATCGAGGGCAGCGGGCTGCAGAGCGCGGCTGAGATCGCCATCGCCGGGAGCATCAGCCGCTGCATTGCCCGCTTCCAGCAGACGGGCAATGCAGCGCTCAAGCGTTTCCAGACGCTGGGCACTCCAGGCATTGAGGAGATGACGGCAGCGCTTGAGGCTGCGCTGCCGCTCCAGGGAAGCCGTGGCACCGCGCAACTGCAGCCGGGGGTTGGCTAAGGCCAGACGCTGCACATCGGTGGGTTCCAGCAGCGGTGTGAGCCGGGTGAGCAGATCGGAAGGCACCTCGGCGTCGCTGAGCAGCAGCTGATCAGATAGCAGGCGCGGCAGATCCAGATCAGCCAGCTCCACGCCTGGATCGCTACCGCGGTTGATCATTTCGAGGCGGCCAACCCCGAGGTTGTCCTCCTCCAGGGAGCTGATCGCCGCCCAGAGCTGGCGGTGGTGAACGATGGCGAAATCATCGAGCTCGCGGCGGCGCAGCTCAGCGCGGATGACACCGCGGTGGCTGGGGCAATGGAGATACAGCCGTAGCAGCTCCGCCTCCGCCCGCTCCCGCAGGCCCGCTTCTCCAGGCTGCTCCCAGCGCTGGGAGCGGCCATGCCAGCGCTGGCCCTTCACTTGCTGGCGCAGGTCGTCTTCCAGTTGCAGGGCCAGGCGCGCTTGGCCGCCGCTGAGCCGCTCGGCCACCTGCTGCAAGTAGCGGGAGCGCACGGCGCTGGCGGGCAGCTTGCCCAGCAGCACCACCAGCTCACTCACCGCCTGCTGGAACTGATCGGAGCGAGCCAGATCGCGATCTTCCAGCACCTGATCGATCTGCCAATCCAGCCAGAGCGGCGCCTGATCCAGCAGGGAGCGGTACTCACCAGCCCCGTGCTCCTTGAGGAATTCGTCCGGGTCCTTGCCGGCGGGCAGGTGCAGCACCCGCAGCTCCAGCTGACCCTGCAACGCCAGCTGCTCCACCTCACCGATGGCCCGTTGGGCAGCGCGCACGCCGGCGCGGTCGGTATCGAAGTTGAGGATCAGGCGCTTGCCGTCGCAGCAGCGGCAGAGCTGGGTGATCTGCTGGCTGCTGAGGGCAGTGCCCAGGGCCGCCACCGCATTGGTGATGCCGGCAGCGTGCAGAGCAATCACATCGAAATAGCCCTCCACCACCACCGCCCGGTCGTCCTTGCGGATGGCGTTCACCGCCTTATCCAGACCGAACAGGTGTTTGCCCTTTTCGAACACCTCCGTTTCCGGAGAGTTCAGATATTTGGGTTCGCCGCCATCGAGGCTGCGGCCGCCAAAGCCGATGATCCGGCCCTGGCGATCGCAAATCGGCACCATCACCCGGTGGCGGAAGCGGTCGTAGAAACCATCGCCGCCGCGGCGCGGCACCACCAAGCCGGCCGCCTCCAGCAAATCGGGCGCAAAGCCTTCCACCTGCTGCAGGTGGGAGAGCAGACCATCCCAACGCTCGGGGGCATAACCCAGCCCAAAGGTCTCGAGGGTGGTTTCGCTCAGGCCCCGCTGGTCGCGCAAGTAGGCCAGAGCGCCAGCGCCCTCAGGACTGCGCAGCTGACTGCGAAACCAGCCCGCCGCCATCGCCAGCACCTTGTGCAGCTGATCGCGGCGGGAGAGCTGCTGGCGCAAACGCTCCTGCTGGGGCCCCTCGAGGGTTTCCACCGGCAGCTGATATTTGCGCGCCAGCTCCAGCACCACATCGCTGAAGCTCTGGCGCTGCAGTTCCATCAGGAACTTGATCGCATTGCCACCGGCCCCGCAGGAGAAGCAGTAGTAGAACTGCTTCGCCGGCGACACCGTCATCGACGGCGATTTGTCGTCGTGGAATGGACAGACGCCGACAAATTCGCGGCCTTTCTTTTTGAGCACCACGTGCTCACCCACCACATCAACGATGTCAGCGCGTTCCTTAACGGCCTCGATCGTGCGGGGGTGGAGGCGAGGAGCAGACACGCTGCGCGCACGGGTGCGGCTTCAGGATGGCAGGGCAACCCTGTGGATGCTGTCCAGCGCCATCAGTTTCAGCTTGATGGGCGTGTGTGTGAAGGCAGTGGGCGGCCGCATCCCCGTGGCGGAGGTGGTACTGGCCAGGTCGGCGGTGAGCCTGCTGCTGAGCATCGCGATGCTGAAGCAGGCGGGGCTGAACCCCTGGGGACAGCGGCGGGGCCTGCTGGTGTTGCGCGGGGTGATCGGCACGGGCGCTCTGCTGTGTGTGTTCGCGGCCCTGGCACAACTGCCGCTGGCACCGGCCACGGTGCTGCAGTACCTGCAACCCACATTCACGGCACTGCTGGCTTGGCTGCTGCTGCGGGAGCGGGTAGGGCCGCGGGTGCTGCTGGCGGCGCTGCTGGGTTGGCTGGCGGTGGTGCTGCTCAGCAATCCGAACGACTTGATGGGCTTGCTGGGCCCCATCACCAGCCGCTGGCTGGAGAGGGCTGCCACGCCTCTGCCCCTATCCGGTGTGATCCTGGCGATCGCCGGTGCAATGCTCTCAGCCTGCGCCTATGTGAGCGTGCGGGCCTTGGGGCGAACGGAGCACCCGCTGGTGATCGTGTTCTATTTCCCGCTGGTGGGTCTTGTGCTCACCACGCCACTGGTGCTGCTGCAGCCGGTGTGGCCCACGGCCTGGGAAGCCCTGGCCCTGGTAGGGGTGGGTCTGTTAACCCAACTGGGACAGCTGGGGGTCACCAACGGGTTGCTAGGAATCCCGGCGGCGCGGGCTACAGCCCTGAGCTACGGCCAGGTGCCACTAGCAGCCATCTGGGGCTGGTGGTTTTTCGGCGAATCCCTCGACTCCGACACAGCCCTGGCGATGGCGTTGGTGCTGGCCGCCACCCTGCTCAGCCTCAGGCGATCGGTAAAGGATCGATGATCCAGTCCTGCGTGAAGCCATCGCTGCTGCCGCTGGGCCGTGCCAAGCGCCAGCTCTGCTCGCGTTCGCCCCGCTGCAGATAGAGATCAAAGGCGCTGTCCACGCGGATCGGATCACCCGGCAGGCGCCAGTCGAAGCGTCCGGTGAGATGCAAACCCTTACTGCCGCCGATCGGGATGGCCTGCTGCGATTCCACCCGCACCCGGCTCACCTGGGGCATGCCGTCGGCTGGGTTGAGCTGCAGGGCCTCAGCAATCGAGCGCTGGGTGAGATCGATCTGCAGAGCGAGAGCCGAGAGCAGCACCTTCTGAGAGGGTTGCGCGCCACCGCAGGCGCTCAGCGTGAAACTGAGCACTACGCAGAGCAACAGCGCCACAACCCGGCGCAGCGCTGCCAGCAGCGGGGTTGGGGTTGTCGGAGCGGGCAGCATGGGGGGCATCAACGGTGCTTCCATGATCGGCTGGCTGCAAGGGCAACTCGCCGATCGCTGGCAGCAGGCCAGCCGCTGCGGCTTGCTGCTGGTATGCGGCGGGGTGGGCTACGAGGTGCAGATGCCCCGCCGCCAGTGGGATCGCCTGGGGGAAGCAGGCAGTGCCTTGAGCCTGCACATTCATCAGGTGATCCGCGAGGACGCCTGGACGCTCTACGGCTTCGCCAGCCGCGCCGAGCGGGATCTGTTTCGCGAATTGGTGGCGGTGAGCGGCGTTGGGCCGCAAATGGCGCTCGGCCTGTTGGGGCAGCTGAGCTGCGAGGAGCTGGTGAGAGCCATCGTGCAGGCCGACCTGCGGCTGCTCACCCAGGCGCCAGGAGTTGGCAAACGCACCGCCGAGCGCCTGGCGGTGGAACTGCGCACCCGCCTGCAGGAGCGCTTTGGCAGTAGTAGCGATCCGGAAGACACCGCCGATCTGAGCCTGACGGCCAACGGCGCAACGCAGACCTTGCCCAACGCTGTGCGCGAGGAGGTGAGCCTCACCCTCACGGCCCTTGGCTACGAAGCGCTGGAGATCAACCGCGCCCTACGGGCCGTGGCAGCCCTGGAAAGCCCTGAGATCGAAGCGGCCGATGACTGGCTGCGGGAGTGTCTGCGCTGGCTCTCCCGCGGCCAGGCGGCCTGAGGTTGGGTGACCACGAGGCGGTAAGTTGGATGTTTGCACCGTCAGGGCCAGACGCCGCGCATGTCGCTCGACACCACCAAGAAGCAGGAACTGATCAACGCTCATCAGACCCACGGCACCGACACCGGTTCTGTTGAGGTTCAGGTGGCC
>Ga0078894_10001626_pt1 | contig 16788 bp, 34 predicted proteins | sample LauGreSu1BDMLBSD_2_FD_67506 | JGI IMG/M metagenome (GOLD analysis project Ga0078894, IMG submission 67506) | Freshwater lake microbial communities from Lake Michigan, USA - Su13.BD.MLB.SD (version 4) (version 4) | ecosystem: Environmental > Aquatic > Freshwater > Lake | place: Lake Michigan... | reverse complement strand
ATAATCCCATTTGTGTATATTTTAGTCAAAGTTAAAGATTTTATATTAGAATACGCTTACTTGGAATTTAGGAGTGTATTCGAAAATCATCCTCATTGCTAAACAATCGCTAAAGTCTGGAGAACGACCTATTAAGGCTTTTACTTTATCCTTTGGCATTACTCCTTTTTTCCCATCGTTATCTACTGACTTTTGTTTGACTTGCTCTAACTCTTGTATTATCTTTTCTTTAGTAGTGCCACTTGCATTAATAAAGATTTTGTTATCGTTAATGTACTCTGCTAACTTGTAGTAACATTGTGATTTAAGATTATCAAAGTTTTCTTTTTGTCTTGTTATAGGGTTTTCTAATGGAGAACTATTGTTTACAAAACCTTTACAACCAGCTATAAGGTCAACGCATCCTCCGCCAACCCCATCCTCATCAATAACAATATGAGAAGTTGGAACTTGATACTCTGCTTGAAATTGTTTTATTATTTGTGCAACCTCAACAATTGACTTGCCATTGTATTGATGAAGTTTAACACGAAACCCATCCCAAATGCCAACGACAGTGCTATCAGAGCCAAAACGTGCAACATCACAAGTAATATAGTGTGGACCAGTAGGTAAATAGCCGCTATTAAAAGCATCAAGTATTTTGTCATATTCGATTAGTATTGATGGGTCATTAGAGTATTCCCAGTTACCAAATAGCAAACGCTCCTTTGATACTGTATCTAAGGTCAAAAGGTTTTCCTTATAGTGCCTTGAGATAAATGGGTTATCGTCAATTAACGATGGGATGAACTGTTTATTCTTTGCTATTGTGCCGTCTACTTGTGGTTTGTAAAACTCCGAGTAGGTCCAGTTCTTTGCTGGGTTGCAAGTGTAAAGCACTTTAGGGATTAGTTCGTTTTCATCAAGCTGGTATCTTATTCTTGACTTAATAATATTTCGTGCCTTATCTTCTATCTGGTTTGCCTCGTCTATAAATGCATCTGTAATCTCTAATGAACCCAACTCGTCAAAGTTTGGGTCGCTTGGGTAAGCGTAAAGGTCTTTAAGTAGAATCACCGAGCCGTTAAATAATTCTATTTGGCTCATCTGCCCATTGTACTTATAATGCTTACCAGCTTCTAATCCTTGCATCTTTGCCACTTGAAAGAATGATACTAATGTAGTTTCTTTAAGTGTCTTTAGTACGGCACGACCAATTAAACCTCTTGTGTTTGGGTATTTAAGTCTTTGCTTTAACTGCCAGTAACAACCTAAAGCAGTTTTTCCACCACCAGCACCACCGCCAAATAAAATCTCATTTGTGGTTTTATCTTCAAGTAAATCTAAGGCTATGGTTTGTTTTATTGATAATTCCATTATAGGCTACCAGTATTTCCTACATAAGTTTTTTTCTCCTCCCAAGTTATGTTTACTCCACCGCTAACTTCTACCTCTGTTGATTGCTTAGGCTTACCCTCTAATCTATCTAAGATTATCTCATATGCTTTAAGGTCGCCCTTTCTTGCCTTAGCTATTATCTGCATATCCAATTGTTCTGCTATGCTAAACTCCTCCTCCTCGCCAGTTACTGGGTTTCTAACCTTAGTAACTAATTCAAGTAGTCTAAGTAATCTTGTCTTTGAGTTAAGTACTCCTTTAGGCTTTCCGTTTGGGTTTCTTACTTCGCCTTTTTTAGCTGGTATTAAATTTTGTTCGTTTGCCATATTCTCTAATCAATTTCTAATCAATTACAAAGATACACCACAATTAGGGCAAGTCTTACTTTTCTTTGCATTGGCTTCTTTATCAATCATATCGTTATTAGCAAAAGCTGGTATGTCTAATCCCCAATCATCAAGACTTTGTATATCCCATTCGTTAGCTAACAAATCCCAATCATGCTCACCAAATGATATGTTATCCTTAATAATAAATTCTTTCTTTTGCTCTTGTGTTAAACCATTTGCTATCTTAACTGGTACATCTGTTAGCCCAGCTTCAATACACGCTTTTAATCTCATGTTGCCCCCAAGTACAACATTGTTTTCATCTATTACAATGGGTCTAAGTTCCAACATTTGGGGGAAGGACTTAATAGACTCAACAAGTTGTTTAAACTTATGGTCTTTAATAATTCTTGGGTTTTCTGGGTTCGGTTTGATTTGTGATATTAGCATCTGCCTTGTCTATTATATGGTTTTACTGGTTTGTCTTTTGGACCAGATGTTTTTTTAGCTTTGCCACATTTACGCTTACCAAAAGTTACTTTGTTGTTACTGTTTGCCTTCGCCATATTTTTCTATGATTTCGTTTAGTTCTTGTCTTGACCACTTTTTAAGTAGTCTTGATTGGCTTTCTAAATACAATACAACTCCCTCTCCTACCTTGTCGCAAAGATTACGTCTGTAACCTATAAGATGAAACTCATCAAATCCATTGCATCTTTTACATTCTCCGTTTACGTTGTACTCATCAAATCTTAAAGCACTTGACCTTTTAACTGGTACAAAATGCCCAGCATCCATTTGGTCAGTAGTTTTAGTTTCTAAACAACTTATACAAGTAAAGTAACCATTTTGGCTATCTCGTTTTCTTATGTATGCGTTAAATACCTTTTGAGCCTTTGCGGTTAGTTTCGGTATTGTTATTAATGCCATATGGCAAAGTTAGGGGTTATGTAACCTAAAAACAACAGTTCTACCATTAACCTCAAATCGCTTCTTTTTTAATGGGCTTAATCCTTGCCTTAAAGCGTACTCATTTACTTTAGTTGTTCTAACTGCATAAGCTATGCTTTTAAATATGGTTACATCTTTTGTTTCTATGTCAATCATTTTTATTGGTCTTGCATTTTCAGTTCCACTTGCTATCATTTTCTCCATCGTTTAAATTCAAAATAAAGGTTTGCAGTAGTTATTAAAAGTAGTGCTAAAGGAACACTAATAAAGAAAAATTTAATCCATTTCATAGTTATTTGTTTTGGTTAAGTAGTTTATAATTCAAATCTGCATTTTTATACATTAATTCTTCACTAAGTCTTTTATATTTCTGCTTGGATTTTAATGTTTGCTCTATTACTTGTTTTAAATTTTTTATATATTCATCTTGTCTATTTCTTTCTCCATTTTTACGAAGAACTTTATTTTCATCTTCAAGTTCAGCAACTTCACTTTCTAATACACCAATTTTAAAATTTGCTTCTCTAAGTTGCCTATGCAAATCAGCAATTACTTCATCTTGACTATAAATTCTTTTAACTTGTAAAAGAACTTCTCTATCTACATAATTTTTCATAGTTTAAAGTTTAATGCCCAGCCGTTTACATAACCAACACCCATTTGTTAATTAATAAATTTAAGCTGGGCAATTATTTATTTATATTGGTTTTTTAAATATTCATTCATTGCATTACGATTAGCCTCTTTGTCTGTATCATTTGACATTCTGTTAGTATCGCCCATTGATTTAAATTGTGCGTGTGCCTCCTCTTTAGCATTAACATACGCTTGGTGCCTTTGTTCACGATATACTTCTAACATCTCAAAAAATGTAGGCATATCCATACGGTCGTAAACTTTGCCGTATTTAAACTTAGGCAAACCATCTAAGAATAACATAATGTCCTCAATAGCTAAATTATCCTCCTCTGCCGTTTCAATCAAAGCCAAACTTAAATCATAAATCTGCTCTGTATTCATTCCCACTCTTAAATTAAAATTTAAAAGAGTTCTGGTTATTTGCTTACCTAATACAGTTGCTATTTTATCGTTTCCGTAAATTTTAGCTATTTGGGGTAACCTTTGGTCTTTAGGTATGTTTTGCATTACCGATAAATGATTTGGTTCTCCATTTTCTTTATATCGGCACATTTGATTGTGTACTTCGCCAGTACTACCAACCGCCATTGCGTTTAAAAGCAGTCTGGATAAACTGTTCTTCGGTAGCGTGGCTAACTCTTGATTTTGTTTGATTATTTGCATTTGGCTTATAATTTTTGTCAATAAAAGTTCCTTTTGTCATATCTTTTGCCATCCAATTTTTTGCGGTGGCAATCCAATCCCTTTTCTTGTTCCCAGTAGAATCTGACCAATTTTTAATTACTTCATGATAGTAAGTAAAATTAGCACCTTCATATTGAGTACCCAAAAAACTTGACTCAAATATTTTTATATCATTATAAATACTTTCACTAAAAAGAGTTAGTACTTTACTTTCCTTTACTTTTTTTTCTTTTATTTCCTTTCCTTTTATTTCCTTTTCTTTCCTTTCCTTTGCATTAGCCCCCCCAATAGCCCCCCTATTAGCCCACCTATTAGCAGCCCCATTTTTACCTCCTTCGCTTAATCTGTTTCTTAGTTCTAAATGCTCTTGTAAACGTTCAGACCAGAACTCATCATGCTCTATCGTAAATAGCCCAAAATTGTGTACTACCCCATTAACTTTTACATCCGTAGACTGCATTTGCATTGTTAAAACTGGGATTAATTCTAAAGGTAATTTACCTCCAGCATTGGCTAATTGCTCAATCAAAAACCAATAAATTCCATAACCTTCCATTCCTAATTGATGCCTAAGAAACAAAATCTTAGTATCATTAGCCGCATTGTAATCGTGGCTAAAATAGTAACTATTATTTTTCATAAATAAAAAGGCTCTCGGCATTCCCCCCAGTAGGATTGAGGGTTCAGCTTTGAGCCAATAAGTTTAATAATGGATATCCTACATCCGTTGCAAATATACTAAACTAACCTATAACGTGCAAATTGTTTGTTCTTATTGTATTCCATTTCAGTAACAATTTTTAAGCCTTCATTCTTTAGCTTATAAATAACCGCTGCTAATCTAAAGCAGCCAAATTTATTTAAGGCTTGGATAGGGGTAATTGTTTTTCTACTTAATAGATACTTTTTGATTTGTTCTTTTTGGGTTTTCATAGTTGTTAAAGTTTTGTTAAAGTTTAAAATGGCATATTATCAGCATCTTCTTGTTCTTGTTTGTTAGTGTTTGCGTACTCTTTTTTAGCATCAAATTTATATTCTTTGCCTCTGCCGCAATACTCTTTTTTCTTTTTTTCTGCTCGTTCGTCTTGGGTTTGATTATTCCAAACGGTAACTGTATTGCCTTTATCGTCTGGTTCTTTTAAATAATCTACTGCGATATTAGCGTAATGCTTAATACCAGATTTAGTTTGTACTGGCTTCCATTTAATGTCCTCTTGGCAAATGTTTAATACTTTCATTTTGTTTGTTTTATTGGTTAAAATTGATATTCCTCAAAGTTTTCACTCCAGTCAGACATTCTAACTGAAATTTCTCTTTTTGGTGGTGTTGGTGGCACTAATAAATGTGGCATGTATTTTACTTTAAACTCTTTTAATACTTGCTTTGCACCGAGTACTTTTTGTTGCATTTCTCTTGCCTCGTGTGGTTTGCAAGTGTCAAACTTGTACTGCCAAAACTTAACATTTTCCCTTAAGCCTTCTAATATTACTAAGGTATTCATTATAGGTTCTTTTTAGCGTTGGTAAATAATTCGTTCAACTGGTTCTGTTGTATCATTGTGATATTTAGTTCGTAAAGTTGTTTTAACTCTGTTAAACTCTCACAAAAATCAATAGCTACTACTAAATTGTCTTTGCTATCGTGTTTCTTAATGTAAGGTGCTTGTTCTTTGCTAAAGTCCATCTCCTCTGCTGGAGTGGCCTCAAAACCAGCCGCTTTCATTAACCAGCCTAAAAGTAATCTATAAGCCTTGCCTTCTGCTCTTGTTTGAGCCATTGAGCATATAGCGTACTCATCAAACGTTCTTTTGGTTCTTTCTTTGTTGGAGCAGATAGCGTGTCCAATTGATACTACTTGATTTGTTGTAATGTTTCGCACCTCGCACGTTGCCCAGTATTTAACTTCGTTTTCTTTGCTTAGGTCTTTTACTTCGGTAATAATTGGAATCAATCCAATTGCCGCTCCAGCGTAACCCCAGCCCTCAACGTTTACAAATTGTTTGCCTTGAATGTTAGTGCTAAGTTTTTTCTCTTTGATAAGACTTGCTAACTCATTTGATAGGCTTAAAAGACTATCTTTGTTAATAAGTTCATAGGTCGGTCTAATCTGTTGTAGTTCTTGCATAGTATAGGTTTTTTGTTATTTAATAATTAAAAGTATAACTAATTTGTGAATAAATCAAATAAATCTTTTAATATTTATCAAATCCTCTTTTAAATCGGTTTCGTACTTTAAAGACATAATATCCTTTATTGTTTCTAAAGCATGGATAACAGTAGTATGGTCTCGCCCAAACATATCTCCAATGGTCTTTAAGGTAAAGTCTGTTTGTTGCCTTATAAAGTACATGGCAATCCATCTGGCTTTAACTAATTCCCTTTGGCGGCATTTGCCTCTAATATCTTTGTTAGCCATTCCGTAAAATGTAGCAACCTTAGCTATTATTATTTCCGCTTTCTCTATTTGGGCTTTTAGCCCCGATTTTTCCTTCATTAAAGGTTGGGTCCAGTAGTTCATTTAATTTTTGTTTTAGTTCTTTAATTTGTTTTCTTAGCATCTCATTCTCTAATTCAAGAATCTGGTTCATCTTGATATAATAGCTTTTATTGTCTATGTAACTCATAATTTTGTTATTTCTTGTTTAACTTCTTTCCAAAACTTTAATTCTTTGCTATCTGTATAATTATAGAATTTTGTTTCATTATTATATACAGCAGTGTATTGATGGCTAATATTATAAACTTCATTTATAAGTTCATCTACTGCTACCAATGCACATATTTTCCCTAAGTCAGAATCCTTAAATGATTCATGATAGTATGCTTCATCTGCATGTTTAAACCTCTCAATCAATTCTTTTGCTTTCTGTCTTGGTGTCATAGTTAAAAGTGTAATAGGTTAATTGGTAGCATGAAATCTTCGGTGATTTCGTACAAATCCAAGATTAAAAAATGATATGATTTTAAAATACGCTTTTGCACTTCATTCATTCTGGCTATTTTTATTAAAATGTCCTCCTCCTTTTGCATTAAACGTATAGGCTCATCATAAGTGCCTTTTCTCCATTTAGCTAAGTCTTTCTCAAATAGCGTTTGTCTTGCTTGTGCTGACTTTAATAGTTCTAATAGACAAGCTGCTCTTTTGTGCAGTATGAGTTGTTTCCCTTGATAGATTAATTCCATAATTGTAGGTTTAAAGGTTTTCTATTAATGCGGTTAAGATAAATCCTATTAATACAATAATAAAAGCATACATAGGATTGATAGAGTCTTTTTCGTACTTGTTCATAGTTTAAGGTTTTAAAGTGATGATAATTGAGTAACTCATGTTTGAGAAAGTAATGCTTTCTACTGTAAACATAATGCGTTTGACTTCTTTGCCAAAGTTTGTAATAATACTGTCTCCTATTCTTGGTAGATGTGGAGCATTAAATACTTGTTGATAGTCGATGCCGTCTTGGGCATAATAGATGGTTGTTTGCCAGTCCATAATTAAGGTTTTATTTTTTAAAAATAGGCTTTGCACCTTTTTGAGTGTTTTAGTCGTTCACACTTAACCGACATTGGTTCATTTTTAAAGAGTATATACCTATGCTACAACTCTGTATTTTTATGAGTTCATTAATGGAGACTCAGAATTTGATGTACAAGTATCATTATTAATTACCATTGAAATTGCATGATAAAGTCTTTCAATATTTTCATCTTTGCCCCAACCTACATTAATTCTTTTCAATGATAATGCTCTTAGTGATTCTTGTAATAATTTTAAATCTTCGTTACTTAAAGTTACTGTTGCGTAGTTTTGGTTTTCCATATTGTTTTGTTTTATAAAGTAAAGATATATCCACATATCTTATCCACCAAATTTATTAACAATTATTTTTAGGCTTTAGCATAATTTTAACATTTTACTAAAGATTTTAGCAAAAGATATAGAATTATATATCAAAAAAAACCTTTTTTGACTTATATAGTTTAAATATGTGTCAATTTAAGCAGTATTACTATTAATAGGATATAATTATCCGTATTTATTCTTATTTATACGCTTTAGGGTATAAAAAAGTCCCTCGTAGAAACGAAGGACGGATAAACCTTAATTTACTATGCAATATGAATTATGACAAATGTAATAAAAAACTCCCAGCTTTTTACACTGGGAGAAACCTAAGAACTATGAAAAAACAACAACACAAAGATAAGACTTCTATTTTGAGCCGTCTTGGAGCAAGTCTTTGTCGTGGTTATCTACCCTTCTGTATCCTTCTTTCCATAGTATCTTGGTTAGGGCAACACTTTTACGCACTATTTCTGCCTCGCTATCCTCTGGGTTTAACAAGTGCATGACTTCGTGTATTAATATCTCTAAATGTTTTTTGCCTTTTAGCCTTGAATCAATAAGAATTTCGCCATCACTACAAGCGATGCCATGAGCCTTCTCTTTGCCCAGCTTCTTATATATTATTCTAATCTTAGGCATCTTTTAAAGCCGCCAAATCTGGGCGGTCTATTTCTTTAGGAGTGTACTTGTGTCCACCTCTAACCTTTGCTAACGCTTTTGTAATTTCTCTTTCTACTTCGTGTATCTTTTTTAGTTCATTAACTAAAGCCGACTCTTGTTCTTCTAAATTCATACGTGAAAATCCCTTTGGTAATTTATATGTTGCCATTTCTAATAATTAATAGTTTCTTTAAATATATAGCGAAATCTAAAGCCTCTTCGTAGGCATGGTTAAGCCATTGGTCTTGAGTTAAATCGTTTCTATCCATTGTTGTACCATATGTCTCAAATCCTTTTTGTTCTCTTGCGTTTATGTCGTTTATTACTTGTTCGGTTACTTGGCTCATTATTTATCGGTTTTTGTATGAAATTTACCACAAACCTTGCACCTCATTTGTACTTTTACTACCCCACTTGCAGTTGTTCTTATGTTATTTCTAACAATATTATCTCCATCTGCTCCGCACTCTGGGCAAGATGCTCTTAGACCTCCGTAAAGCACCCCATAATGAGATTTAGATGGTATATGGTTATTTAAGTGTTTAAATACCTTCTCAAGCAATATTACATCCTTTTTGCAGTATTTAAGCATATCATCCATAGCCTTTTTATCCTTATGTAACAAAATATCCTTCCAAAGGTTAAACTCTGTTTTAATCTTTTGTCCTATGCCTAAAAAATCTGCTATGTAGTTTAATCTATTAGAGTTAAATCTAAACTTAGACCTTGCAATTTTTAACGTATCTATTGTAATGTAATTAGGAAACATTGGTATCCCATGAAACAAGCATCTGGTTCTAATCCATGCTAAATCAAATTTATCTCCATTATGTCCTACTAATTCGGTAGCAGTATTCGCTACTTGTATAAACTTCTCAAGCATCTTTTTATCGTTCTGCTTGGAATCCCAGTAAAGTCCTTCTACTTCTTTATCATCTTCCCACTTGTAACAAATGCAAATTATGGCTCTTTCTTTGACTATGTTTGAATAGTCAATATTCTTTTTGTATCCAGCTTCCCAGAATAGACCGATGTTTGGAGAGGTTTCTATGTCAAAGAATAGCCTTCTCCTTGTTGTTCTTTCAGCCATTATGTAGGTTTTTGTTTTTATGCCATACTTGACCTTATCAAGTCTGCCTCGCTTTCACGTCTAACTACCAACCCGTCTAATCCTTTGCCCTCCCACAATCTCTTGCTCTTTTCAATTTGTTCAGCTATGCCCTCATAATCTTGCTTTGCCACCAACTCAACAATAGCCTTCATTTCTTTACGAGAATCACCTTCTATCTTTGAACCTCTGTTATATACCATAGAAACCAAAGCACCTCTGGTATCTTCGTTTAAGGTATCTAATTGAGGATAAATTCTTTTAGTCATTGCGTAATACTTAGGTATTGACTTCTTAACGAAAACATCATAAGCAATATTGTACGGAATCACAACATTTAATACTTCGCCTTTAAGCATTGACTTAACCACCTCACCTTTTACCCCACAAAATCTTTTCATAGCATTTAAGAAGTTGAGGTTCAATGCTGACCAATCAGCAAACAAGTCAGATTCTTTAGCATAGCCAACATCATAGCCCAAGCCTATCGTAAGCCCAGACTCACCTCCAGCCCAAATTGGCTTTTGGTATTTCTTCTCGTAAACCGCACGACCACCAACCTCATGTTGGATAATTAAATCAATAGCTTTCTTACTTATCATAACAAATGTTTAGCAAAGATACAAATACAAACAATCCAAACGACAATGCCAACGGCAAAGGCTCTTTTCTCGTTATTCGGCATCTTCTTTCTTTTTAAATATTTTCTCAACTGATGTTAAACCTAATGTGCCAAACGCTAACATAGCAACCGCCTCTACTAAAATAGCACTTGGAGCAGTATGCTCCTCACTAAATTGATTGTGATACATTGTAGCACACAAAGCAATAGTACATAATAACCCACAAAGTCTTTTCATGCTATATCTTCCGTTGTCTTCAGTAAAAAATTGTTTCATCTTATTGTAATTGATTGAATTGAAAAACTATTATGAAAATTAATAGAATCTTACTCCAAGCGTGTAACTTATCTATTTTTTTTTGGTTTTCTTCCCAGTCTTGATATAAAGACTTGTTAAGTGAGTATTTATACTTCCAATTGTAGAAGCTATCTTTTTGAGCAGATATTGTATTGAATATAGAGTCATATTTAATGTTTTTAATCTTTAAGTTTTCTTTTAGTAAACTTATTGTATCGTTGTATTTACTATACAATTTGTTTATTTCTTCGCCTTGCTCAACTGACATTATAATAACTGAATCACCCTTATAAAATCTTTTAATAGGGTATTGGGAGTAACTTAAATGGCACAATAGAATCAGTACTAACACTATCCAGCTTTGCTTTTGTTTCATTTAGTTCCTCCTTTAGTTCTTTTATTGTCGTTACGGCTTCGGTTACTATTTGTTTTTGTTTTTTGTCTGCTTTGTCTTGAACTTTTATAGTTAGTTCAATGTTCTGGTTAATCTTGCCTAAAAGTTTCTCTAACTCAATGTCTTCTTTTATTGTTTCACTTGGGCTTTGAGCCGTAACCCCACACCCAGCCAAAAAGATTAATAAAAGCCATCTCATTATTTTAAACCTTTAATTGCTCCTAATTCAGCCAAAGTAGAAAGTTTAGTAGTAGAAACCGCTGATAAACTATCTGACTTTCTCAAGGCATCACTAACCACATCAACTCTATGCTCTAACTTCTCTATGCGTACATCTTGGCTTTTTGCTTGGTCTTGGAACGTAGAACGAATGTCTATATACAAAGCACCAATGGCACCCATTACGATAAATAAAGTTCCCACAACTGGGTTCTTAGCAAACTCCTTAAATTTTATTGGTAGCATATTAAAACTTTTTATAATAACCTAAACTATAATTGTTTGTTGTAGCGTTTAACAAAAATAAGCCTTTTTTTGGGGTGTAATATCCCAAGCCAAGCCCTAACCCTAATTTATTGTCAAATGCCCTTAAATCGGTTAAAAAGCCCAAATAAATGGCACTCTTATCTTTTTTGGTTATAGTTGTAGTATTGTAAATCGTTTTATAGGCAATTTCAGCCTTAAATAGCCTTGATTGTATCTTGTTCTGGGAAATAGAATCTTGTATGTAAAACTTGCTTAAATCTTGAGTAATTGTATCCTTATAAACCCTTGTAGCGTAGTAATCGCTTAAAACTTGTATAGTGTCATGTATGAAGATAGAATCTTCTAAAACTCGGTAAATCTCAAATGGAATGTCTTTGCCCTTTTTATACTTTACTATTGTATCGGTAGAATAAATAGTATCTATTTGCGTAACTATGATTGGCTTATCGCCTATGTACTTTGACTTATCAAAGATGAAAAATATCAGTACTGCTATTAGCAATGTAATAACAACTGACTTCATTACTTTTTCTTTTTAGTTTGCTTGTAGATAGCAATACAACCAGAGATAGTACCAACCAATGCCGCAGTAAGTTGAAATACTGGAACAAAGTTCCCAAAACTTATCAAAGTAGCACCTATGCTTAAAAATATACTCAGAATCGGTTGGTTACTATCGTGATGGCTCATCTTAATCTTCTTTTACTTCTTCTTTAGGTGCTTGTTCTTGAGCAGCCTTTTGTAAGATGTTTAAAATAGGTTGAGCATACTTGAATGGTGTTTCCAATAAAATAGCTTCTAACTGTTGTAATTGTTCGTTGCTTAATGTCATATGATTATTTTTTACAAATTTATGATTTATTCTCTAATAGCAATGTTTTGTCTGGATTTAACCCATCATTTAACCTTAATATCTCGATTGAATAAGTAAACAAATCCATAGGTGCTTTATAACCTTCGTACTTTTTACCATTGATAATTAAAGTAATTGATGTTGGTTTAAATATTCCTAAGTTTTGCATATTGACTTATTTATTCTCTAATGCTGATACTTTAGCAGAAAGTTCTTGAATTAAGGATTGTTGTTCTTGCATACCTTTAATTAATATTGGTACTAATTTAGAATAATCTACCCCTTGTGGATTAATTGTGCCATCTTGATTCATAGCATCTTTTTCTCCACTTACATAACTTGGTAAAACTTCTTGTAATTCGTGAGCCATCATTCCATAGTCCCTTATCCCAGCTTCTTTCCATTTAAAATCATAAGTTTTTAATTTACTTATTATTTCTAATCCATTATATTCTTTTAAATCTTCTTTTAATCTATAATCAGAAGTTGCAACATAAAGAACAGTTGAACTTGAATTCATTGATATACTACCTGTTGAACCATCACTTTGATTCACAAAAACTATATAATTTCCAGTAAGAGAACTTGTATTTCTCATAGCTATTCCGTTTTCTCCATTCAAATTAGCTGAAAGACAAAATCTTCCTGATGCAAAAGATGCTGTTGTTCCTATTAATACATTACCCCCACTTGTAATACGCATTCTTTCGGTATCATTAGTCAAGAATGTCAATGCTCTTGTTGATGCTTTACTTGAGAATTGCACCTCACTTGCATTGTAATACCAATATGCTATTTCAGTTCCACTTTGCTGACCACTATAAAAATATCCAGTCGTACCAGTTTGATTTGTTTGTAATAATGCACTTGGACTACTTATACCAATTCCTACATTACCAGTAGAAACTAAAAATATCCCTTTTGTTCCATTATCAATACTTATACCAGCATCATTGGTAGCATTAAGATATGTAGATGCACCATTTGATACTAAAGCAAAGTTTGTATTACTTGGAGTTACTTGAGTAGAATAGATTGCACCATATCCAGCACCAGCAGTAAAGGCACGAATGTTAAAACCTTGTGTGCCATCCCAAATTCTTGTAGTTCCAGTAACTTCAAACTTAAAGCTACCAGAAGGAGAGCCACCTATACCTATGTTATTAGATGCGTCTGTAAATATTGCTAAAGGGATGGTACCTAATCGTTGCGGAATGCCCATATTATTGATTTTTAAATTTCCAAGTAAAGTTTTTATGTGTTTTTCTCGTTCCTCTACAACAATCGCTTATTTTAGATGAACCTTTATTTTCAAATAGTTCTCTTGCTGCATCATATGCACAATCCCATTCTCTTACAAATTGACCATCTCTTGTCATTTGTACCAATGGTTTTGAATGCCAAATTTTATTTTTTAAATTAGATTCTTCTTTATGTCTAAAACCTTTTTTAGCTTCTGACATTTTCTTTCTAATTTCTTGAGACATTACCCACCCTCTAACTCCATCGCCTCCGTCTGTCATATTGCATAAATATCCAGAATTATTATTCATTCTACCATATAATCCAATCAAATATGCTTCCCACGAATTAGCTTCTTTATGGCTTATATTATCTAAAATTACATCTACTTTTATAGATGTTTTATTATATATCTTATTCCAAATATTATTTCTTTTTTGAGTTTCTTTTGCTCTTTTATGATTAGGAGAAGAACCAACCCCAATATAAAACACTATTTTTTTATCTGCTCTTGTATGAGCATAAACATATGAATTATATTGAGGATTGTATCTACCCATAATATTTTATTTTACTAATTGTTTTAATTCTTCGATTTGCTTTTGCTGCTCTTGGATTGCCTTAACAAGTACGGCAGTTAATTGACCATATGATAATCCTTTCATCCCTTTTTCACTTGTACTTACTAATTCTGGTAATACTTCTTCTACATCTTGAGCAATAAATCCAATTTGCTCTAAGTCATCTTCAATCATTCTATACCATTTAGGCTTTAATTCCATTACCTCTTTTAGTCCATATTCAATTTCTTTTATATCTTTTTTTATAGTAATGTCAGACGCATTTACCCATGTACCACCAGAAGATAGATAACCTTCATTTGTGCCATTGTAAAAATATAAAGCACCACTTTGTGGGTATATGGCTCTATAACCATTTGTACTTGCATCTTGAATAGTTAAACCAGAATTTAATGCTCTAATTGTTACTCTACCATAAGAGGATGGCGAAGAAGTTGTACCTATTAATACATTGCCACCATAAGGGTTTAAGCACAAATCTTCTGCAAGTGTTGTGGAACTAAGAGATTGAATAGCCATTGTAGATGCACTACCAGCATTAGTTAATACTACTGAACCATTTGATGTAGATGGTCTTGGAGTAAGTTTAAAAAATGGTGCATTCCAACAATCAGCTAAATTTCCAGTAGTCCAGTTTTGCCCTTCAATGTGGATTTTAGCAGTTGGGGAATTCATTCCTACTCCTACAAAACCAGTAGAGGTAATTCTCATTCTCTCCGCCATTGAACCACTTGAATCAGTAGTAGCAAATTGTAAATAACCACTATAATTTGTTGATGTTGCACTCTCTCTACGACCAGCAATACTTGCAGTTGCATAGTTTGATATACTACCATTTGCAGACCAAATTAAAGGCAAACCTAAATTAGCAGCACTTGCATTAGTAGTTGATAAATTTACTCCATCTCTGTCTGCTACTGCCTTACTTGTAGTTCTAACATCTAAAATTTGACTTGGACTGCTTGTTCCAATTCCAACATTACCAGCACCAGTAATATGTAAGTATGATGTACCAGATTGGCTTTGAATTCTTAATGCTGCATCAGTTGAATTTGTTCCTGCTTGTATTAAGGGTCCATAAGATTGACCAGTAGTACAATTGTTTGTGAATTTAGCAGATGAGTAATCATTTAAAGTATTATAAACTACAAATTTTTCATTTACAATAGTTGTACCAATAGCAACACTTGTACCATTATCAAATATTAAGCTATTGCCTAACACACCAGATGCAGTCCATTTAGAGATATAATTAGTAGTACCACTACCTCCGATGCCACCACCAGTTACGGCTACCACCGCTTGTACTATGTCATTAGCTTGACAAGCAGTAGCTAAAACAAATGTAGTGCCATTAGTTGCAGTAAACTCATTAGATGCTAACTTAGAACCATTATAGAAAACCGCTAATTGACCTACTGTATAACCACCAGTAACTGTGAAAGTTGTTTGAGCAGCAGTTGCAGTATAGTCTTGAGTATTAGTTGCGTTTACATTTGGAGTGATTGTCCAGCTTCTATCAGCACTTAAATCATATGCAGTTCCGTTGATGCTTAATGTTCTTGTACTTGGAACTTTATTGTTAAACGTTGTCCAATCAGCAGCAGATAAGTAACCAGCTTGTGAGCCGCTTGATTGTTGTATTGAGAATACACCAGTCGTGTTATCGTATAATAAAGGACTTGTCGCACTTAAAGATGTTAAGTTAATACCACCTAAACCAGCTAAGGTATAAGTAGGAATATTTAAAGTGTTAGAAACAAAAGTACTTGCACCATTGTTTCCAGTAGTTGTTAATGTTATTGCGTTTTGCTTTGCATTCCAAGTTGTTGCACTTGCTATGTAAGCATCAGCTAAATCAGTTGTTAAGTTTAATTCACTCAATAATGTAACACCACCAGTAATACTTGCAGCATTACCACTTCCACTTGACTTAACCACAGTTAAAGCCTCACCACTACCACCTTTAGTGATTGATGCAGCTACGCCACTTCCGCTTGTATGATTTACAACTAAGTTAGCAGCACTTAAAGTATGAGTACCTAAATTTACGTTAGTTGTTGCACCAGTATATGGAACATATCCAGCTAATGTAGCACTTGAAACTTTATTATTAAATGTGTTCCAATCTGTACTGCTTAAATATCCATCAGTAGAAGTAGTAGCTTGTGTTATGCTTAAATTTGGAGTTGCACCTCCAGTTGATGATATAGGTAAAGATGCACTAACACTTGTAACGGTTCCTACATATTGGTCATTACTTGTTATAGTAAAGTTTGGATAAGTTCCGCTTATTGATGTAGTACCAGCACCAGTTAAAGATACAGTCTGGTCAGGTGCAGTATTTGTTATTGTGAAACTTGGGTAAGTTCCAGTTGCACTAATTCCAGTACCACTTGTTAAACTTACAGTTTGGTCTGGAGCAGTATTAGTAATCGTAAAGTTAGGATAAGTACCACTTGTAGAGATACCAGTTGATGCAGTTAAGCTAACTGTTTGGTCTGGTGCACTATTCGTAATAACTCCAGTTGTTGAGTTGTAGCTAATTCCAGTTCCAGCACTTACAGAACCTCTTGCTCTTGCATCGGTATAATAAAGGTTAGTTCCTTCGCTTATGTTTGATGTAGTCAAAGAAACCGCACCAGTAAATCCGTTTACGCTTACAACGGCATCTGTGTTATCTACTTGTTGCCATGCCGTACCATCATAGATTGCCCA
>Ga0078894_10001625_pt1 | contig 16788 bp, 32 predicted proteins | sample LauGreSu1BDMLBSD_2_FD_67506 | JGI IMG/M metagenome (GOLD analysis project Ga0078894, IMG submission 67506) | Freshwater lake microbial communities from Lake Michigan, USA - Su13.BD.MLB.SD (version 4) (version 4) | ecosystem: Environmental > Aquatic > Freshwater > Lake | place: Lake Michigan... | reverse complement strand
CCACCCTAATTCCCCCAAAGGAGCACAAGCATGACCAAGAACAACTGGACCCTCGTGCGGGAAAGCACAAACGAGCCCGTCGCCATCGGCGAGACCATCACGAGCTTTTGCGGGCTCGAGACCGCCCTGCTAGGCGGCAGCCCGCCCCATAAGCCCGGCTCGACCGGCAAGGTCTGGGTCGAGAACGCCGAATACTTCCCCGGCGTGTTCAATCTGAAATGGGTCGAAGCAACCACCAACCAGCAATAGGAGGAGAGCATGACTAAGACCTTAAAGTCCCTACGAGAATTTGCCGCCTCGATGGGCGTCAAGATCGTCACCGCTCGGGATGACGTGGGCTGGGGCTATTGGCTCGAGGGCACCGGCTGGGACGATGAGAATTTCTGCACCAGTCACGACGAGATCTATCAGGCCCTGAAACGTCTTGAACGTCAGCTTGCCAAGAAACTAGAGGGATAGGGGACTTACCCCCCACCTATCTCCCCCCTTGGGGGAAACCCACCCGCTCTAATTCCCCTACCCTCCTACCGCTCAAAAAAAAACTCACCCACCCATCAATACGTAGTTGACACGACCTTTGGTCATGTTATCCTGCATACATGGTCGCTTATGACCGCAACGCAGGAGCCCAGCATGACGAAAGCCCAGCGCACTAATTTAGACCGCCCGGCGCGCAAAGTTTCGGATGTCAACGACATCTTGGCGCGGGCTGGGCATGGCGAGCGCCTCGTCAAGGGGGAAGGGTATGTCTACTGGGCCGAGGGCGACGCTTCGAGCTGGTCCGAGACATCCATCTACGTCTACCGCTTATCGGACCTGACGATCAGGGAATACCTTGAGGATCACATGTCCAGAGTTTGCGGACATCTTGAAGCGAAGTGACACCAACGGGGGCTTCGGCCCCCACCACCCTTCTTTCTGATGGAGATACACATGACCAATATCGACCTCAAGATCGCTCTTCGCATTGTCCTCAACCGCTTCGGCGCAACCATCACAGACGAGGCGCTTTCCTCCAAAGCAGTCCTGATCTTTGACGACGTTTTCTCCGCTGACGAGATCGCCACTACCATCCAGCAGGTCCGCCGCGAATGGGCGAGCTGCCAGAACTAATCTAACGGGGGCTTCGGCCCCCACCAACCAATGGGGGAGCATTATGACCTACATCGCCGACAAGGCCCTGCGCCTTCGCTACGAGTTCGGCCGGGTGCGCCGGGACAGCGCCGCCAAGCAGATCGGCCTGCGCCGGATCCGCTCGGTGGTCCAGCTCGCCAATGGGAACCCCGAGGTCGCGGGCGTCCTGCTCGCCGAGGCGGAGCGCTACCTGCTCCAAGCGCGGGCCTATGAAAATAGGTGTTGACATGACCTATGGTCATGATAGGATCAGTTCATCAGATAGGAGATAGCCATGACCGCTTACACCCGCCAAGACCTCGAAGACGCCTTCATGTGCTCCGCCAGCCTGTACGATCCCGAGCCGACCGAGGCCCAGATCGAGCAGCTCCTCGAGATGTCCCTCCAGCGCTACGGCAAGCACCCGGTCGAGCTCGAGACCCGCTTCATCGATGACATGGTCTATGAGATCGTGAAGGGGCACCCCTGCGGTGAGCAGGACGATTTCAACTATGTCGGCTCGCGCCACCATTACTGAGGGAATCCCATGTACGTCATCACCCGCTTCGACAGCATCTTTTCCTGCCCCGTGCTGGGCACCTACTCGACGCAGGAGGAGGCCCTCGAGCACCTCCGCGCCCTGAAGACCCAGTTCATCGAGGAGGACGCCCAAAACCCCGGCTGCTACGACGCTATCGGATCCGACGGCCGAATTTATTCTATTGAAAAAAAGGACTGACCCCTTTTTTGCCTGTTGACATGACCAATGGTCACTGTATTCTGTTTATGTCACTAACCGATGGGGCCTACAATGATCCGCCAAGTTCAGACCAAGAAGACCACCCTCCCCGGCATCATCCGCAGCTCTGCGTTCAAGCTTGGGTTCTACGAAGTAAAGGGCGGCAAGCCGCTCAATCCCGACGCTTTCCCAAACGATGTCAACAAACAGTGGGCCTACGAGCGCGGGCGGCAATTCTCCTTCCTCTTCGACGGGCCGCTCCAGAAAGGGCGCTCCGTCAACCTCGGAGCCTGCGTTTTCTTCGGCGAGGCTATAAGGACCAAGGCCATCATGTGAAAGATCAGCGCCCCTCGGGGCGCTTTTCTTTCGGGCGGATAGCCTCCTCATCCATCGTCAGATACTCCTCGCCGGAATTGATGTCCTCAAGGTGCCAAAGGCGGGCTCGCTTCTGATGCTGCGGGTTTGAGCTGTAAATTAGCTGACCATTCGGATGCTCGTAGGCGAAGGCGAATGTTTTGTCCTTCTCCGGGCGCCGCAACCATCCGTAGGTGTCGTGATATCCAGTCGATACCACTTTCATCTTAAACTGAGCCATCTGACCGCTCCTCCACACGAGATGCAATCCGCTCAGCCAGTATATCATCTAAACGCTTGGAGGTGCGCTCGAACGCCTCATGCTTTTCGCCATTTCTGGCTCCGTTCAGCACGCTCGAGTGATCAAAATTCCCCGTGAGCCTACCGATGATTGGCAGGCTGAGATGCGTGCATTTCTGGCGCGCGAGCGCCCACATCAGGTGTCGGGCTGTGACAATGGCGTTATTCCGCCGGCGAGCGCAGATCATCGCTGGCGCCATGCCCAACTCAGACGCGACCACATCGAGAACGTCGTTGAAATTGATCCGCGGGACAGCGCTCGGCAAAGGCGTGAATTTTATCACTTCGGGCTCAGGCGGCGGCGGCGGCTGAACCGGAATGACTATTGGTCTCGTGGCCGGAGGCTCGGGAGTGCCGGCGCTCCATAACCTGCGCGAGATCTCGTCGTAGTGACGTTTCAGTTCTTCTCTGCTGTGAAAGATCATTCTGGTTCTCCCCACCAATAGGCTATGATCAAGATTGCAACCGGGAATGCGGCGAAGACAATGAAAGCTATTAGAAGCTCCATGACGGCCTCCGACGCCTTTCTGCTAGTTGGGTAGCGGGCGACATGCTCTCGGGCCTCCAGACCCTATTTCTGGCCCTTCTAGGGCCCTTCTAAATCCTACCCCTGCATCTGCCGGCGCTTACGCCAGTAATCGTCAGCCGATAGCAGGCTGTCAGGCACGCCACGCAGATCCCGTTCCTTCGACGGAGGCTTGACCGCTCGGGCGTCATCCTCCCACCGGCGGTCCCGCAGCCAGCGAGCCGGTGACGGAACGTATCGCAGATCGTCCGGCCAGACATATGTCTTGAGCTTGTCTATGATCAGATTTGGATCGACGGATTGCCGAGCTTGCGCGAATGCCTGCTCCGCCGAGCCGATGGATAACTTTCGAGGATAGGCATTCCAAAATTCATCGAACAATCGATCACGAATTCTATTCTGTTCTGTTCTGTTCTGTTCTGTATCTAAGCGGGTTATTTCTATGTTACGATCTGCGTTAGTAACGGCGTTACTATCGATAGGCGTAACGCGCGACAATCGATGCTTCTCCCGAAACCTCTTCTGTCTCAGAGCGTTAGTTTTGTCGGTGAATTGCCGCTCGGACCAATTATGAACGACGAGACGATCACCCCTGTCCTCGATCAGTCCGGCGTCCAAAAGAGCTTGAACTAAAGAGTCGGCGGCGTCATCCGGGATGCGGAGCGCGAAGGCGATGTCCGGGGTTTTAGGCAGCTCGCCGGCGCCACGGCTGGCTAGGCACAGCACGTTCACCCAGCCCCGAAAAATATGGTCGGGCAGGCGCTGGACCTTGGGATCGTCGAGGACGGAATCGTAAAAACGGAACCATCGAGAAGTCATTTGATAGGGGCTCCTCCAAATTGCGAGCGAGCCTTTCCCGTGGTACGAATTTGGGAAGCCCGACCGCGCCGCTACGCTGTCGTGGTAGAGGCCCGCCGGTGGTCCCCCGGTGGGCCTCTTCTTTTTGAAGCCTACGCCTGCGGATCGTCAGCCGCAAGATCGCTTTCCCGAAATCGGTTTCAGCCTTTCGGAAATCGGCGTTTGAACTCATCGTCTAGGATCCTGAGCGCGAGCGGGTTCACCCGCCTCTCACCGGACAGCCAGCGGTACAGGGTCCGCTCAGGCACACCTACAAATGTTGCGACCTGCGCGCGCGTCATCTCAAACGCTGCTATGTAGGCCTCGAGACGTTCGATATCGGTCATCGATCACGGTCCAGTTTCAGAATCAAACTCGCAACGACATCATGCTCGGTCCAGATTGGACTAGGCATTATGGGACGTTCCATCACGCGGCAGTAATAGGCCCACAGCTCAGGGTTGACCTCAGAGCAGGGCAGCAGGCGGGGCTTTTCAGGCAGGCGCATCGGTGGTCTCCAACTTCTTGAGCTCAGCACAAATTTTGCGGTGCGCCTCAATCAGACTGTCCATCTGATACTGCGGCGATAAAGCGTGCCAATGCAGCAGATTTGCCCTATCAGCCACGTCCTGCGACCAAACCTTGATGGAGGCCCAGTCGGGTTGGTCAGGGTTCAAAATATTGACCGGCATGGAGACCCCCTCAAACAAAAACGTCTTCGAGCACAGGCTTAATGTCGAGCCGCTCGCAGAGAATGGTGTTCTGACAAGCCGCAATCTGCCCGGGCGTGAGCATGGCCTTGGCCGCCTTGCTATCAAAGAGGGTGCGCTCGTACAGAGCGACCACGACGATGGCGCGCTCGCCTACAACGCGCTCACGGCCCGTCGCTTTAATCTCGTCGGCAACGGCGTTCATCTCAGCAGACAGGCGCTTCACTTCGTCCTTCAGGAAGGCGTAACGGTCAGCAAGGTTGGTCATGTTAGTTCCCCATCTGGTCGGTGATTCGACCGTGCAATGATGATGGCATGACCCTTGGTCGGTGTCAACTAGATATTGATAAATACCTCACTAAAAAAATTTATTTTAAATCAATCGCTTACAAGTTTCTTAATTGCGCCCTCATTCTTTTGCAGCCATTTCATCGTGGTTGTCGCCGCTTCGAGATCAATCAAAAAACTCTCTTTCATTCGTAGCGTTTCCGGCTCGCGTTTGCCGGCTGCAACGTGTGACCGCAAGATCTCGACCGCGCCGCGCAGGTTCAGAAATGCTCGCTCGACAGCCAGCACCTGTTCATTCAGGTTGGGCTGATGGGCTCGACGATGATCCGACATTGCGGCCCCTCCTTCTCCCAGCTCGCAATCAGCTCGCGGCAGTAGTGGTCGTTCTCGATCACGCCGGATGCCTGCAAAACGTCGCTGGCGGCTTTTAAGAGGTTGTCGAGATCCCGCTTCCGTGCGTCCGGCGCCACGGCCCGCAGGGTCATCCGGTACTCACCCTTGATTTTCTGGCCCCGCGCCTGAGCCGCGATTTCCCATGCCGCGCTCGTTTTCCAAACCTTGTACCTCGGCGCGATATAGACGCGGCCGTTTGGCCCGGTGCGCCACAGGCTGTTCACGCTGGGTGGCAACGGCAGGACGATTTCGATTCTGTTCTCGTGCGACATGGAGTAACCGGGCAATCTCTGACTCGGGCACGCCGACCCGCTGCGAAATTATAGACGTGTCAAATCCATAGCCGAATAATCGCCAGACATCATCCGCAGAGATGTTCAGGGCTGCTCTCCGAAAACATCAGGGCGCAGGCGATATCGCGATATGCCCGTCGCGCGCTCCACATCTAAAGCTCTGCTTGCGGGAACCCGCCACCAGCAAGACACCGCCTGCGTGCTGATCCCAAGCGCGAGCGCTAATTTTCGCATGGATCCGGCTTGTTGAATTGCCTCGACCAAGCCGGGTGTTTTGTCTGCTTTCCGTTTCATGTGAAAACGAAAACGCATTTTCGCGCGATATGTCAATCACCACTTGAATGATACGAGTAAATGAGGTATCAAGCATAGGTTGATAAAGGAGTGGACCTATGCAGAGCAGCGAAACCATCGCATCGCTTATGGCGGCGCTTTCTAAGGCGCAAAAAAACTTAGAAAATATTGAGAAGCTCAAAAAAAATTCTCACTTCCAATCGAGCTACGCCGACATCGCGGATGGTTTGCGCGTCATTCGGCCGGCGTTGGCGGAACACGATTTAGCCATCACTCAGGCGACCGAGTTCGACCGCGAAACTGGGATGTTCGTCCTGCACACCAGAATTTATCACGTTTCAGGTGAATGGATTGGCTCGACCTATCCCCTTCCGACGAGCGGTAAGGCGCAGGAGATGGGATCCGCCATCACGTATGCGCGCCGCTATGCTCTATTCGCGCTCGTGGGCACCGCCGCGACGGATGAAGACACAGACGGCAATGATGCAGCGCAGGCAAACATGAAGCCTGCCAAAAAAGAAACAGCAGCGCTGTCTGTTGAAATGATGGACGCAGCGAGGTCTGCCGCCACGCACGGTGTCGATGCGTTCCGCGAGTTTTGGAGCACGCTTACGAAAGCGCAGCGCTCGATGTTTTCGACTAGCGTGATCGCTGACCTGCAAAAGATCGCTCAGGCCGCTGACGAGGCCGACTGATGGAACAGCGCACAGAGGAATGGTACAGCGCGCGCGCCGGTAAAGTGACAGCATCGCGCGTTGCCGATGTCATAGCCCGCACCAAGTCAGGCTATGGCGCATCTCGCGCCGCATATATGGCGGAGCTGGTCATCGAACGGATCACCGGAAAGCCTACCGAAAAGTTCTCATCTGCTGCTATGCAGTGGGGCACCGAGAAAGAGCCAGAAGCCCTGTCTCTTTATCAGGTAGAGACCGGTGCTCTCGTCGAGCTAATTGGATTTGTGCCTCACCCTGACATTGAAGGTTCGGGGGCCAGCCCAGATGGACTGATTGGCGGCGATGGGCTGATCGAAATCAAATCGCCAAACAGCTCGACTCATCTTGACACGCTTTTGCTGCAAAAAATACCGGATCGCTATCAGGTGCAGATGCTGTGGCAAATGGCGTGCACAGGACGCATGTGGTGCGATTTCGTTTCGTTTGATCCACGAATGCCTGATCATCTGAAACTATTCGTGCGTCGTTTCAATAGAGACGATGTCCGAATAAAAGAATTAGAAACTGAGGTGAAGGTATTCATCGCAGAAATCAACCAAAAGGTTGATGATCTCAATAAACTGTACAGGAAGGATTGATAATGGCGCAACATATGGAAATCGTCTCGGTTCGTCCGGGGAAAGAAAAGCCCGTGTACATTCGCATTGGCGTGATGTTCCCGGCGAAGGACGGCAAGGAAGGATTCACGATTAAACTGGACGCAACTCCGCTGCCAAACGAAAAGGGTGAGGTATGGCTGATGGTAAGGCCGCCGTTTGAGAAAGACGCCCCTAAAGGATACTCATCGGCTCCTAAATCAGCGCCGGCGTCTCGTGCCCCGCAGGCTCCGATCCTCGATGACGAGGTTCCGTTCTAATGGACGTTTTAACGCCACGCGGCCAGATCTCACGCCAGCAAGAAGAGCGGGCAATCGATATCTGGCACTCGCGATTCCCGCATCATCGATACATCCACACGCCCAAGGCAAGCCCGGCGGCGGTCGATGCTATGATTGTTAAAGATGGCGAAATCGTTGGCGTTGTTGAGACAAAATGCCGGCCGCAGCTCACCGTTTTACAGTTTCGGTTGGACTATGAATCACGTTGGCTGATTACGAAAAAGAAGATCGATGACGGCGTGCAAATCGCCAGCGCATTGTGCGTGCCATACATCGGTTTTCTTTTCCTGCCAGAGGCTGACGTGCTTCTGTATCAAACGATATGGAAGCCCGGCGAAGGATACGTATGCGACATCAAGGTCGCAGACACGCGAACGCAGGCGACGATTAATGGTGGATCGATTGTCCGCACAAACGCATACGTAGACATGGCTGGCGCTAAGTTCATTTCAGGAGATAGAGATGACAGACTTGCCAATTTCGGAACAGTACAGGCTGGTGGCTAAGAAGTGGGTGGAGAAAGACGGGGCCGCTCGATTGCTGGAGGAAACAAAAACGAGCGTTCTCGCAAAAATGGTGTCTGATCTGGGCGACATGCCTTACAACCGCGCTGAGGCGACTGTTAAAGCATCGAGAGAATGGCGAGAGTTTTTAGAGCAAATGGTTCAGACACGCACGGATGCGCTGCTCCTTAAATGCCAAATGGAGTTCTTGCGTATGAAGTTTAATGAATGGCAATCAGACGAAGCTACGCGACGCGCAGAAATGAAGCTATAGGAGACGCGACATGGATGATCTTGATAACGAGATTGAGAGCCTAAAAAAACTGCATGAAGAACTTAAAGATCAACTTGAAGCTGCTGCCAAAGTAAAAATTATGTCAGATCAAATCATCAAAATTTTTGACCACTTAGATGCACATATGGCGTTGGCAATTACGACGGTTGTCGCCGGTCGTCTTATCGTTTCTGTTGCAAAAACTCCAGTTATAGCAAAAAGCATGTCTGCAACCATGCACGCGCGCATATACGAATTTGTGGATATGACCCTTGACGATGAAGAAGATGAAGAAGAGCAAACACTGCAATGAAAAGGGTCCGCATCACAGCAAAAATGCGAGTGGATATATTTCTGCGGCATGACGGCATTTGTCACATATGCAAAATGAAAGTCATACCGGGCGAAGAATGGGACGTGTCACATGAAATTGCATTGGAAGCAGGCGGTCGCGATGACGATAGCAATTGGTTGGTTGCTCACCGTAAGTGCCATCGTGTTCACACTGCTACGATAGACATCCCACTGATAGCCAAAGTCAAAAGGATTCGCGCCCGACACTTGGGGGCGAAAAAATCGAGAACGCCTATGCCGCTTGGCAGGAACTCGAAATGGAAACGAAAAATGGATGGGACAATCGTAAGGAGAGACAAATGAACTATTCCGAATTGATGGAAGTAGCAAACGTGACCGCTCAAAACCGCGGCGTCCAATATGGCGATATGGTGCCAACTATGGAACGTATCTCAAAAATAGCCACACTGATCACAGGCAAAGTCATAACCGCCTACGATGTTGCAATGGTCCTTCACGCTGTTAAACTAGGGCGTCTACAGGATAACCGTAACAATGTAGACAACTACGTGGACGGCGTTAACTACTTGGCGTTTGCCGGCCAATTCGCAACCTCATCCCATGATCTCTATGACGCGCTAGAGGATGACATCACCGCTGTAGCAAGGCGGTTTGCACCAAAAAGGGATAATGCCAATGCGGAAAACAATCGCAACGATAACGGCGGCAGCTATGAGCATGACCGCCCTGATGCACCCACTGGTGGCTGAAGAATCAGCGGCTGATTTTTTTCGCAAAGACCGGGAATACTGGTCAAAAGGGTTGAGAGCTCCAGACACCCCTAAATGGGCTGGATCTCTTAACCTTGGATTGGTTGACATCCCTTCCAATTCGGATCGTCAGGCGGTTGCGAAAGCAGTCGCCGACGAGGCCCGCAAGCGCCTTGGAGAGGAGCATGTGAACTCGGCTCTCAGAATTACTAAACTCGAGAGCGGGTTTAGGTGCCACGTTCTAGGCCCAAAAACAAAGCATGGTCGCGCCGTAGGGCCGTTGCAGGTTCTGCCGTCAAGCGCACGCGCGCTGGGCGTAGAAGATCTGCATAAGGACTGCAAGGCTCAGATAACCGCCGGCATTCTCCACATGGAGAAATGCCTGCAAGCCGGCGCAAAAACGTACAAAGACATGGCCGCGTGTCATGTCGCTGGATGGGGCGGATGGAACAAGCGCTTGAATCAAAGAGCTGAGCGATACAAGCAAAAATACATTCGCATGGCGCAATCTTCAAACGTGCCCGCGTGGGCAGGGACACTTAGATGATCGACTACTTGCTTTTCCTTCTATCGGTGGTGGCGACGTTCGCCACCATCCTTGCCGGCATATGGGGCGGCATAGCTTTATGGCTCACGACTGAACTCATTGTTGAGAAGATCAAGAAAGGGAGAGGATACTGAAATGCAAAAATCTACCTCTCCTGCGATCATAAAAAAAATCAAGAAAATGTGGATGGAAGGAAAGACGGGAGGGCAGATTGCAGATGCAATCGGCAAAACCCGAAGCTCTGTCATGGGCATTCTATACAGGATTAGACAGCGGGAAGGTTCAGAATTAGTTCGCGTTGGCGAGCGCAACAAATTTAAAAAAACGCCTCAAATAAAAAACAAACGAATTTTGCGAGAGATCAAGCTGGGGTTGAGGCCAGAGCCCCCGATACCTGCTTATGCTTTCCCACCAGTGTCAAATGGTCATGAAGGCTTGACCATTTTCCAATTGAAAATAAACTCATGTCGCTACATCACTCGCCAAGATGACGTATGGAACACATTTTATTGCGGCACGCCCAGTAAAAGAGGTGCATACTGCGAGGACCATGCGAAACTTTGCTACGTCGCGCAGCCAAGCGGTGAAAAGCGAAAGAAACATAGAAATGTTTTTGTTTTAAGGGCTTCTTGCTAACGAGCAGAAGAGCGCTGGCATGTCGCCAGCGTTGAAATCAGGGCTGAGTTCCTGCCTCTGGTTTTTCTAAGAAACTGTCACAACGTCAGATCGTACACGTTTACTGCCCGGCGCTAGCGCCGGGCTTTTTACATCGTCCTGCCGGGACCGTAGATCGTCACAGGGGGAGGGGGAATGGTGCGCCCCTCTTCCTCGCCGATCTCTCCGCCGATGATCCTTCCGGCGCGGCCAGATATCTCTCTGCTTCTCGCAACAGAAGCGGCCTCTTTCTTGGCCTGATCTTCTGCAAACTTTTCAAGAGAGCTGATTGCTCGGCCAACCTCCCGCGGGTTTCCGGCGCGAAGGATATTCGCGATTGCCTCCGCCCTCTTTTCAGGGATAGCGGGGTTGTTGGAGAAGATGTTCAGCATACGCCGGAACATCGTAGTCGGCTGCCCAGCCGCTACGTCGGCAGCGATACCAAAGATGCCAAAGTCATCGGACTCGAGATCTTTAAACTGTTGTCCTCGACGGGCCGTAGCAGGCCCCTGAATCATTTTGTTTGCATTCTGTAGAAGCTTCGCCTCGTATCTTAGCGTCTCTTCGAACAGGCGAGCGTTCGTTGGATTTGGCATGATGACCTGCAACGCTGCGCGCCGGTCAGAGATGTTCTCCCCAACCTTCTTGGTCGCATCGGTCGTGTCGCCAGATCCGTAGATCTTATCTCTCATGTTTTTAAGAGCGCCAACCCGGTAGGCAGCCTGCTCTGCACGCGACATATCGGGGAACGTGCGGGCAAGCAGCTCAGGATCCGCCTTCAGAAAACTCTTGCCGGCCTCGAGCGCTTCCTGAACTTCTTTATCGCCGCGATAAACACTACGAGCCCGCCGGAAAGCATCGACGTTCGTATCCAGAACGTCTCCGATTTCACGCCGCAAGTTAAGGGCAACCCTGCCAAGTTCGCTGTCATAGCCGGCGCGCTTTGCGGACTGATTTAGCCCGCGCATCAGGTAATCCCATTTCTGGACCTGCGGAAGAGCGTCAAACTCCTTCATCGCGATGCCAGAGCCGGTGTCCACGTTGCGCGTTCCAAGCCGGCCAAATTCTGAACGGTCGCCAGCATAAAGTCGCCGAGCGTAGGCCTCAGCCGCCGGGAACGACTTTTTGACAGAATCGGCAATTGATTGCAGCTCAAACTGAGCCGCTTCTGGCAGCACAGCGCGATATGCCTGCTCGTAGAGAGGCCTCGCATTGCGTCTGAGGGCGTCGTTGAGAGCCTCTTCGGTGGCGTAGTAGTCAGCCGCGCGCCCTTGATTAAGGGCACCCCTAGCCGCCGCCATGATGCGATCACGCTGGCCCATCTGCCGCTGAGCTACGTCTTCGGCCAACAGCTCCGCGCCGCGGCCGGGCCTCTGAGCTATTCCCTCAGCGCGAGACGTTAGCGAGGGAGAGACATCGAACAATTGAGCAGGAACGCCTGCCTTGTACATCCTCTCGAACGCCTGCCGTGCGTCGGCAGGAGACATTCCGCTACGTTCGAGATCTTGCAGAACTTTCTGCATTGCGACGTTTTCGGCCGCCCTTCCAGAGCTATCAAAGAACCGCTCCTTAACGGCCCCAAGAGCCCTAGATCCGGCCCCCATCGCAGCGCCAGCGCCGGCACCGACAGCTCCGCCCACAACAGCGCCCGCGCCAGCCCCCTGTAACCGCTGCGCGATGCCTTCCGCGTCTAAGCCACCCTCTGCTCCACCAAGGCCGCTGAGAGCGCCCTGCTTCGCGCCTGCAACCGCCGCCTGACCAACGGGGGTCGCCATAGCCCGGCCTACCCTTGTCGCGCCCTGAGCCGCGCGAGCCGCACCGAGGCCGGGAACAAACATCGTAGGAACAGCACCGCCAATCTCAGCGACCGTAGCCGCTATCGGATACTGCCCCTCAAACTCCTTAATCTTTTGCCGCTCTTCAGCCAAAGCTTGCTCGAAAGGAATGCCCTCGATGCGGCTGCGTATCGCAGCGATACCCTCGTCGCTGAAGTTGAATGTCAGACCAGATGCGGCCTTTCGACCAAGACCTTTAGCATATTCGCCCCAAGACATTTCTTCTTTAGGCGGCGGCACGGATCCTACATCAGAATCCGCCTTTTGTTTTTCCGTCGAACGCCTTCCAAGAAAAGAAGCGATCTCTTCTTGTGTTGCGTCATCTGGAAAAGAATAGCCGCCAACGACCTTGGGCATCAGATCACTCCTCGGTCAGCTCGCCATTGGGGCCACGAATAACGCGGCGCGCGCCGCCCTGTCTCTTGCGAGAGAAATATTCTTCGTAGCTCACGCGATTTGGATTTGGCGCTATCTTGTCGATAGATGCCGCACCCTTTTCAGGGTACACAAAAATTGGATTCGCGTTGAGATACTCTGACCATTCTCTATCAGCGTTTGTCAGGGTTTTATTCACGCGCAGATAGTCGCGCATGAACTGGCGTCGAGCCAGCTCATTTTTGCGAGACTCAATTTCAAAAACTGCGATGTTCCTGTTCGTCTCGGGACGCTTGTCCGTTCCGACAGTCGTTCCTTTAAACATAGCGACATCTCGGTCGGAGGCCGCGCCTTTAAGATCCTGACCAGCAGAAATAGCCATTCTGCCAGATATGCCTTTCATATCCTCGGCAGTTGCTGACCAGTCAGGCGTATACTTCCACGCGCCACCCGTTCTTGTGTTTTCTTTGTTTAACGCAATGAAACGGTTCAGCAGGCGTATTTCGCCTTGGAGCTCATTGTCTCCATAGCCTTCAATTGTTCTATCCAGACGTTTTTGATCGGCCTGCATGGCCGCCATTCGCGCCTTTTCTCTTTCTCTAGCGTTCGGAATATTTGAGAACTGATCCTGTTTAAGAACAGGAACACCAAGCTCGACAGAAAGATTTTCTTTTTCTTTCTCAGGAGCTCTGCCAGCGTCTCCATACATTTGGGCAAGATCGAGCGGCTTGCCCATGAGGTCATAAGCACGACCATCCTTGTAGAGGACAGACATCTTAGTCCCGTCAGGTAGCTCGACGGTCTGAAGAGAAGGCGACTTCTCCTGAGACATGCGAATCTGTTCGAGCTTCATCATCTGGTCGAAGGGAATGCCGGTCTCGATTTCTGCCGCCATTTTCTGCCGCGCCATTTGGAGCTGACGCAGTTTTTCCTGACGCTCACGTTCACCCTTGGCCGCCTCAGAAAGCGGCCCAGCAGCCGCCTCACTCGCCGCGCCGATGCTCTCGGCAAACGACCCTGTACGAGTCGGCGACAGAAGTGCTCCGGTGATTCTCGCTAGAGCAGCGGCCTGATCAAGGTTAGACATTTTATAAGGCTCGGCGTATTTAGCCTCCTGAGCCTTTAAATCCTCAATCATTGCCATTTGGCGGGCTTCACGTTGCTTCGCCTGCTCCATAGCAAGTTGCATCAAAGCGCCATATCCGCCACCCATTTGGGGCGAAGCCGCCGGCGCAGAAGGTGCGGATGCAGTAGGAACGGAGCCTGTGGTCTGCGGCCCTTCGTCGGGCGCATCTCCGCTGCCGGCTCCATACATTGCTGCACGCCGGCGAATGTCAGCCATTCGTGCGGCAGGCACAGGATAAGACGGTACATTTTCGTCATCGCCCTCTGTCTGCATCCGGGCGAGATCAGCGAAGACGTTATAGATATTATCAGACATCTATCAGCCTCCGCCGAGAAGCTTGCTGAGCGTCAAAGCCCCAGTCGCAGATCCAGCAATCGACGCAAGAGGGCTCGGGGAATATGTGCCGCCAGAAGAAGTTCCTTCACGCAACTGAGTTCCGCCGCCGGTGCTAGGAAGCCCACGAATGACGCTCGAGAGCCAAGAAATCTGTTCTTTTGGATAGGCAGTCTGCCGCATGAAATCTTGATAGGCGAGATCGAGGTTGGCCTGATTCATTCTCTGTTGGTTCTGCCCAACCGTCTCAAGAGCGCCCGCCTCCTGCAATCCAAGAGCCTGCGCGCGCTGACCAAGAGCAGACTGCTGCGCCCCGATGTTCGCAAGCTGCTGCATTTCCTGAGAGGAAAGCTGACCGCTCGCCTGTCCAATTGACGCAAGACGGCGCAGATCCTCTTGCGCCTGCTGACCAGCGGTCGTGTATCCCTTCGCCAAATAATCGCCGATCTGACCAGCAAGGCCCTCGGAGATATCTCGGACGCCCCGCTGAGCAAGTTCCTGCTGCCGGGTCGAGCCAAATTGGCCGGCGCGGATAAACTGGTCGCCAATCGCCGGCATGAGCTTTTCGGTGATCTGACGTTGAGCGAGATCGCCCATTCGTCCAATCACCTGCTCCTCGTAGGGATTCATATAGTTTTTGATAACGTCTGGGGCCGTCTGCGCCGACTGGCCGAAATAACCCTGAGCCGTTTGCGTCGGGCTCATTCCAGCGGCGCTGCCAAGAGTTGCCCCGGCCTGCTGAAGGTAGGGATCGTAAGCCCCGGCCTTTTCCTGAACCGTCTCGAAGGCTTTCCGCTGCTGCTCAGTGAACGGAGCGATGCGAGGGCCTTCATAGGGCTGATACTCTTCCTGCGCCGCGCTATAAGCGCCAGACATCAGGTTATAGAGATAATCAGACAGGTACTGCGGAACCTGACTCGTGGTGAGAGAAGACTCAGTTTTCTTCTGAGGCTGACCCTGCGTGAGGAAATTGAGAAACGTCATCAGGCTCTCCCGCCCATCAGGTAGTGACCCGGATCTTTAGCGTCGGGGCTAAATTTGCCGCCGGCAAGAGCGCGGCCCTTGTGCTTACGGATATTAGCACGGAACTGGTCGAGGCGCTTGGCTCCCGCCTTAGAAGATCCATCTCCCAGAAGCGCGACCGTCTCGGCGTCGATCACATATTCGCCATCACTAAGCTTGGCGTCGATCTCGTCGGAACGCCCGGTGCCGGGGCCTTCAACATAGCGGCTGGCGCGGCTCAGGGGGCCGCCCACAGGCATCGCGCCACCTCGGGCTGCTCTCGTGGTCGGGGCCTCGTCCTCTTGCTCCTCGTCCTTTGCAGACGCAAGGCCCGTGTTGCCCATCGCATAGGAAGAGCGTTCCGGCATCTGGCCGTAGTTGTAATAATTATAGGTCGAGAGATACGGCGTGCGGGCTCTCCGCAGCGGAGACGTATCCAAAGCCCGAGTCAGATTGGGATCGGTTGAGGCACTCGCCGCCGACGCCGTCTCTGCATCTTTAGGCTTGCTGAAGCTGCCCAGCGCAGACGTAGCCATCAGGGCCAGCGGAATGGCCGTGCTTGGCTTTGCAAGGCCAGCCAACGCACCTGCCCCCTTGATACCAAGATCCTGACCCGCTTCTGCCGCACCAGAGGCCACCTGAGCGGCGTAGTCAGCCTTCATGGCGTCAGCGCCACCCTTTCCGAGCACCGAGTCAGTGCCGCCAGAGAAGGAGCTCCCAAGGTTGCTGGCCCAGTTTGAGAAGCCACCCTCGCCCGTGCCGGTAACGCCCGGACCAGTCATCCCAAGCGCACCCGCGCCAATGGTGCCGAGGCCGCCAAGAGCCGCGCCCGTCAAGCCGCCCTTCAGACCGCCGCCCGTCACCGCGCCCGTCAGGCCGCCGATAACCGCGTTGCCGACCACGGAAGGCACAGATGCGCCGAGGATTGATCCCGCAGCCGCCGCCTCGAGGCCAAGACCGCCGAGGATCGAAGCGCCGATGGGAGCGCCGACGCCGGTCGCCATCAGGGCCGCAGACGCGATGGCCGCCACCGGGGCAAACCACTTTTGTTTCCAGAATGGCGTAAACTGCGGCATCCCGGTGTGAGGATTGATGGTTGGCTCGCCCCAATGGCGAACCAGCTCGTCATATTCTTTCCGATTAATGTGGATGATCAACTCGTCGCCGCCAACGCCGGCATCTCGCACCCGCTTTGCTTGATCATGCAGGCCACCCTTGGCATAAGCTGGAGCCTTGGGAACTCGGATGCAGATAGGCTTGGTTCCAACACGGCCGCCTTCGCGGAACACGCTCATGGGGTTCCCGCGCCATTGCTGGTCTGCCGCGGTGTTGTCCGTAGCCGAGTAATTGGCCGGGTAGCTAGGATAGTTGATCATGATGTTAGCCACCAAGGTTGACAGCGAGAGTGAATGCAAACGCCCACTCGCGCCAATCGTTATAATTCAGTGGGTTAGGTGGATTTTGTTTTCCGATATCGAAAAGCGAAACCACACCCAAGGCCCAGTTCTGCCATTGCTCAGGATCGTTTAGCCGACTGACATTGCCATATCTTTCAAGAGTATAGCTCATTGAATCGGTCCAGTCAGTAACGGTCATCCCGCGCGGATCGATCATCCC
>Ga0078894_10001624_pt1 | contig 16790 bp, 18 predicted proteins | sample LauGreSu1BDMLBSD_2_FD_67506 | JGI IMG/M metagenome (GOLD analysis project Ga0078894, IMG submission 67506) | Freshwater lake microbial communities from Lake Michigan, USA - Su13.BD.MLB.SD (version 4) (version 4) | ecosystem: Environmental > Aquatic > Freshwater > Lake | place: Lake Michigan... | reverse complement strand
GGTTGAGTACTCGGTTGTCCTGTCGGTTGAGTACTCGGTTGTCCTGTCGGTTGAGTACTCGGTTGTCCTGTCGGTTGAGTACTCGGTTGTCCTGTCGGTTGAGTACTCGGTTGAGTACTCGGTTGTCCTGTCGGTTGTCCTGTCGGTTGTCCTGTCGGTTGTCCTGTCGGTTGTCCTGTCGGTTGTTCGGTCGGTTGTCCTGTCGGTTGTCTTGTTGGTTGTCCGGTTGGTTGTCCTGTTGGTTGTCCGGTTGGTTGTCCTGTTGGTTGTCCGGTTGGTTGTCCTGTTGGTTGTCCGGTTGGTTGCGATGGTCGCATTGTTGGTTGACCAGTGGGCTGACCCGTCGGCTTTTTAGGAGCCATAGTTATACACCTTATATAAAATAATTTTAATCTATATTTTTTTATATGTTATGCTAAATCGCATATTCGTTACTATATAGATAAAAAATACATTTTCATTCAATTTTATTATTACATTGCCATATATTACATTGCCATATATTACATTGCCATATATTACATTGCCATATATTACATTGCCATATATTACATTGCCATCGCATTTTGTTCTATCACTCTCTTTTGTTCTTGTATTGATTCTGAATACATTTCAATTGTGCGTGTCTGTTCCATATCATCAAAACCTCTCATTACAAATTTAAACACATGTACTTGTTTCTTTTGCCCGATTCGATGACATCTTGCGATCGCTTGCTCTTCCAATTTCGGATTCCAATCTGGCGTCACAAAATATATTTCATTATATTTTTGAAGATTCAACCCCTCATTCCCCGTCTTAATCTGTAATATTAAAACATCCAACTCTTGACGGAGAATATATTGCCGCTTTCTTTTCGGAGTACGACCGTCTATATAACCAACCTCTAGCCCATTCGATTGTAGAAACTCCTGTAAATAATCAATCTCTCCTTTGAAATTGGCGAATATTATCTTTTTATTTCCATTATTTTTCCTTTCTAATATTATATTTGTAACACTATTCATCTTACTATTATGATTTAAACCATCCAAGTTTTCTTCACTTATTATACCCATGCTTGATATTTTTTTTATATTTTCTGTTGCTAACTTCGGATGAATACATATTTTTCGCGCATACAACATCATTTCTAGTTTCATCCCTTTCTCCAGCGGTTTTTGTTTAAGTAAACTAAACTCCAACTTGTCATGAATTTCCTCTGACAATTTACGTTCGGTTTCATTTTCCCATGGGGTAGATATCCGCTGTATTTGTAGGTTGGGTATTTTAATACCGACTTCCTTTTTTGTTCGTTTTAATACAATATTATGAATCACTTCCTTCATTGTATCCGTATTTGTGTATACTTTTTTGGAGATGGTGAGTATGTCAAATAATGCGTATATATCATTCATATGATTTTGTATTGGGGTTCCTGTAATCAACCATTTTATCTCAGACTTAAGCTCGGATACAGCACTTGCCACAAGTGTTCGCCTATTACGAAGATGATGTGCTTCGTCACATATAATACGCGACCAACTTACCTGCTGTAACTTCTTATCCATACTTTTCGCATCTGATAGTATAGTGCCATATGTAGTCAATATAACTGGGGCGCGCTGTAGCGCATCTACTGTTACCTTCCGTTTCATCTGTCCATGATATATTAAAGGCGTATGCCCAGCAGTTCGTTCAAATTGTTCTTTCCATTGTTCCATTAATACCACTGGAAGAATGATCAAATTTGGCATTTTAAAATTACACACAATAAGCCCTATCATCGTAATGGTTTTGCCCAGGCCCATTTCATCTGCTATAATCCCTCCACGACAATACAAAGACGATGGCTGCTCGCGCTGTATACACCATTCTACTCCTTCTTTCTGATACTTCTTTGAATCTAACTTACCGTATTGTAGAAATGTTTGGAAATCCATTTATTACAATTTTCCGAATTTTAGTTGATAAAATTTCTGAATTTTAGTTGATGTTATTTTTACATTCCCTAGTTTCGTAAATAATACTTCAACTTTTTTTCACAATCTACTATCCGCTTCCTACTCGACCGTTTTTTTGTAGGTCTAATATATAATGACGTGTTCCGTTAGTTGTATGATATCCATGGTATTTGTTATCGGTATGATCTATTTTTATCATATGACCAACAAAAGTGCTATAGTTAAACAGTATAAAGAAAAATTGTCTCCTGAATTACAAGAACGATATGAAAAAATAACAAAGGAGCGAATGGCTATCAGTTACCGTGGGTATGGTATTGGGTTACTATTGTCTATCTTCATCATCATATATCACCTTAAAATTAAAGCGGTTAAACTGAATTCGACGTCATTAGTGTGCGTTGTAATGGCCACCACATTCCTAACAAATTATTTCTATTATATGCTCAGCCCCAAATCCGATTGGTTATTAAAACATATCGATAATAAAGACGAAGCGGATGCCTGGCTTCAAATGTATAGAGGTATGCAGTACCATTACCATATGGGAATGGCACTAGGAATCATCGCGGTTGGGTTTTTAGCTTTTGCGTTTAGATGCTAAAACGAAGGTGCGAATATATGTAAAAACTTATAATATCATTCCTAATATTACTTAAAGAAAATACACATATATATTATGTAGTGGGTGGGTACACCCGTCTTTTCCGTACTCACTTTACTTGTTATATTTTGTATATATTGTATATCGTAACGGCGTATCGTCGTATAGTAACGCCGTATCGTGTCGTCGTATCATAATGACGGCATGTAATGTCATATTGTAAATAATAATAGGCGTAACATGTATTATTATATTCTTAATAAAATTATTTAAAGAATATCCTAGTATATGTTTGGTGGTAAGTAATACTGCTCCTTTAGCTCAGTGGTAGAGCGCTACCCTTGTAAGGTAGTGGTCGTGAGTTCAATTCTCACAGGGAGCTTCGCTCTTATAGCTCAGTTGGTTAGAGCATCGGTCTTATGAGCCGAAGGTCTGCGGTTCGACCCCGCATTGGAGCACATGGGTTTGTTAGTTGTCCCGTTATACAACTAATTCTATGTACGAATGGCCGAGTGGTCTAAGGCGGTGGACTTAAGACCCACTATCATTGATGCGAGGGTTCAAACCCCTCTTCGTACACGTTCGGGTTTGTATGGTTGTTCCATTTGCTCTTATAGTGTAGCGGTTATCACTTCAGACTTTGAATCTGAAAACCCGAGTTCGAATCTCGGTAAGAGCTGATCACATCGGATGGTGTGAAATACCAACATTTAGTTTAGTAAAATAAAATGTATGGTTATTATGGGAATGAGTTTGCCCGTAAAGTTACTCTTTGCTTTCATAGCTCAGTTGGTTAGAGCATACGACTGTTAATCGTAAGGTCTTCGGTTCAATCCCGAATGAGAGCGCGCCTATAAGTATTTTAATTGAAATATTTAAAATACTTATTTGTTTAAATGTGGGATAATGATTATACTCGATTGTAATTAGATAGTGTTACTATTTAATTATTATTAAACTTATTTAAAGTTTCTATCGTTACTAATATAATACGCATTACGAGATGAAAGATGATAGTATCTATACCGATTTTAAACATGTACTAGAACCATTGGTACAACATGGTTGGCTATTTACAAAGGAAGAAACTAATTATATTCAGATGAATAAATTATATTCGGAGCTTGAAGAGATTTCTATACAAGTCTCTCCTTCCTATATTCATATCTCGCTCCCTATTAAACAATCTAGTTTTAGTTTTTACAAACGATTGACAGACCTGACCCAGTCTGTTGACTTTGTACATAATTATGTGTCTGATCTGATCACATAAATATTATTTTACGCTCTTGAATAACTACACCCTCCCGGTGGATTTATTCTTTCAATCGAATACCTCTAACGATTTTAATTCCAATACGATGTGGTCGTTCGTGTTTTACACCCTTGAAGAATTAAATCCGCACGGCGGATTAATTATTCAAGTAAGATACGCGATGGTATTATTCTAATCATATTTATCTTACACGTCTCCACTAGGAGGTACTTAACTATATTTAATGTGATTTGAATATAAATATTTTTATATACTGTATTATATAATGAGTTCAGGTAATACAGATAATGATGATACAAATGAAAGCCTTGTCGCACGCGATATTGTAGTAGATGCGATTAATACTGTAATTTCAAACATTAGTTTGAATACCGCAGTAGATGATAATACGACGGTTGATACACATTCTCCTGTTACAGAAGGGTTGGATGTATTACCCACCGTTCTAGAAAGTCCTCCTCCGTTTCCGCCGCTAGAATGGGGTGATAATTTAGTTGCTCCGGCTAAGGATGAACCTATGGTAGTGTCTTCGTCTCCTGTACTAGATGAATTTATCCCATCTCAAATACTCGATGCTCTCGATACGGACGACATTAATACTGAATTCGTACAACAAGAGTCCATACTGGACAAGGTACAGGATGCGGTAGAGGATGCGGTACAAGAATCGGTTCAGTATGATCAAGTATTGGACCAGGTACAAGATGCGGTTCAGTATGATCAAGTATTGGACCAGGTACATGATGCGGTACAGGATGCGGTTCAGTATGATCAAGTATTGAACCAGGTACATGATGCGGTACAAGAATCGGTACAAGAATCGGTACAAGAATCGGTACAGGATGCGGTACAAGAATCGGTACAGGATGATCAAGTATTGGACCAGTATGCGGTACAAGAATCGGTTCAGTATGATCAAGTATTGGACCAGGTACAGGATGCGGTACAAGAATCGGTTCAGTATGATCAAGTATTGGACCAGGTACATGATGCGGTACAAGAGGCGGTACAGGATGCGGTACAAGAAGCAGTTCAAGTCGTTGAGACGACTACTTCGCAATTATCCATACAAGAATATGTTTCCCTAGATATACATAAATCAGAGTCAGAGGTTTCATCCACAAATACTATTCATACTCCTCCGCCTAGTAAGAAGTCTTGGGGCGCATGTATTTATGATTGGGTAAAATCCCATTTTTTCGTCTAAAATCGTATAAATAATTAAATTCAATGTTAATTAATTATTTATAATATACAATGTTTAATGACTTGGTATCAAATCACTTATGCCTTGGAGGCAGCCTTGGCAGCACCAGCAGCAACACCGGCAGCACGGCCCATGGCGGCAGCACGACCAGCAGCCTTGGCAGCGCTTGCGGCGGCACCAGCAGCCCTGGAAGCAGATGCACCACGGGCAGCAGAGGCAGCACGACCAGCAGCCTTGGCAGCAGCCTTGGCAGCACCAGCCGCAGCAGCAGCAGCCTTGGCAGCACCCTTGGCGGCAGCAGCCTTCATAGATTTAGCACGGGCAGCAGAGGCACGGGCAGCACGACTGCGAGACGCAGATTTTCTCATTGATCTTCTCATCGACTTGGAGGACATTTTATATATAATCATTACAAAAAAAAATGAACGAACTATTAATATTGTTATTTTCTAATATTGTTATTTTCTAATATTGTTATTTTCTAATATTGTTATTTTCTAATATTGTTATTTTCTAATATTATTTCCTAAATTTACCAGATAGTGTCGGTATTATGCCACCACATCCCATCCCCCTTCTTAACTCTATATATTTCCCTAAAAAGCGGCAGCCGTGATAATGGACAATTACATCTATATTTTTCTAATGGATGCGGATTCTGTTTTAATTGAGCAGGCAATGCCGCGGCCACGATTTTTTGTCTCGACTGTATCGCACAATACGAATAAAATGCTTCTAAAGAAAGATTCTTTACTGTCGGGATATCTTTGTGAAATAATTGGAAATAAAACAAATACTCTTCTGCTAGAGATAATCCAGAGATATCTGCTAGATCTTCGCCCACACCTATCTCCGCGTCAAACTTGATACCGTCACGCGCCGCAAACAATTCATACTGTTTCACAACGTCTTTAATCTTGCTCTCGAATCTTTTTCTATCGTGATCTGTCCACCAGTTATTTAAATTTCCATTTGAATCAAACTTACTACCTTCGTCGTCTAAACTATGACTTAGCTCATGCCCTAAGGTATAGCCTAAATATGCCAAATTGTATTCTATTCCTCTCTGGTCCAAATCTAAAAAGGGCCTCTGTAGATAAGCCATCGGTACATATATCGAATTACTGGTCGGACGATAATACGCATTTACCATGTAGGGCTGGGTTCCTACTATTTTAAATTCGTTCCAGTCTATTTCTGGTATGTCGATTATTCCTTTTCCATCCAATTCAATATATTTTTCTTTTTTCCAGGTTGACAATAAGTTCATGTTATGCCATGGATCATCCTCTCTATAATTCAATATCGGGTCTTCACGCATTTGCTTCGGATGCCCCACTACCACTTCTAATTTTTTCAATTTCTTTAGTGCCGACTCTTTCGTCTCAAGTGACAACCATGTATTTCTCTCTATTTTTTTCATAAATATATGTTTCAAATCTGCTACCATGTTTTCTACATACTGTTCTTTCAATGGATCCGAATTATGTTTCAAGTATAACTCTGATAATAACGTATTGAATGTAAATGATAATGGAAATATGGGATACAACTCCTTCGGCATTCTTACCGGCTGTCCTTTTACAAATTTTCCATAGAAATCATAGTGTATTTGCTGCCAATCCCAATGAAATCGAACCATTTGTTTATACCATATAAATAACCAGTATGTCTTCCACTCTTTACTTCCCCATCTCGTTTTCACTAATTCTACTGTACATTTTAGCGCATTTAAACTTGCGCATACCACTTTACTCGGAGGTGTTTTATATCCTAAATTTTTTGTGAATAATGTCCAATTAAATCCATAGTCTTCCTCCAACTCTTTCTTCGTCAATACATTGTAATTATTTGGATCCTCGTTCTTTATTTTATTACATCCCATCGCTGTTAACAATTCGACCTCTACTGTCCAGATATCCTCTGCGTTATAATTTTGATACTCATTTGGCAATACTTCTTTAAACACGTTGCCGATATACTCCAAATATTTCTCTTTAAACGTCGCCTTGAATTTCTTTGTCTCTGATGTATCGGCCGGATCATTTATATATATAAAATAATCATATAGACCTAACTGGGGTGGACTTAGATGACTTATGTATTTTTTTACATTCTTTTCGTCCGGTAATACCGACCACACTATGGGCGATTGCCAACTATATATTTCATCACTCGAAACATATGCCAATAATCCATACATGTCGCGATTATTTATGTAACCTTCTACCCGTTCTTTTAATGCGCGGGTATGATGTAATCCGGTTGAGACCTTCGCATTACTTATACATTTGTATATCGCATCCGCCATGCGTGCCTTTTTTGAGGTCGGATTTGATTTTATATATTCATGTAAGTATCCCATTATCTCCTTGTATACTTTATCTTGTACTATTCGGAAATCGTCTACTTCTACATAATACGTTGGATCCTTTTTTAATCTATCCGCCTCTGTCTCTAACCATTGATAATTTATATAGTCATAAAAATCATTATGCGGTTGGTATTTCGGTGTCGCGGTTAATTCTTTAAACTCTTTCTTTAACACCTTATTATAATCCATATAATGACGTAGGTGTTCCGGTGTTTCCTCTAATAGTTTCTCGTTTTCTGCTCTAAATAATCTTAAATTTAATGGACCTTCTAATAACATGTTTCGTTTTCCATCTATATGATTATTGGATGAATGGCATGTTCTATGTCGCGATATTATACTGCGTTCTTTCTTTTTACTCTCTTTTATATGTGTCTTTTGGCTGCTGCTACCGCTAACACGTTTTTTTTGAGAATAAGCATGCGAATTATTACCCGTTCTCAGTTTTTTTGTATTTCTTATTCCCATTATATATGTTGGTTCGAAAAAAAATGGTTGTTATAATATATTAAAATTAAATTCTATCTATCTAGTTGTAGTGTGTTTATATTGTTGTTATTTTTACTTATGTTTATGGTCATAGTTGGCAATGGGCATTTCTGTATCAATCATATGTCATGATTATGAATATATTACTTCTACTCGTCGTCTGAATCACTGTCGTAATCTGCCCAATTCAATATACGCTTCTTGGGCTGATACACGAAGTCTGTCTTATACTCGACATCTGCTACCATTTCACAGCAGGCTTGTACCTCACTATGATCGGTTGGTTGAGCAATCATTGGCTTATGCGATACTGGCTCTCGCATTGTTACGGGTACTGACGCTGTCGCAGCTACCTTAGCTGCCCAGCTACTCGTAGACGATGTTGTAGACGATGTTGTAGACGGAGCCACCTGAATACGATTGGCAGAAGTATTGTCGGCCTCCTCCTCTTCGTCTGAATCATCATTTAGTGCTGTGAAATATCCATTCTTTTTCACCGTGGTAGGTGTATTTAAATTGGTAGAGGAAGTTGACATCGTCTGACTGCTCACCGCAGATACATGGTTCCTTTTCATACTTCTTTTGTTGTGTTTTAAGGTCAACTCCCTCTCTTTTAGAACGCTACAGTACTTTACGGTATGACCTGACGTATGACAATATCGACATTCTGTATTTTTTAATAGTGGACAAACTACTACTCCCGCAGCACTTATATCACTCTTTACAAAATGAGAAGTGTATTCGGGTTCTGACTTACCTGCCTCGAAGCACACCTTACAAAATGGGGTTGTCTTCTTTGTATTCTTTGTTGCCATCGTCTAATTGTTTTGTTAAAACAGTTAATTACTTTAATTTGCTTACTACTTATTTATAAAATGTGCTTCAATTTTTTATCATCTTGACCTAATAACATTGACAATATTGTTAATCTTGACAATATTGATAATCCGGTCCATGTTGACGAAAAAAAGAATTCGTTAGTTAGTTAGTTACATCCCAATATAGGGCTTATAATGGTCTATCGTGCGTTCCTTCGTGCGTTCCTTCGTGCGTTCCTTCGTGCGTTCGTTCTATTCTTCCTCCTCGTCTTCCTCTTCTTCAGCGGATTCCCATTCATCTTCATTTGTTTGCTGCGCAATAATGCTCTTGCTCAATCCGATACTAAATACTCTTAACATATGTTTCAAACTTGATCTAGGATTATCAAACATAGTGATTGATGCCAAATGTTCTTCATATGGAAACATATCGATTTCCTCCTTGATCAATTCCACACATGTATCCAATGTCAATGTCTCGATTTTTTTGGGTCTTTCTTCTTCTATGTTCGCGCGACACAATGGGCAGGTATTGTTACTTTTTAATGATGATACTAGGCATGTTAGGCAAAAGCTGTGTCCACAATTTGTTTTTGCGAAATTCTTGTTGCTGTTTAATGCTTCCATACAAATTGCGCATTCTCCAGTATTCTTATTCTCATGCGCATGTGCGTGTTCTCTACTTACCTTTTCCTGGGGTAACATTCTAATCGTCTGTACTCCAACAATACCTTCGATCGAGCTCATTTTTAGTTATATCCAATTTGATTTGATTTGATTTGATTACTTTTGATATTTTTAATCTATTTGTTAAAAATTAGATCAATTTTTTCTACGTTTTATAAAACCTGTCTTGTCGCGACGAATGGTCGAACGGACGAACTGTTATGGTCCCTTGCGCACTCACATACATGCGCACACACATACATGCTACTACCAAAAGCAATTACAGCAATAGTTGGGAGGAATTATTTCAATGACCGTGCCATCGACCAGTTCAAGCTCGTCTTTAAAGCCTCGGCGGTAAACGTTGACGGCATTGCTAGTCGTGATTAGTTGTTCATAGTTTTTGTAAACAGTGTTGAGATATATTTTGGTGTCGCTTCCTTTAAGAGTTTCGTCCAGTTCCATAAACTTCAAAATCTCTATGCTGAGTTTGTAGTAACTCTTGTGCGAGTCTAACTCAATCTCCATCCGTTTTTGTAAATTCCACAGAAGTTCCACGCTCGTAAGAATGCCGCACAAAAGTGATAACAGGGAGTTGACGATGGAGATGGTGGATTGATCTATTTGAGCTTGAAGACCGACTGCTATGAACGAGTTAAAGCCGCTAAGAACAATGAGCGGAATGCGGAAGAAGGAAAATAAAATGTTTTTGTAGAAATGATACCGTTTGTTATGATAAATGCTCAAATTGATACAGTTGTTGCGGATTTTTTTCAGTATCTTGTACACGTACTCCTTCTTTATAGACTGAGTGTCGGTGTCGTCGGGATCAGTTGACTCTGTATCCTCGTCTAAGCGTATGTTATTCAATTCAATAGACATATTAGACGAATGATGTGGGGGGTCGTACGTATTTTCGTTCATATCTATACATTCAACATACAGAGAACCCTTTTATATACTTTCAATTTGAGGTTTATGCTTCGGATTTATGCTTCGGGTTTATGCTTCGGATTTATGCTTCGGGTTTATGCTTCGGGTTTATGCGGATGGGTTATTGACCAAGTTCTTCTCGTTTTACACATGTGGACATTTCAAACTTGTCATATACTATACAAGCCGGTTTAATTATGTAAAATCGATAAATAATAGTATATTTATTATATATACTTATGGATAATTATACGAATATTGTGGTTTCTAGATATAATAAAAATGTTGATTTCGTATACAAAATTAATAATAATCAGTATATAAACGTTCTGATATATGATAAAGAAAATCCTGACAACCCATATAATATTCCTGTTAACAAAGGCAACGAAGCTTCCGTCTATTTAAAGCATATTATCGATTATTATGATACGCTCACTGAATTTACTTTTTTTATTCAGGACGAAGAATATTCGTGGCATCATTCCGGCAGTTTGATTGATAAATACAAAGAAGCTTCTATGAGCGCAAACAAATATTATAATATCAATGATAAGTGTGTTTGGGATCAACCAAATTTAATCAGCAGCGGATTATATCATAAATTACTCGATTGGTATAATGAATACATAGAAGAATATATACCCCTCTCTAAGATACCTAACAACGATGATCTTATTTATGGATACTTGGGATCAGCGCAATTTTTAGTACATAGAGATCTAATTCGAAGTCTACCAAAACAATTTTACGAGAGATTATATAATTGGATTCTTACTACTGATACGCCAAATTGGCTAATCGTTAAATTTTTAGAATGGACATGGCATGTATTTTGGGTTATTTACCCGTCCATGTAAAAATGTCAACCATACGGCGGTTGAAGATGTCGTTCGCTCCTTCGGTGCCTTAAGATCAACTAAATAGGTAAATATAACAGATCAGTTCGTCCGTCAGTCGACAAAAAAAACGGTCTCCTATTCTGCTTACCATCCGATGTAATCGTCCGATAATTGTCCCGATGGCAGGTGGATGGTCGTTTCTGTGCTATTATTTAATAACACACTTTGCTTCGATGCTTTGTATACCGTGTCGTCTATTATCGCGGATCTACACATCGGGCAACTATTTTTTTTGAGTACAACAGATACAAAACAGGTTGAACAATATTTGTGTCCGCATTTTGTAGTACAACAGTCTACGATTCCTAGAGTATCCATACATATGGGGCATTCTATGATATGTGATTGGGTATTTAACGCGGTTATTTCCCGTTGTAATCTCTTTACTTCTTCTTCTTTTTGTTTTTTTTTTATTTGCCACGTACTCTTAAATATCAGGGCTAGGTGTATCTTTGGATAAGATGTCTTTAGTCCAGTTAACGCGGCTATCTTTTTCAGGGTACGAATCGACATTTTGTTAAAATCTGGCTCCACGCTACTACATAACAGTTTGTCTAGATCCTTGTCTAATGGACATTCACTTATGTTATGTTTATCGCAGTCGCAATACGAACACTTCATCTTATACACGTAGTCGTAGTTGTGATCGTAATCGGAATACTCGTATCTATAATTATTCGGCAATACCTATTCGGTAAATACTATGTTGATATATTTGCCATAATTATATATAATTACTTCAATTTTATAATACACCGGTGTCATTCCTTTTACACCTGTTCTCGTGTAAAATGCCCATTTTTGTCGACAGACGGTCGAACTGATCGGTTATATTTACCTATTTAGTTGATCTTAATACACTGAAGGAGCGACAAACATCTTCAACCGCTGTATGGTTGACATTTTTACATTAAAATAACCGAAAATTTAATAATATAATATATTATATAAATGTTAAGCATCATTCAAAATATTCCTAATGTGAATGTATATCCTCTTACATATATATTTGAAAATATGAAATTACAACATAAACCAAATACTTTATGGTTAGAGTTTGGTGTAGCAAGTGGAAAAACTATTAACTATATTTCAAAATTTACAAATGATAAAGTATATGGGTTTGATAGTTTTGAAGGATTACCTGAAAAATGGCGTGATGGTTTTGATAAAGGCGCATTTAATAGAAATGGTGATTTACCACAAGTTAATAGCAACGTTGAATTGATAAAGGGTTGGTTTAATGAAACATTACTCAATTTTATAAACACGCATAATAAAAAAGTTTCATTTATTCATATGGATGCTGACCTTTATAGTTCTACAAAATATATATTTGAGGTATTGAAAGATTATATTGATACAGATTGTATTATCGTTTTTGATGAACTATTAAATTATCCAGGTTTTGATGGAGATAATGGAGAACTCAAAGCATTTTATGAATTTATTACAGAAAATAAGGTAGATTATGAATGGATTGGAATGAACGGAACACCTATTGGTATGTCTGGTTATTATCACGAAAATGTAGCATTAATTATTCATTCAATAAACTAATAAAATATATGTATGTAATTTAATTTTCTCATCTAAAATGGGCGTTTTAAATGAGAAAATGTGTAAAATCAAATATTGTATATCTCTCTATTCAAACATGACTCTATTTCTGGATTATTTGTGAACAATAGAGAGATTAGTATAGATATATTTATAGGTATTTGTGAATATATCTATTGTTTGTTTGGAGGTTAAGTTGCGTATTCGTGACTATGGTATGGGAAATATGTCATGTAGTTATCCTGTCAACTAGGCCGGTCAGCGATGTGGGTTAGTGTGGATAAATATTATAACTATGTATATTATATCCTATGGGAAATATATTTTCATGTTTCACAAATCATAGCTCGTGCGTCCTTTGTCACGAACGATTTACAAATAATTATATTATGTGCGCGGTTTGTAATCAAACGATACACGACGAGTGTGAATATATATTTAATCGTCGATACTATAGTGATTGTTGCCCCGTATGTAGGCATGTAAACCCCATATACTACAAATACTGTGTTTGAAACGTTAACACATGTAATAACACAGATATATGGCGGCTATTATATGTTAAAATATATTTTGTCTACATTCTAACCTATATACAAAATAAGAATTTATATCACACGAAGAGAGATTTATTAAATTATTTATATGATGTAAACTATATTTTACACCCTTTCTCATTTAAAACGCTCCTTTTATTTTATTAATTTGTATAATTTTATCATCTACATCTCTACAACATACTGCGTGATGAAATAAACTTTTATTACTATTATATATACGAGTTCCAAACACTACATAATCATTTGGAATAAACCCATAATTAATTTTATTTTTCAACTTATTTATAATACTTTGGTCACCATAAGGCATTTTTTCTTTTTTAGTTATATCAATTGTTTTTAATACCTCAACAAAAAAATTTATTATTTTTTTAATATTATTATTATTTTTTATAATAAAGAAACCACTATTTACATCATTAGTTGTACCCTCTCTCATGAAATGTATATCTTTATTTTCATTTTGAATATAGTTTTCTAAATTATACCACTCATTTATATTTTTTTTAATATAAATAATATCACAATCTGTAAATATAAAATATTTTGTATTTTTTAAACTATCATAATCTTGTAGAACATTAATGAGATGATTTATTTTATTTCTAACACAATAATACCACAAGTCTGTTTGAAATCCTGTGTTTTTAAATAAACTACTAATATCATCTATCATATGATTAATATTATTAACTTGTATGTCATGCAATGAATTTAAAAATATATTTGTCAATGTTGAATAATTAGGGGTTGAATAACATATAAATAAACATTTGTCAAGCATTATATTATAATATAATATTATATTAACAAAATAAAAAATGGGCGTTTTAAATGAGAAAAGGTGTATAATGTATAATTTGAATAAATGGGTATTAAATTAAACAAATGTGTTCGTCCAGATAGTTAGTAATAATGGGTGACGGCGTGATAAAGGTGTACAAAATTGGCGCGGAAAATTTTATATTTTTATTTTAATGGCAGATTATGTTCTATATTGTTTTTTTTTAAACAATTTATAAATTCGTCGTATATTTCTGTATAAAGAATCATTTTAGGTGTTTGTTCCATAGCCCACCAATTATAATAGTTATTCTTCAAATTAATTATTGAGCATAACTTGGAATCAATTACAGTGTTATGTTTATTAGATGTAAATATCATCAGGTGGAAATTTTTCTTATTAAGTGTAAGCCAATCCAACACTTCATTGATTTTTAAATCATCAAGATTGTTTGTAAATACTATAAATATACACATATTGTCGCTTAATAGCATTTCTTTAAAATTTTTAATTTTAGTATTAAATCTACTCACTATAAAGTCATAGTTGCTTATTTTTGAATTTAAAACAGTATAATCATGATTAAATATAAAATCATATTTACTGTGTCCAATGTTCTTATCCGGCATTATGATTAGATTATCTGTATCATATATTTTTTCATAATTACCATCTTTAAGATATGATAATATATTGTTAAGTGGATAAGTGCCTAACATAAATAACTGCTTTGTGTTTATTTTTAATATGTCATTAATTATTATACCAGGGGCACAATTTTCCCCAAAATGGCAAAGTTCCATTTATAGTATAAGAAGAAAAAACATTTGAACATGGCTAATAGTGTAAAACGCAGTAGGATTTAAAGCCTACACGTCTTAGCAGGACTGATTGAGCTGAATTCCACACCATTCTAACAATTATTTATCGATTATTTAATTATTAGGTTTGAATCTTATTCGAATTTGTCTCGATATGTATCTATTATACTTCATATTGAACCACTGAACATATTATTACTGGATATTTGTTACCGATGCTTGTTTTTTTTACCCGTTTTAAAATGTTATTTTCAAACTCACCTGAAATAGATACTTCATATATTTTTGTCGGCACATTATTGTCACTATTGTCATTATTGTCATTTGTGTTCACTAATTTTGTTTCACACTTCATTTTCTTGACGAAAAAATATGTTTTAGTCGACTGTATTATCTTATAAAAACTATTTAATTTATTGTCTTTATTCGGAATCATTATAATGCTATTCACATATTGTTCATAATGATTTATTTCATAAGGAATCTGTTCCATTGTCATGTATATACCTTAAATCATATGTTTATATATGTTTCATTGTATAAACGACATATGAATTTGTTATTAAACGTCAACAAGTAGAGAGATTGTTATATTCTTCAGTATAATCGTTTGCTAGTCTATATTTGTTTGCTAGTCTATAGTTGGTGGCTAGTCTATATTTGGTGGCTAGCGTATAGTCGATTGATACTCTATAACAATTAGTAAGCTGCTGGATTATTGTTACAATTACTTCCATCTTCATAACAGGGCACATTATGTATTGTCCAGCTACCCGGAATTGCGTAGGCGCATGATTTTTCTATTCCTAGCTGATTTTCTCCGAGTACAAGACGCATAAATCCTAATTCTCCCCAATAGCTGCCCCATGAATTTCGGATAATCCAGTACTGTTTGTTAATTTGAGCATCATACCCCCATCCCACTACAGACACAATATGATTTATCATCTTTAACTCTTTTGGAAGATCGAGTATACCACCTTGGTAATCTACGATTTGTTCCGCATTTATACCACAGGCTATCGGTCCGTTTTTATGAATCTCTGTCATCATGTCGGTGCTTCCGCGTACGGCTCCATAGGATGAAATTGTTGCGTTCGGATAATAGGTGATTGGAGTACATGACCCGCCATTGGAAGTAAATGTATTACACGTCTTACATATATTTACGGCTACACATTCGAAATCCTTTTTATTTTTACAGCCGGCCTCATCTGAATCCGAGCTACATGCCTGATATATCATACAATCTTCATACGGAATAGACCCATATTCTATAATGGCTTTATATGCGGCTAGGTGATCTCCTCCCTTACAGCTACCTCCCATTTGACAGTTCAATAAGAACTGAATGCTTAGTTGGATATCGGGCCAGGCGGCCTTGCGTGCTATTTTTATTCTATCCGCTAAAGCACTGATGCTCCCATGTGCCCAGCAGCTCCCACAATAAACGGGAATGTGTTGATTTAAATTTTTCGTCAAATAGTTTACATTATTTACATTGCTCCAGGTAAACGAAGCAGGCAAATCATTATCGTTTAACGCATGGTGCGTAAGATGTTCTTCTATGTTTGTAATGGGTACATACTCATTCATTCTAGCGAATACTCCAATACAGCCTATCATTAATGCGAAAAGGTTAAACATTTGTATATACAACGATTATATTTTTAAGTTGTTCGATTTTAATATTGAGTAATGGCAGGGTTATGGAGGTCTATTATGTAGGGATGGAGTCGGGTTATATAATTAAATAGAGTGTAATTTGAGTAAAAAGATATTCGCGGATGACAATAATACTGTTGTATAAGTGTCATCTATTACATATGCTTGGATCTGTTGCGTGGGGAGGG
>Ga0078894_10001620_pt1 | contig 16816 bp, 13 predicted proteins | sample LauGreSu1BDMLBSD_2_FD_67506 | JGI IMG/M metagenome (GOLD analysis project Ga0078894, IMG submission 67506) | Freshwater lake microbial communities from Lake Michigan, USA - Su13.BD.MLB.SD (version 4) (version 4) | ecosystem: Environmental > Aquatic > Freshwater > Lake | place: Lake Michigan... | reverse complement strand
CAGGACCCGACCGACAGCCTCAACCCCCGCTTCACTGCCGAGGAGGCAATCGCCGAGCCGCTCAAGCTCCTCGCGTCGCTGGGACGGGGAGCGCTGCGGGCGCGCGTTGCCGAACTCGCGACACAGGTCGGGTTGCCGGCGGAGTTGCTTGCGCGCTTTCCCCATCAATTGTCGGGCGGGCAGAAGGCCAGGGTCGGTATTGCCCGCGCGCTGGCGGTGCGGCCCGACCTGCTGATTCTGGACGAGCCGACTGCAGCGCTCGATGTGTCGGTGCAGGCGGTGGTGCTGCAACTCCTTGAGCGCCTGCGCCGGGAGCTCGGCCTGTCGATGATCTTCGTGTCGCACGATCTGAATGTGGTGCGGCTGCTCACTGAGCGGGTGGCCGTGATGTATCTCGGTGAAATCGTCGAGGTCGGGCCGTCCGACGAGGTATTTCGCGCGCCCTTACACCCCTACACGCGCGCGCTGATCTCATCGATTCCCGGGCAGGGACCGCGAATCCGTCTGCAGGGTGAAGCGCGCAGTCCGGTGGATCCTCCCGCCTCGGCCTGTCGCTTTCACGGTCGTTGCCCCGATGGGCAGGACCGCTGTGGTCGCGAAAAGCCCAGGCTCGTCAGCGTCGGCGCCCGCGCGGCCGCCTGCCTGCTCGCAGCGAACCGGGTATCCTCGTCGGAATGATTCAGCTCGCTTCCACCGACTCGGCTGCCCGCTCGCGCGACAAGCTCTCGGAACAGGTCTATCAACGGCTCAAGACCGATCTGCATAAGTTTCTCTTCACCCCGGGCCAGCGCCTCTCCGAGGCGGCATTGGCCGAACAGATGGGGGTGAGCCGAACGCCCATCCGCGAGGCGCTGACCCGGCTGCGTGATGAGGGGCTGGTCGAGGTCGAATCGAAAACAGGCTGGTTCGTGCGCCCGATCGACTTTGATCGGATCGATCAACTCTACGATCTGCGGGTGCTGCTTGAACTCGATGCAGTGACCCGGCTCTCCCAGGCCGAGGCGCCCGAGCAGCTGCTCGCGCCGCTTCGCCAGGCCTGGCTGCTGCCTTCAGGCGAGCGCCTTCGCGACGGACCCGCAGTGGGTGAGCTCGATGAGCGCTTTCACTCGGCGCTTGTGAAGGCGGCGGGCAACGACGAAATCGCCCGGGTTCATGATGATGTGACCGGACGGATACGGATCGTGCGCAGGCTCGACTTCACCCGCGACGACCGCATCGATGCCACCTACCAGGAGCACGCGCGGATTCTGCGGGCAGTGCTGCAGCGCAAGGCCGATCAGGCGAAGATGCTGCTTCGCGCTCACATCGAGCAGAGCAAGGCCGAGGTGCGCAGCATCACGCTGCACACGCTGCATCAGGCACAGCGCCGACGCATCGCCTGACCGCCTCGTGCGCGGGGGGCGGTTTGTCCCCTTGAGGGGAAATCCGGCCAAGGCCCCCGGTGTTCCGTTTTTCGCGGCCTAAATTTCATTTCACAATCTACGGGTTTGCCCTTATATTTGACGGCGAGCCCCGAGGGATTCCCCTCAGCGCCCCAAGAAGCACCAGCAGGCCCTGCCTGAATGGTGCCTGGCGCAGCGGCTCATGGCGCTCACCAGGGAGGAGTCAACATGTCCAGTCAGGTTTTGCCTATCGAAGATGATGCAGTCCCTTCGGGGTCTGCGGTTCTGCGTGCGTTCAAGATCATCGAGGCGATTGCCTGCAGCCAGACGCCGCCCCAGTTGGCGGAGCTGTGCAAGCAGGTCGATCTGCCCAAGCCAACGGTCTTCCGAATCCTGAGCACGCTCGAATTCGCCGGGTTGGTGGGCCGAGAGCCCGGCAGCAAGCGCTACCAGGGTGGCGAGCGGCTGAACCGGCTGGCCGGTCAGGTGCTGCTCAGCTCTCCCGGTCGGGCGGCACGCCATGCAATCCTTGAGGAACTGGTCGAGACAGTCGGGGAAACCTGCAATCTCACCATTCCGAACGGCAATGCGGTGATGTACCTCGACCGCATCGAAACCGGCTGGCCGCTCAAGCTGAGTCTGGGTGCGGGTTCGATCGAGCCCCTCTATGCCTCGGCCAGTGGCAAGCTGTTTCTGGGTTACATGAACCGCCGGGCGCGTGACCGCTTCATTCGCCAGAGTCCGCTGGTCCGTCACACGCAGCGCACCATGGTTGATCCGTCGAGGCTGTCCGAGGAACTCGATCGGGTGCGGCAGCAGGGTTACGCCACCGATTCCGAGGAATATCTGGCCGGGGTCAGCTGCCTGGCCGTACCGGTACTCGATGTGGATGGTCGCGTGGTGGCTGCCCTTGCCATGCATCTTCCAGCCTCGCGCCTGGGTCTTGCCGACGCGATGGAGTTCATTCCTGCCATGCGTGCGGCGGCCGAAGAAATGGCGCAGACAGTCGACTGGTAGACATGCGCACTGACGACTCGATTCTGGTCCTCAACTGCGGATCATCGAGCGTCAAGTTCGCGGTCTACGCGGCCGATCGGTTGCGGGCGGTCGCGCTGGCTGCGTCCGGTGCAGGCGCATCGGAGGCAGCGACTGCGCGAATTCGCGGCCAGGTCGCCGGACTGGGCGGCAGGCCCGGCGCTGCCCACCTCGAATGGCGGGTGGCGCACGATCCGGTTGTCACCAGCTTGCTGCCCTCGGTGCAAAGCCATCAGGACGCAATCGATCATCTGATGGAGGCGCTTGAACGCTCGGCGGGCCTGCGAGGCACCCTCAAGGTGGCGGGTCATCGGATCGTTCACGGCGGTGGGCATTTCGAGCGGCCGGCGCTGCTCGACAATGCAGCAATTGCCGCGCTTGAGGCGCAGGTGCCGCTTGCGCCGCTGCATCAGCCGCACAACCTCGCTGGGGTGCGTGCGCTCGCGGCGCGGCAGCCCGATCTGCCCCAGATCGGCTGTTTTGATACCGCGTTTCATGCGAGCCAGTCGCCGCTTCACACCACCTACGCGCTCCCGATCGAGATGCGCGAGCGTGGCGTGCGACGCTACGGATTCCACGGCCTGTCCTACCAGTTCATTGCGGACCAGCTCCCGGCGGTGGCCGGACCGCTCGCCGACGGGAGGGTGATCGTGGCCCATCTCGGCAACGGCGCAAGCGTTTGCGGCATGCTCGAGCGCCGCTCGGTTCGCAGTTCGATGGGCATGACGGCCCTTGACGGCCTGGTGATGGGAACCCGGCCCGGCAGCGTCGATATCGGGGTGGCACTGCATGCCATCACGGCGCTTGGCATGGATGCCGACACGCTGTCGCACGCCCTCTATGACCGGAGCGGCCTCCTGGGGCTCTCCGGCATCAGCCATGATGTGCGCACGCTGCTCGCGAGCACGGACCCACGAGCAGCGTTTGCGATCGAGGTCTTCTGCGAGCGTGCCGCGCAGGAAATCGCTGCCACGGCGGCGGCGCTGGGGGGCTGTGATCTGCTGGTCTTTACCGCCGGAATTGGCGAGAACAGTCCGCCGGTCCGCGCCCGCATTGCCGACCGGCTGGCCTGGATGGGAGTACGGCTTGATCGTACGTTCAACGAGTCGGGCGCCGCGCTTGTCAGCGATCCTTCAGCGCGCGTGGCCGTGCGCGTGATGCCAACCGATGAGGAGTCGGTGATCGTGAGTGCCTGCCTCGAACATCTCGCACGCCAGGGTTGAATACGGGCGTCGCCTTGCGTGGGGTCAGATCACGCCCGCCGCTTTCAGCGCACTGACCTCTGCCCCGTCATAGCCGAGTTCGGCCAGGATCGCTCGGCTGTGCGCCCCCAACTGGGGTACGGGGTCGAAGCGGGCGGCGGTTTGCCCCGGCGGCAGCAGCGCAGGGACCGGGCCGTGTTCGGTCTGCACCGATTGCCAGCGACCGCGGGCGGCAAGCTGTGGGTGCGCCCACAGGCCCGCGATCGTATTGACTTCGCCGAAGGCAATCCGCGCGGTGTCGAGCAGCGCGATCACCTGCTCGGCGGTCATTGACGAGAACCGGGCGTTGATCAGGCGGTGGACCTCGTCGCGTGCGGCCAGTCGCCGGGAGTTGCTGTCAAAGCGGGGGTCGGTGGCAAGATCAGCCTGGCCCAGCACCTGCTCGCAGAACGATTGCCATTCGCGCTCGTTCTGGATGCCCAGCATCACCGTACGGCCATCGCCGCAGGCAAACGGACCATAGGGGCAGATCGAGGCATGCATGGCCCCGGCGCGCGGCGGGGGCGGTGCGCCGTCAAACCCGTAGTAGAGCGGGAAGCCCATCCACTCGGCCATCGATTCGAGCATTGAAATGTCGATGCGGCAGCCGCGACCGGTCCGCCCGCGTTTCAGGAGCGCAGCCAGAATCGCACTGTAGGCATACATGCCTGCGGAGATGTCCACGATGGAACAGCCCGCCTTGGCCATGTCGTCGGGGCTGCCGGTGATCGACAGAAAACCCGACTCGCTTTGCACCAGCAGATCGTAGGCTTTGCGGTCGCGATAGGGGCCGTCGGACCCGTAGCCCGAGATGTCGCAGACGATCAGTGCCGGGTAACTTGGCGCGAGGGTGTGATGGTCCAGCCCCATTCTTGCGGCGGCGCCCGGGGCGAGGTTTTGCACCAGGACGTCGGCGCGACCGATGAGACGCTTCAGCGCGTCGAGTCCGGCCGGTTGCTTGAGGTCAAGCGTCAGACTTTCCTTCGATCGGTTGGTCCAGACGAAGTGCGAACTCAATCCCTTGACCCGGCTGTCGTAGCCGCGGGCGAAATCACCGCCATCGGGCCGTTCGATCTTGATGACGCGGGCACCGAGGTCGGCGAGCTGGCGGGTGCAGAACGGCGCGGCGATGGCCTGTTCGAGCGAGACGACCGTGATGCCTTCGAGGGGAAGTTCGGCTGGGGTCATGATGAAAGAGCGGGCGCGGGGAGGGCACGCCTAGGTGCGGGGCGGGTCGGCCGGTGTGCGGGGCGCTTCGGGCGTTGGGGGGGGCGGTGCGGGAAGCGCTTCGGGCGGCGTCGGGGGCGGCGCGTAGCGTCGGGCGAGTGTCATGTAGAGCGGCGGGCAGAAGAGCCGCGAGATCCAGCTCGCAAACAGCGCCACCGCCATCAGCGCAATCACCTTGGAATAGCCGTCAACCATCTCCATCACAATGATGAACGACGTGATCGGTGCCTGCGTGGCGGCCGCAAGGAAGCCCGCCATGGCAAGGACCAGCAGCATGCCTGCGTGCTCGGGATTGCCCAGCAGGTAAGTGAGCGCGTGCCCCAGCCCGGCGCCGATGCTGAGCGAGGGCGCGAAGATGCCGCCCGGGAGTCCGCTCAGATAGGAGACAAAGGTTGCGGCGAGCTTGAGGAAAAAGAAGTACCACGGCAGGTTGTCGGCATCGCCCTCGAGAAGCGCGCGCGTGGGCTCATAGCCGGTACCGAAAATGGCGCCAGCGGTGAGCGAGCCCATGGCTGCGATCAGCAGGCCGCAGAACCCTGCGAACACCAGCGGCCGGCGCCGGCGAAAATCGGCGATCGGTCCGGTCCAGCCGAGCGCCGCCTTGATCAGCATTCTGGCGAAGAGGCCGCCCGCGACGCCGCTTGCCAGCGACGCAACGATCACCCAGATCAGCAGATCGCCCGTTTCCGCTGCAATCAGGATGTGGCCAAAATAGTGGCCGCCGCCTATCAGGGCCTGCGACACCACACCGGCCAGAACGATCGCGATGATGATGAGCCCGCTCACCCGGGTGCCGACGCTGCGGGTCATTTCCTCGATGGCGAACATGATGCCCGCGAGGGGTGTATTGAACGCGGCCGCGATGCCTGCCGCCCCGCCCGCGACAATGAGGTGTTCGCGACTGACATGCAGTGAACGGGGTAGATATTTGTGGAGCTCATGCATGAGCGATGCGCCCACCTGCACCGTGGGGCCCTCGCGCCCCAGCGAGAACCCTGCGCCGACCGCGCCCGCGCCCACCAGGATCTTGCCGACGATGATGCGCAGCGACAGCAGCGGGTGAGGCCGTTCGGCATGGGGCGCCGACATATGGGCCAGGGTCTGCGGGATGCCGCTGCCCTCGGCGCCAGGAAAATAGCGGCGGGTGATCCAGAGGAGCAGAACGCCGCCCGCCGGCGTGAGCACCCAGGGGATCCAGGGAAATTCGGAGTAGAGCAGCTGGAACTGGTCGCCGAACCAGTCGGCAAGTTTTGCAAACGCCACCGCAAGGAGGCCCACCCCCACCGCACCCAGCCAGAACGTGAGCCGCCCGAACCAGAGACGCAGGTAGGCCAGGTTGCGGCGCCGCGCCGGCAGGAGACCCGCCAGTCGCGCGAGCGCGCTGCGCGGTGGCGGGGATGCGTCGGGGCGCGAGGGTGGAGATTGGTTGGGGTCCTGCAAACGCTCGCTCCGGTGCGGTGTCCGAATCGACAGGCGGAAAGCCGATATTGTGCGCCATTGGCCAGCCCGGCGTGCGCAGCCGATTAGAATCCGGCGAGCGTTGTTGCCGACCCCCCAGGCAAGTGCCCATGCCCGCCGACTCCCCGTCCGTCTCTTTGCGCCCCTTTCACTGGCCGTCAGCGCGTCGGACGCTCTTCCTTCAGTCCTCGCTCCGCTGATCAGGCACTGTTTTGCGCTCGCTTCTTCCCGACTGGATCGCCGACCTGCGCCGCCCGGGGGTCCTGCGCGCCGACCTGGCCGCCGGTCTCACCGGTGCGGTGGTGGTGCTGCCCCAGGGGCTTGCCTTCGCCACGCTTGCTGGCCTGCCTCCGCAGTATGGGCTGTACACCGCAATCGTGCCCTGCATCATCGCGGCCTGGTTTGGTTCAAGCCGCCTGATGGTCACCGGTCCGGCGAATGCCATCTCGCTCACGGTGCTGGCGCTCCTTGCGCCGCTTGCCACGCCCGGGAGCGCACAATTCGTGCAGCTTGCGATCACGCTCACCTTCATGGTGGGGGTGCTGCAGTTTGCAGTCGGTTTTACGCCGGTGGCGCGGCTGGTAGACCGCGTTCCGCATGGCGTGATTGTCGGTTTTACCGCTGGCGCGGCGGTGCTGATCATCAACTCTCAGGTGCGTACCTTGCTCGGGCTCGACTGGCCAAGAGGCCTCGGCGTGTTCGAGACCGCCAGACGATTGGTGCGCGATATCGGTCAGATCCACCTGCCCACCGTCACCGTGGCGGCGTGCACCGTGCTGGCCTGCATGCTCGCCAAGCCCTGGAACAGGCGCATTCCCTACATGCTGGTTGGGGTGATTGCCGGCGGGCTCGCTGCGGCGGCGCTGGTTGCCATCGGCCTGGGCGAGGGACTGCTTTTTACGGCAGAGCTGACGTCGGCCTGGCCGCCCTGGTCGGCGCCGGATCTGTCAATGGCCACGCTACAGGCCCTCGCCGTGCCTGCCCTGGTCATGACCCTGCTTGCGCTCGCCGAAGCGGTATCGATTGCCCGGGCGGTGGCGCAGCGCAGCGGCCATGCGCTGGACGGACCGCGAGAGGTCCGCGCGCAAGGACTCGCCAATCTGGCGGGATCGCTTTTCTCTTCGTATCCGGCCAGCGGCTCGTTCAACCGTTCGGGGGTGAATGTGGAGGCCGGTGCGGTCACGCCGCTGTCGGCCATCAGTGCGGCGGTAGCACTCGTATTGATTGTTGCGCTGGTGTCGCCGCTTGCCCGCTGGCTGCCGCTTGCCGCGGTCGCGGGCGTGTTGCTGATGGTCGCGATCGCGCTGATCGACCGACGCGAAATCATGGCGGTGGCCAATGAGGGACGGGCGAGTGCGGCCGCCATGGGGATCACATTTGTCCTCACGATCACCGTCTCGCTTGAGTGGGCGATTCTGGCGGGGCTTGCCAGTCATCTGCTCCTGTCTCGACTGGCGGCGGCGCGCGCAGGCTGAGGTCGCGGGCCGCAGCCCCCCGCGAATCAGGTGGCTGCGCCTTGCGCGGGCGGTGCGCTGTGAGGCAGCAACAACGCCGCCGCGGCCGAACAGGCGGTGATGACCGCGAGGGTGATGAGCAACGCGTTGAAGCCGCTGTGCTTGACGAACGGGCCCAGCAGCCAGACTGCGCTGGAGCTCGCCGTAAACGAGATGGTGAGCCGGATGCCGCTCACCCGTGAACGCATCCGGTCATCGATATAGCGGGCGATGATGGCATCCGAAAACGGAATGCCGCCAAACACCAGCAGCATGAATGCCGTCATGGCGACGAACATCATCCAGCCCTCAGAGGCGGTGGCGGCAAAAAATGCCACCGGTTGCAGCACCATGATGGCGAGCATGAGCGGGCGCATGGGAACGGCGTCGATCAGTCGGCCAACCAGCAGCTGCGCGAGCGAGGCAATCGTGTAGACAAGCGCGAGCAACATGCCCAGCGTGGCGGGCTCGGTGGCAAGCGTCGGCAGCCGGTCTTTGAGCAGCTCGGCGTTGCCGTTGGTGGTGAGGTTGAAAGCGAGGCTGCCGGTGATCGCGGTCATCAGCATGACTGCAAACACCCGTCGGCGGACCGACTCCGGCATGTCGATCAACTTGGGGGCGCGTTTGGCTGGCGGTTCGGTTTCGGCGGTGGTGGCGCGCAGAAACAGGAGCCCGCAGACGATGGAGATCACGCCTGGCACCACAAACGCGGCGCGCCATCCGGCGAGCTGAACCAGAAAACCGGTGGAAAGCGCCGCGACAGCAATGCCGAGATTGCCAGCCAACCCGTTGATGCCGATGGTCTTTCCGGGCGTGCGGGTGGACTGGATCAGCATCGGGATGCCGACCGGGTGATAGATGGAGGCGAAACAGCCCACCAGCGTGAGCGCGACCGCCATGGACCACGGACCGGTGGTAAAGGCCACGCCGATCGAAGCCAGTCCGATTCCGAAGAAAAACACCAGCATCATGGCCCGCCGGCCCCACAGATCGCCCAGTCGACCCGACGGCAGGGAGCCCAGGCCGAACATGAAAAACGCACCGGTGGCGTAGGGCATGAGCGACTCCCAACTGTCGACCCCAAAGTCGGCGGCGATTGCACCGACAGCGGTTGCAAAGACCAGCAGAAGGAGATGGTCGATAGCGTGGCCGACATTGAGAAGGAGCGCGGTCATGGAGGATGGTCCCGACGGTTTTTGCGGAGCATACGGCATCACGCGCTCACGACTACCGCGCCCGGTGAGGAAAGCGGAGCGGCGAGGTAGGAGAGCGCGGCCGGGCTTGCCTCCCGCTAGGCGAGGCGGCCCTGATGACTACAATGGCGGCATGTCCAATCTCCTCGCCCATCTCAACGAGGCGCAGCTTGCCGCGGTGACGCTTCCCGCTGGCCATGCGCTGATTCTCGCGGGGGCCGGCAGCGGCAAGACCCGCGTGCTCACCACCCGGATTGCCTGGTTGATTTCAACCGGTCAGGTGAGCCCGCAGTCGCTCCTCGCGGTCACCTTCACCAACAAGGCCGCGCGCGAAATGATGACGCGGCTCTCGGCGATGCTGCCGATCAATCCGCGCGGCATGTGGATCGGTACATTCCACGGCCTGTGCAACCGGATGTTGCGCACGCACGCACGCGATGCAGGTCTGTCGCCCAGCTTTCAGATCCTCGATTCATCGGACCAGTTGTCTGCGATCAAGCGGCTGTTGCGCGCGGCCGGCGTTGACGACGAAAAATATCCCCCCAAGAACCTGCAGTACTTCATCAATCAGTCGAAGGAGGCGGGTCTGCGTGCCGGGGCCGTGGAGGTGTTTGACGACTACAACCGGCGCTTTGTCGAACTCTATGCCGCGTACGATGAACAGTGCCAGCGTGAGGGGGTGGTCGACTTTGCCGAACTGCTTCTGCGCAGTTACGAACTTCTCGAGCGAAATCAGCTGCTGCGGGAGCACTATCAGCAACGCTTTCGCCATATTCTGGTCGATGAGTTCCAGGACACCAATGTGCTGCAGTACCGGTGGCTGAAGCTGCTGGCTGGCATTGACAGCTCGGTTTTTGCGGTGGGTGACGACGATCAGAGCATCTATGCATTTCGCGGCGCGAATGTGGCGAACATGTCTTCGTTCGAGCGCGAGTTTCGGGTGTCGAATCTCATCAAGCTTGAGCAGAACTATCGCTCGCACGGCAACATCCTCGATTGCGCCAATGCGCTGATTGAACACAACACCCGCCGCCTGGGTAAAAACCTCTGGACCGATGCCGGTGACGGCGAGCCGGTGCGGGTGCATGAGGCCTTCAGCGATGTGCTCGAGGCGCAGTGGCTGGTTGATGAAATCCGCCAGCTGGGTCGTGATGGCCTCGAGCGGCGCGAGGTGGCGCTGCTTTATCGGTCGAATGCGCAGTCGAGGGTGTTGGAGCACGCTCTGTTCTCCGCCGGAATCGCGTACCGGGTCTATGGCGGACTGCGTTTTTTCGAGCGCGCCGAAATCCGTCATGCAATGGCGTATTTGCGCCTGATCGACAACCCGGACGATGACGGCGCATTTTTGCGGGTAGTCAACTTCCCGGCGCGCGGCATCGGCACGCGCTCGATCGAGCTGCTGCAGGACGCCGCGCGGCGCGATTCGCTGAGCCTCGCGCGCGCAGCCGCCGTTCTTACCGGCGGGGCGGCCGCGAAAGTGGGCGCATTCCTGTCGCTCGTTGGTCGTCTGCGCGAGGAAACCGCCCGCATGTCACTTGCCGATCTGGTCGAGCATGTGGTGGATCGCAGCGGACTGATCGCGCACTACGCTACCGAGAAGGAAGGCCAGGAGCGAATTGAAAACCTGCGCGAACTGGTCAATGCCGCAGTCTCCTTCGCGGCCGAAGAAGGGTTCGGTTCCGACATGCCGGCCAGCCTGGGAGTCGCCAGATCATTTGCATCGGAGTCGTTGGGGGGGGCGGCGCCCCCCCCGGCGCCCGAGTCGTTCGCCGACGCGCCAGACCCGATGTCCGATGGCGCGCTACTCCTCGCTGCCAGCGACGCGCCCGCCGATCCGCTCGCCGTGCCGCAGCTCTCGCCGCTCGCTGCGTTTCTGTCCCATGCCTCGCTCGAAGCCGGTGAAAGCCAGGCGGGCGAAGGTCAGGATGCGGTGCAGCTCATGACCGTGCACGCGGCCAAGGGGCTGGAATTTTCGGCGGTGTTCATCACCGGGCTCGAGGAAGGATTGTTCCCGCATGAAAACTCGGTTGCCGAGGTCGACGGTCTGGAGGAAGAGCGCCGGCTGATGTATGTGGCGATCACGCGGGCGCGAAGCCGCCTCTATCTGTCGCTTGCGCAGACGCGCATGCTGCATGGTCAGACCCGCTACAACCTTCGGTCGCGCTTTCTTGAGGAACTGCCCGAGGGCGCGCTGAAATGGCTGACCCCGCGCGTGCAGGCGGCTGCCAGCAGCTACCGCGAGGGCTGGGGGGGCGCGTGGGAAGGCGTTGAGCGCTCAGGCAACGGGTTTGGTCGCCGGGGCGCCGACAACCGCAGTTCGGGCGGAAGCGAACCCTGGCGTGACACGCGGCGGCTGCCCGGCTCGCGCAGTGTTGACCGCGATTCCGACGTTGGCCGCGCCGACGTCACCGCGGTTCAGGCCGCCGCGCGGTTCGACCGAGGCGTCCCCTGGCGGATCGGACAGACGGTGGCCCATGCCCGGTTTGGCGAAGGGGTAATCGTGGGCATTGAAGGCCAGGGTGCCGATGCCCGCGTGCAGATCAATTTCGGTCGCCAGGGGGTCAAGTGGCTCGCGCTCTCGGTCGCCCGCCTCGATCCGGTGAACTGACCGTCGTTCGCAGGCGGTCCGCCTCGCGCTAAGCTAGCGCCGATCGATCTCTGCAAGCCGCTGGAGGTACCCCATGAACGAACCAATCGGTGAGCGCGCAAGCCGCGGCTCGCTTACGCGCCGCGACATGCTCTGGCTGATGGGTGTTGTCTCTGCGCCCGCTGTGCTGCCAGCGCTCTCGGGTTGTGCAGCACACCCTGTCACCGGCGAGAAGGTGCTGGTGGGGTTGTCTGAACAGGACGAGATCAATATCGACCGGAAGCAGGCGCCGCACCAGTTCTCGAACGACTATGGCGCGGTGCAGGATGACTCACTCAACCGTTATCTGGGCGAGATGAACGGCCGGATCGCCGCGAGTTCGCATCGGCCCAAGCTGCCCTACTCATGCCGGGCGCTCAATGCCAACTACGTGAATGCCTACACCTTTCCTGCAGGCAGCATCGGTATCACGCGCGGCATCCTGCTCGAGATGGACAATGAAGCGCAGCTGGCCGGTTTGCTGGGCCACGAGGTGGGGCATGTCAATGCGCGGCACAGCGCGCAGAGGGCCGGTCAGTCGATGGTTGCGGAGCTGGTGATCGCGGGCGTGACCATCGCTGCCGCAGCGACGGACCGTGGGAGCGACTGGGCGCCCATCATCGCGCTCGGGGGGCAGATCGGTGCGAGCGCGCTCCTTTCAGCCTATTCGCGCGACAACGAGCGCGAAGCCGATTCGCTGGGCATGGCGTATATGACGGGCGTTGGCTACCCGGCCTCGGGCATGTCGGAACTCATGGGCGTGCTGGTCCGGCAGTCAAGCGAAAAGCCGGGTCTGCTCGACACCATGTTCAGTTCCCACCCCATGTCGGAGGAGCGGCTCGCCACGATGCGCCGCGAGGCGACAGGCCGCTATGCGGCGACCGGGTCCGCGTCGGTACAGCGTGAACGCTACATGGACCAGACCGCGAGCCTGCGCAAGCTTCGCCCGGCAATCGCCGATCAACAGACTGGCGAGCAGGCCATGGCGCGCAAGCGTCTGCCTGAAGCCCAGCAGGCCCTGACCTCGGCACTCAAAGCGGCCCCCGATGACTACACCGGCCTGTGTCTCATGGCCAAGTGCCAGATTGCGCAGAACCGGCGCGCTGAGGCGCAGGCCTACCTCGCGCAGGCGCGCCGGGTGTATCCGACCGAAGGTCAGGCGATGCAGCTCTCGGGCATCAATCTGCTGGGCCAGAAGCGGTTTGCCGAATCGCAGCAGGAACTCAATCGCTATGCACAGTCCCTGCCTGGCGACCCCGATACCGACTTCCTGCTTGCGCTCACGCACGAGGGCCTTCAGAACCGCCAGGCGGCGGCCCAGTCCTACCGGCGTTATCTGTCCGCGGTTCAGCAGGGTGATGCTGCGCGCCATGCCGCCAATCGCCTGAAAAGTTGGGGGATGGTGAAGTGATCCAACAGCCAACGCCCAACGGGCCGCTTGAGGCGCGGGCCGAGGTCGAACGCGTCGCGGCCGCAGGCATGCGCGTCGAGACGCCGTGCGGAGAAGGGCGGCTGGTCTGGTATCTGTGGGGCCAAGGGCGGCCGCTTTTGCTGCTCCACGGCGGCTCGGGCAGCTGGACCCACTGGATCCGCAACGTCGAGACCCTGGCTGCGGCCGGCTACCAGGTCATCGCTCCCGACCTGCCGGGCTCGGGCGACTCGGCGCTGCCGCCCGATGGCAACGACGCCGATGTGATTCCGGGCTGGCTGGTTCGGGGACTTGAACAGATTCTGCCGGGCGTGCGGGCGCTCGACGTGGTGGCGTTTTCATTCGGCACGGTGGTGGCGGTGCTGCTCGCACGCGATTGGCCCGGGCACGTTGCGCGGCTGGTGCTGACAGGGCCGCCTGTGTTTCGCGACAACCCGCCCCCGTTCGGGCGCCTGCGCGCCTGGCGCGATGCGCCGGAAGGGGCCGCGCGCGACGAGGCTCATCGGCACAATCTGCTCGCTTTCATGCTGAGCGATCCGACCGCAGCCGATGCGCTGGCCGTGGAAACCCATGGCCGCAATGTCGAGCGCGACCGGATGACGAAACGCAGACTTGCGCGGACATCGCTGGTCCACGATACGATCCGCACGCTGGCCGGCCCGCTTCATCTGATCGTGGGCGAACGCGACTTCATCTTCGAGGGTCGCTGGGATCAGGCGCACGCCCTGCTCGACGAGGTGCCTGCGCTACAGTCCCGCCTGCTCATCGAGGGCGCCGGTCACTGGGTGTCCTACGAAGCAGCCGACCGCTACAACGCCGCTGTACTGCGCCTTCTCAAGGACTTGCCCAATGCTTCGCTTTGACCCGAATCTGCGCTGGCTGTTTACCGAGTTGCCCATGATCGACCGCTATGCGGCCGCAGCCGCCGCCGGCTTTCGCGGGGTGGAGTCTGCCTTTCCCTACGATATTCCGTCGCGCGAACTGGCCAAGCGCCTGACCGATCTCGATCTCACGCTGGTACAGGTGCTCTCGCCCTTCGACTGGGCAGCCGGTGAGCGCGGGCTTGCAGCGCTGCCGGGCCGCGAGGCCGACTATCGCGACAGCGTCGAGCGGGCGCTCGCCTACTCGCTGGAAGTGGGGCGTCCCAATGTCCATGTGATGCCTGGCAACATTACGCCGGATCTCGATCGCGCCGACTGCATGGATCGCTTTATCCGCAACCTTGATTGGGCAGCCGAGCGCGCGGCGCAGGCGGGCATCACGCTCATTCTCGAGCCCTGTGCGAAAGCCCGCTTTCCGGAGTTCCTCTATCACCGGGTCGAAGAAGGCGTGGAGGTGATTCGGAAAATCGGCCGCGACAATGTGAAGCTCTGTTTCGACACCTTCCATGTGCAGACCGAGCAGGGTTCAATCGCCGACCGGATGCGTGAAGCCTGGCCCTACATTGGTCATCTGCAGGTGGGTGATGTACCGGGTCGTCACGAACCGGGCACCGGCGAAATCCGCTTTCCCTTCCTGTTTGACCTGATCGAGGAACTGGGTTGGGCGGGCTGGATAGGCTGCGAATATGCGCCCTCAGGGCCCACCACCGATACCCTGGGCTGGGCCCGCGCCTATGGCGTGGGGGGTGGCTCGGGGGGCTGAATTTCGGGCGCGGCAGGCCTTGGATTGCGGTCGACCGCGTCTCGGTAGGTGGCCCAGAAAGAGCAGTACACGGCCGTAATGCCCACCAGCCAGAGCGGCATCAGCACCACCGACCACAGAAGCGGCGAGGCCGCGAGCAGCCCCTGCAAGAGGCGCAGCACAATCGACGCCACCACCGCGAAAGCCACCCAGCCCATCGCGTAGGCGAGAAACGCCCAGCGGTTTCTCAGGATGGCAGCGATGCTGAAGAACATCGACTTCATCAGCGGTACCCGGTCCCAGGCGATGAAGAGCGGGGCATACCAGGTGGCAAGCTGGATCGGCAGATAGATGAGGATGAAGACCGCGAGTGCGCCGGCGAGCGCTGCGTCGTTCAGCCGGGGGTCACTCGGGTCGAGGCGGCCAGTGGCCATCTGAACCAGCGCATCGCCTCCCGCCATGGCCGAGGCGGCAAGCGCCAGCAAAGTAGCCACGGCGTTGATCGCGCCCAGTCCGAGGAGCGGCTTCCAGGCGCGTCCGCGGTCATCGCGAAAGCCGGCAAAAAGCGTGAGCGGCGAGGGGTTCTGGCCGGCCTCCGCGGTTCGTACCGCCTTCATCATGCCCACCATGAAAATAGGGGTCAGGATCAGCGGCCCGAGCGAGCCGATGATCGGCACGATCATCGAGACGCCCATCAGGGCCAGGTTCAGGAACGCAATGGCCACCAGCGCAACGGGCTGGCGGCGGAGCAACCGGAAGCCGTCGAGTACCCAACGGAAACCGGTTTTCGCAGGAAGGCGGGCGATCTGCATGATGAAAGCGTAGCGGTCAGACGAGGCGATGACGAGGCAGATTAATCGGGCGCCGGAACGAGGAGGCGCCGCGCGCGCAATATACGCTCGAAATGCGCCGGGTCCTTGGGCTGGATGACCTCGGCCGGCCGCGGACAGTGCAGATCGTAGAGGCGCGAGAGCCAGAAGCGAAGTGCTGCGGCGCGCAGCATCGCAGGCCAGGCACGCGTCTCAGGCGCGGTAAGTGGCCGCTCGCGGCGGTAGGCTGCGAGGAGCGCATGCAGGCGGTCGCGATCGAATTCGCCACTCGCCTCATCGATACACCAGTCGTTCGCCGTGACGGCAAGGTCATAGAGCCAGCTGTCGTGTCCGGCGAAGTAGAAGTCGATCACACCGGAAAGCGGCGGAGCGGTTTCGCCGGGGCGGGGTTCGCCGAACAGGACGTTATCGCGGAACAGGTCGGCATGCACCGGCCCACCTGGCAGGGCGGCGAAGTCGGCGCTTGCCGAAAACGCCTGCTGCTCGGCCATTTCGGTCTCGAGCAGCGCGCGTTGCGAGGCATCGAGAAATCCGCGGACCTGCGGGGCGGTCTGTGTCCACCAGCGTCGGCCGCGGGGATTGTCGGGCATGCCGGTGAAGTCGGCCGCCGCGCGGTGCATGGCGGCGAGCAGCGCGCCGACCCGGGCGCAGTGCGCGGCCGCAGCATGTTCGACCGACCGACCCGTGAGGCGCGTAACCAGTGCGCAGGGCTTGCCGTGCAGCGTGTACTGGAGCTCACCCGATTGTCGGGCAACCGGATCCGGGCAGGCAATGCCTCGTGCTGCCAGATGGCGCATCAGGCCGAGATAGGCGGGCAGATGCTGCGCGGACAGGCGCTCGAAAATGGTGAGCACGTAACGCCCGCAGGTGGTGTCAACGAAGAAATTGCTGTTTTCAATGCCCGCTGCGATGCCCTCGACGCCCACCAGATCGCCCACCGCGTAGCCGGCGAGGAGCGAGCGGACGTCAGAGTCGGTGATCAGGGTGAAGACAGCCATCGGACAGCATTCTTGTCGGAACCGGTCGGTTGCAAGGTTGAACTCTGACATAATCGGCGCCCTCTACGTGAGGCTGCGGCGTGCTTCAGAGCGCAGGTAGCCGTCCCCCAACGCTTTCCCGCATGCCCTACGCGTGGCTGTCAACCCTCCACAACACGCTCTTTCGGGTCTCAACCCATGACTGACGGTTCCCTGCTGCTGGTCGACGGTTCGAGCTACCTCTACCGGGCGTTTCACGCACTGCCCGATCTGCGCAACCGTGAAGGTGAGCCCACCGGCGC
>Ga0078894_10001619_pt1 | contig 16819 bp, 15 predicted proteins | sample LauGreSu1BDMLBSD_2_FD_67506 | JGI IMG/M metagenome (GOLD analysis project Ga0078894, IMG submission 67506) | Freshwater lake microbial communities from Lake Michigan, USA - Su13.BD.MLB.SD (version 4) (version 4) | ecosystem: Environmental > Aquatic > Freshwater > Lake | place: Lake Michigan... | reverse complement strand
GTTTGAGATTGATGAGCTGGCGGGGCGTGTTCGTCGTTGGGCTCAGGCGGGGCCTGCGTGGCGACCGGCTCAGACTGCGCGGGCGTTGACGCTGCGGGTGCTTGAGCGTGTGCAGACAGTGCGGCTGCGACTGGAGTCTCCGCTGGTGGTGGCGACGTTCGGTGGTACCGGTACCGGCAAAAGTACTCTGGTGAACGCGCTGGTTGGGCAGGAGGTGGCATTGGCGGGTCGGCAGCGACCGACGACGAAGCAGCCGGTGCTGCTGGTGCATCCGGATTTTGATCTGCAGGCAACGGGATTGCCTGTGGAGCAGTGTCTGGTGCGACGCATTGATGCTCCGGTGCTGCGGGATCTGTTACTGCTGGACTGTCCGGATCCGGACACCAGTGAAGATGCAGAGGTGGGTGGCAATCTGCAGCGGCTGCGATCGCTGCTGCCGTTTTGTGATGTTCTGCTGGTCGCTGCGACTCAGCAGAAGTACCGCAGCGCGCGAATTGCAGAAGAGCTGGGTGATGCGGCGGCTGGTTGTCGGCTGGTGTTTGTGCAGACGCATGCGGATCAGGATGTGGACATCAGGGACGACTGGCGGCGAGTGTTGTCGGAAAAGTTTCAGGTGTCGGACCTGTTCTTTGTGGATTCGCGTAAGGCGCTGTCTGAACAGCAGCAGGGATTGCGGCCGACGGGAGACTTTGGTCGGTTGCAGGACCTGCTGTCGCGGCAACTGGGCAGTTCGCGACGGCTGGCTGTGCGTCGTGCCAATCTGGTGGATCTGCTGGAGGAGGTACTGGACTCGGGGCTGGCTGAGTCTCAGCGGTTGTTGCCGCAGGTAGAGCGTCTGCAGGAGTTTCTGGGGGAGCAGCGTGAGCAGTTGCAGCGGCAGATGAGTGAGCAGTTGAAGCAGGAACTGTTGCGGAGTCGTGGGTTGTGGGAGCGGCGGCTGTTGTCTGCGATTACGGACCGTTGGGGGTTCAGTCCGCTGGCGCTGTTGTTGCGGGTGTATAACGGGTTGGGTGGGATTCTGGCGTCGCTGACCTTCCTGCGGGCTCGCAGTTCCGCCCAGATGGCTTTGATTGGTGCCGTGCAGGGGGCGCGATGGCTGCAGGCGCGGGTGCAGGAACAGTCTGAGGACTCGGGGTTGGAACGAGTCCTGACGGCGGGGGTCGCAGATCATCAGTTGCAGGAAGCTCGATTGCAGGTCGTTGGTTATGCGCGAGTGGCCGGGCTGGAGGTGCCGGAACTGCAGGCGGGTGTTGAGCTGGTGGCGCTGCGACGGCAGGCTGCAGTGATGGAAGGGCAATTTCTGGCGGATGTGCGGCAGTCGGTTGAGCAGTTGCTGGGGGAGCTGACGGAGTTAGTGGGTGGCGGGGGCATGCGGCGTTTTTTTGAGTTGCTGCTGCTGATGTATCCGCTGTTCATAATGCTGCGGATGGCGCACAATTTTTTCTGGAGTTCGTTTCTGGCACCGCTGATGGGGCGGGCCACCGAGGCGGCTCCTTTGCTGACGATAGACTTCTACATTCCTGCCGTCTTTTTCCTGCTGGTGTGGTGCGGACTGGTGTTGTGGGGGTTTGTGCAGAGGCTGCAGCGCGCGGTGACGGCGGCGGCGGCGAGGCTGGCCGAGCGACTGGCCGAATGTCGTGTGGGTGAGGGCTTGTTTCCGGGTGCTGAGGGTTTGTGTCGGGACGTGCAGGACGATGTGCGTCAGTTGCGTGAGCTGCGTGACGGAACTTCGGCATTTCGGCATCGTCTGGCGGATACGACAGCGTTTCTGGGTTCACAGAAGCGATAGGTCAGAAGTGTTTCATGGCAGCCTGCGGCTGGTTCTTCGCTTGAGAAATCTGCGTGCTGCTTGCCTGACGCGAAACTGAAAAGAGGGTTTCCACGAAGGTCCGCCCGGGACCTGTTATGCGCAGCGGAAACTTCCCTGAGGCGGCAAAACCGTGGACGGAAAACGGAAAACCCAATTCCATCCCTTTTTTTGATTTCTCTCTTGGCAGCCCGGCACAACCCTCGGTATATTCACTGTTGGAAAAAGTTCCAACAAACACTGTGTGGGTGTCGGAAATGGTTCAGGCAGGGATTGGTTTTGTGTCGAAAAGCGGTTTGGCAAGCGTATTGAAAAGCAGGGTGTGACTCTGCGGAAGGGGTATTGTCATGTTGGTCTTGAAGCGGCGTAAGGGTCAGGAAATTGTAATTGAAAGTCCGGTTGCCGGTATGGCTGTTGGTTTCCCTGGTGGTGCGATTCGGATTCGCGTTGTGCAGACCAGCGACGGCAGTTGCAGTCTTGCCTTTGATGCTCCGGAAACCCATCGGATTCGTCGTGCCGAGTTACCAGCTGTGCCTCAGCCGCAACCGGCACAGCAGGCGTGTGCAGTCCCCTGTTTGTCTCGTGGTGTTTCTGAATTGTTGCAGGTGCAGGGATGAGGGGTGGTATAGGTGCGGTAATTCGTCAGTTGCGTCAGTCGCGTGGTTTGACTCTGCGTCAACTGGCGGTGCAGCTGGAAATTCATTTCAGTCATCTGTCAAAGATTGAAAACGGTCGTGACCAGCCTGGCCGTGCGGTGCTCAACCGGGTTGCTCAGGTGTTGCAGGTGGATCTGGATGTGTTGCTGGGTGAAGCGGGGCGTCAGGAGCGTCCATTTCGGGTACTGGGTCGGATTGCGGCTGGTGTTCCGATGGATGCAATTGAGAACGTTGAAACCTTTGACCTGACTCGCGTCTTTGATCCTCAGGATCATTTCCTGCTGCGAGTGCAGGGGGATTCAATGATTCTGGACGGGATCAACGACGGCGATCTGGCCATCATCCGTCATGCTCAGACTGCCCGCAACGGCCAGACGATTGCGGCGGTGGTGGATGACGAGCAGGCGACGTTGAAGCGTTATCGTCAGGAGGGTGATATGGTGATATTGATTCCTGCGAACGAGCGGATGCAGCCGATGCGGTATGCGGCCGGTCGTGTTCGGGTGTGTGGTGTATTGACGGGACTGGTTCGGACTCTGGTGCGTTAATCTGCAGTTCGGAAAGCAGTGGGCATGGTGCAGGCGCGAATTGGCATCAATCAGCTGGACATGGGTGGCTGGGTGCGGGTGTATCTGGGGCAGGGCGAACCTTCCGGCGAGATTGCTCCTTTTCTGTCGCATGCACTGAACGGCTGGTTTCGTGAGCGTCCGCATCTTAGACTGCGGCTGGTGCTCCCGGTGACTCGCAACGGCAACACGGTGGAACTGCATGCGTGGTACGAGCAGATTCTGTTTTCGGATCAGAGTCCGCTTGCCAGGCCTGTGCCCAGAACACCGGGTCAGCCAGGGGCATAAGCCGGTGATTTTTGTCCAGTTCCTTCCTCCTGCGCGGATATCTCAATGTCCTTCACACTTCTTTTCCTGCTTGCGCAGTCATTGTTGCCATTTCCTGCGGATTCGTTCCCGGCCACCTTTAAGGCTCAGACCATCGATCCTGAGGCGGGGCGGGTGGTGTATGCGGTGACGACGGCGGATGTGGATGGTGACCACGATCAGGACATTGTAGCGCTGACGGAAAGTTCGGTGATCTGGTATCAGCAGCCGGGTTGGCAGCAGCGAGTGATTCTGCGCAACCAGACTCCGCCTGACAACGTCTGCATTGCAGCGCATGACATTGACGGTGACGGACGCGTCGATTTTGCGCTGGGTGCGGGCTGGACCAAAACGGGGACATTGCACTGGATTCGGCGTGGTGCGGATCCTGAGGGGTTATGGACGGTGTCAGCGGTGGCGGAAGAAACGTCTGTGCATCGTATGCGTTGGGCAGACGTGCTGGGGACAGGCCGTCCGCAGCTGGTGGTTTCGCCGTTGAACGCCAGTGTGGAAGCGGGGGTGCGGTTACTGGCGTTTGAGGTTCCTGAGCAACCGGGGTTGCAGCGCTGGCCTGCGACAGTGTTGAATGCGGAATTGAATCGTCTGCACAATCATGTGCATGTGGATTTTGACGGGCAGGGTGCAGTGGACACGATTGCGGCCAGTCGCGAGGGATTATCTCTGGTGCGTCGGGACGGGGCTGGCTGGCAGCGAATCAGTCTCAGCGAAGGTCGCGCGGGGCAGGCAGATGTGAATCTGAACGGTGCGGGTGAAGTACGAGTTGGGCGACTGCAGGATGGCCGGCGTTATCTGGTGTCCGTCGAGCCGATGCATGGTGACCAGTTGGTGGTGTATCTGCAGCCAAACCAGCCAAAGGATCCGTGGCAGCGTCGCGTGATTCATGACGGTTTTCGGCGAGGGCATGCGTTATGGACGGCCGACTTTAACGGTGACGGTCTGGACGAGATAGCGTTCGGCCACAGTGATACTCCGGAAAAATTCGGAGTCGAGGTGTGGTGGAATTCGGATGGAGCGGGTGTGGAGTGGCGAGGTCAGGTACTGGACGAGGGCGGTATGGCAACGGAGGACCTGACAGTTGCTGACCTGACGGGCGATGGACGTCCGGACATCGTGGCCGGTGGTCGATCGACTCACAATGTCCGGCTGTACGTGAACCAGCCGTAGTATGTAGCGGATGTTGCTGGCTGGTGACTGAGATTTCAGCCCTGAGGGACATCCGTCTCACAGCTTTTGGTTTCGTAACAGATCAAAAAACGCGGACTGCGGTGCGGGGGGGGCCTGCAGTCCCAGTGGCAGTTGTTTCATCAAAGAAATGCTGACGGTGCCGGTATCCAGCCCTCGGGTGGAGGGTGGTGGCGAGCTTGATTGCGGGCGTCGCGTCTGAACGTCCTGATATTTAGTATCAGACTGGGAACAACACGTTCGATGCGATCAGTTTCGGCGAAGTGTTGGTCGCGAACTCTGCAGTTCAGCGTTACGGGAACGTTTCCTGATGGCCGGGACAGCAGGGTTCCTGCTGTGTGGATTTGCCACGCCGACCTGATGCTATCCCTGGTTGCTCTGACGAATCTCAGTCTTTGACCGGTCTCTGGCTTCCCGAGGGGAGGAAAGTCACGGTTGGGGTGTCTGACAGGGGGGCTGCAGCAACTTGTGATCTGCAGCGATGTTTCCGTTTGCTGTCAGGTGACGGCGGGGCGACGGATATCTTTCATGCGGGACAATCGACACGTTTTTGTCGGAGATGTTCGCGATTTCCATTCAGACAGGGGTTGCCAATATGGCCGAGCCGGTCTGATTTGCTTTTGCAGGGAGGTTGGGGGTTACTACCAAAACAGTACCATTCCGAAAAACGGCCTTCGCTGAGTGGCCGAAGCAAACTTCCGAAATCGTTGTCCTGTCGAGACTTAAGAAACTGAGTGCGCCGGGACTTGAACCCGGGACCTACGGATTAAAAGTCCGTTGCTCTACCAACTGAGCTACGCACTCGAACGTTTCGGTACCCACCTGTGTTTAGCTTAGACAGAGACATGGATGCTGGCAACCGGTTCGGTGTTTTTGCCAGGGACTCTCGATTGAAAGAACATCGGACCGATAGGGTGTGGCGGTGCAGGGTTCGCTCGGTGATTCCCGCATTCGGGCGTTGCTGACCTGGATTTCGGCGGTAGACTGAACGTTTTGCTGTAATGCAATGGGTGGGGGGCTTGTTGAGGAATGACTCGAGGTACAAACGTCGGTTGGGGGCACTAACAGGAAGGTTCACAGGTTGAAACCCCCTGTGTTTTATGGGATGAGGCGGGTAACTTGCCCGGGGCGGAAGCTGAGGCTGCCGTTTTTGACTCGGTGTCAGAAATGTGTGCTCTGCGGGTGGGTTGAGGTGGCGGCCGTGTTGGCAGGGCCTTGTGTTGCAGCATGATTTGGAGCGGCAGGTGGGGCAGTGGCGCGTGATTTCCGGCGGGCAGACCGGTGTTGATCGAGCTGCTCTGGATGCTGCGCTGCAGATGGGGTGGGCCGTGGGTGGGTGGTGCCCGCTGCATCGACGTGCGGAGGATGGCCGGATCCCGTTGGTGTACCCGCTCAAGGAGACTCAGGCCCGTTCCTATGCCGTCCGCACGGAATGGAATGTGCGTGATTCTGATGGCACGCTGGTCCTGGTGCTGGACGAAATCTCCAGTGGGACTCAGTTGACCATCGCCGCTGCAGCCAGACTGGGGAAACCCTGTCGGATTGAGTATTTGCGGCAGCCGCAGGGCGGGGTGGTGGCTGGTCGACTGCCATTGTCAGCCGGTCCGTTTCTGTCGTTGTCGCAGCGCGCAGCGGATGTTGTGAATTGGTTGCGGCAGCGGGAAATCTGCGTTCTGAACATCGCCGGTCCTCGCGGCAGCTCGTCTCCTGACGTCTACCCGGAGGCCCGACAGTTTGTGGAGCAGTTGCTTGGGCAATGGCAGGCCGTGCAGGCGGGTGAGTGAAACTTTTGGCTGGTGGCGGTTGAGTGCGTGTGGTGGCGAGCGGTTGGCGACTGTCACCGCGCTTCCATTTTCATGGAATTCTCTCACGAACGGCTCAGTTTGGACAATTTGACCATGCGTGATTGCGATATCGGGGGCAGGCATTTCTATACTTCTGCAATCGTCACTTGGTTGCTCTTCCAGGCTCTTTGTGGTTCCGGAATTTCCCATGAGTGCTCAGTACATCATGACCATCGAACATCTGACTCGCCTGTACGACGAGAAGGAAGTTCTGTCCGACATCTGGCTGGCGTTTTACCCGGGTGCGAAGATCGGGGTGCTGGGTAACAACGGTTCAGGAAAAAGCACGTTGTTGCGAATTATGGCGGGCGAAGACAAGGACTTCATGGGAGTGGTGCGTCCTGCGAAGGGTATTCGCATCGGCTATTTTCCGCAGGAGCCGCGTCTGGATCCGGAAAAGACGGTGGGTGAGTGCATTGAAGAGGCTGTGGTGGAATCGCGGCGGGTGCTGGACCGATTCAATGAGCTCAGTATGAAGCTTTGCGAAGACCTGACTCCAGAGCAGATGGACGAGGTGCTGGAGGAGCAGGCGAAGGTTCAGGATCAGATTGACATGCAGAATCTGTGGGAACTGGACAGGACTCTGGAGATTGCGGCAGACGCGATGCTGCTGCCGCCGGCAGAGCAGAAGGTCGGGGTACTGTCCGGGGGTGAGAAGCGTCGCGTGGCATTATGTCAGTTGCTGCTGAGCAATCCGGACATGCTTTTGCTGGACGAGCCGACCAACCATCTGGATGCGCGATCGGTGCAGTGGCTGGAGCAGTTTCTGGGATCATTCAAGGGTACGGTCGTTGCTGTGACTCACGACCGTTACTTCCTTGACAACGTGGCCGGCTGGATCCTGGAGCTGGATCGTGGCAAGGGGATGCCGTATGAGGGGAATTATTCATCGTGGCTTGAGCAGAAGCAGAAGCGGCTGGAGTTGGAGGAGCGTCGGGAAAGTCGTCGGCAGAAGGAATTGAAGCGGGAGTTGGAGTGGGTGCGGATGTCCCCGAAGGCGAGGGCGACAAAAAACAAAGCTCGTTTGCAGCGTTACAACGAACTGGCAGCGCAGCAGTATGATGAGCGTGATGATGCGGCTCAGATTCAGATCCCGATCAGTCGGAAGCTGGGTCAGTTGGTGGTCAAGGCGGAGAATCTGTCGAAGCGATTTGGTGATCGTGAGTTGTTTCGCGGTTTGAGCTTCGATTTGCCTCCGGGGGGAATTGTGGGGGTGGTTGGACCGAACGGTGCTGGGAAGACAACGTTGTTTCGGATGATCATCGGCGACGAGAAGCCGGACAGTGGGACGATGAAGATTGGCGAGACTGTTGACATTTCGTATGTGGATCAGTCGCGTGATTCACTGGACGGAACGAAGACGGTGTATCAGGAGATTTCGGGGGGGCATGATGTGCTGGAGGTGGGATCCTCAAAGATTCATGCTCGCGCCTACTGCGGTCGTTTTAATTTCAAGGGTTCGGATCAGCAGAAATTTGTAGGTCAGTTGTCGGGTGGTGAGCGTAATCGCGTGCATTTTGCGAAGCTGCTGCGATCGGGTGGCAATCTGCTGTTGCTGGACGAACCAACGAACGATCTGGACGTGGATACTCTGCGTGCATTGGAGGAGGGTTTGGAGACGTACGGTGGCTGTGCGGTGGTGGTCAGTCACGACCGTTGGTTTCTGGACCGCATCGCGACTCATATTCTGGCTTTCGAGGGTGAGGGGACGGTGGTTTGGTGTGAGGGCAACTATCGGATTTACGAGCAGCAGCGTCGTGAACGGCTGGGTGAAGCGGCTGATCGGCCGGTTGCCGGTCGTTTCAAGCCATTGAATCGGTGATTCGGGGCTGGTCGGTGGTGGCAAGCCGTGGGTGATATCGGCTTCAGACCTGTTCGCCCTCTGATTTCCGCTCCTTTTCCCTTGTTGGGGGCGAGGGAGGACTGTGTGCTGTTGGTGTGTGCGGGTGGTGTTTGAGTGGAGGCTGTGATGGATTTTCTGCAGCTGAGTGGCAAAACGATCCTCGTGACGGGGATTGCCAATCGCAAGAGTGTGGCGTGGCATACGGCCAGTCTGCTGAAGGCAGCGGGTGCACAGTTGGTGTTGTCTGTGCGCAGTGAGGCGCGGGCGCAGTCGGTGCGGAAGTTGTTTCCGGACGAGCCGATTTATGTGTGCGATTTTTCCCAGCAGTCGCAGATTGACGCTTTGCGTGATGCGGTGACAGCGCAGTTTCCGGTGCTGCACGGGTTGGTGCATTCGGTGGCTTTCGCCGACTATTCCGCCGGCTGGCTGCCCTTCCATCAGACTCCCCGTTCAGCCTTTCTGCAGGCGGTGGACATTTCCTGCTTTTCGCTGATTGCTTTGAGCAATGCGTTTCGGGAGCAGTTGGATCCTCAGACGGGCAGCGTGGTGACGATCTCCATCTCAACGACTCGCATGGCCGCTGAAAACTATGGTTACATGGCCCCTGTCAAGGCGGCGCTGGATTCGTCTTTGTGTTTTCTGGCGAAATCATTTTCCCAGTTTTCTCGAGTCCGGTTCAATGCGGTGTGTCCGGGGCTGTTGAAGACTTCGGCATCGGCTGGGATTCCCGGGTATGTGGACAGTTATCTGTTTGCAGAGAAGGCGACACTGCGTAAGCAGGCGGTGCAGACTGAGGAGGTGGCAGCGGCAGTGGCTTTTCTGCTGAGTCCGCGTTCTTCCGGCATTAATGCTCAGGGGCTGGTCATAGATGCCGGGATGGGGATCAACTATTTCGACAGCCAGCTTCTTCAGGGGCCCGGTCAGTCCTGAAGCGTGGACGGTGCTGGGCTGAATTCCCGTTCGCTGGATTGTCTGCAGCAACCTCGGGAATACGGCCGTGTTTTTACGGGAACGGTCAGTCGTGGGTGTAGAATTCTGCAGGCTGCGTGTGCTTCCGGCGATTCGGATGGTTGGGTGAGGGGGGGGGCGAATGAAGGCGGGCTCGGAAACATCGCGGGTGCTGATCCCCGGAAGTGCTCGAACGGGCATGTCTGCAGCCTCTTTCGTGCTCGGTTCAGTGCTTTGGGCTCTGGTCCTGGCACTGGTGTTTTACCTGTATTTGTTCCGTGGCAAGCCAGATGGGGCTGATGTGGCTGAAGGGGCAGGGCAGTCAGAGACGGTTGAGCCACCTGAAGATGCTGTTGTGGCGTCGACGAAGACGATCAGGATTGGTTTTCCGACGAGGCCGTTACCGACCTTTGAATTTCCCGAGTGTCAGGGAGGCATGATCAGTCTGGACAGTCTGAAGGGCCGTCGCTGGCTGGCCAGTTTCGTGTTTACTCGGTGTGTCACCACCTGTCCCGTGATTACTCGCGATATATCCGCTCTGCACAAGCGTGTGGCTGAATCAAATCCGGATTTTGTGTTTGTGACGTTTTCGGTGGATTCCAGCTATGACACGGCTGAGGTTTTGCGGAAGTACGCTGAGACATTTCAGGCGGATCCTGTACGGTGGAAGTTTTTGACGGGTGATGAGCAATCGATTCACGATCTGATTCGGCGTGGGTTTGTGCAGTACGTGCAACCGAATCTGGGTGAGCAGCGGAAGCCCGGATTTGAGGTGGCGCACACCAATCGAGCAGTGCTGGTGAACGAGGATGGGTTGCCGGTGGCAACGTATCTGATGACTGTTCCGGAGGACGTGGTCAAGTTGCGGCGGGTGATTGAGGGGCGGGATGAGTTTCCGCAGCCCGGCCCGCTGTTGAAGACTGAGTCCACGGGTGAGAATCCTGATGTGCAGTTGAATCTGTTACCGACTGCACCGGGTGCCGGAGAATCGGCGGGTGAGTCCGCCAGCGGCAAGCCTTCCGCGGGGGAAAAGTCTGGTGCAGGTGGGTCAGAGACCGTCGGAGAGCAGGGCTCGTCTGTGGAGACTGGTGGTGCGGAATCCGAGCCGGGTGCCGGGGACGGTTGCATCATTCCTGAGCCGGGATTGGATGAGGAGTCTGGCAAGTCACAGCAGTCGGCGGATGTCGGTGGGGGTGGTTCGTTGGCAGCGGCAATTGCTGGTGTTCCGCAGGTTGAGTCAGCAGCGGAGCAGAATCGAGCGATAGACGAGGTATTGCCGGATTGGGTGAAGTTTCTTCCGACGTTGAATGCGGCGTTGAATTCATTGTGTTTTTGTCTGTTGCTGGCTGGGTATTTGTTGATTTTGCGAGGCCGGAAGATTGAGCATCGCAACTGCATGATTGTGGCGTTTGTGGTTTCGGTCGTGTTTCTGGGGTGTTATCTGACGTACCATGAAGCCTTGCATGCGTACACAGGACGTCGTGGCCGGGCCTTTGTGGGTTCGGAGCTGGCCAAGTGGATCTATCTGTCAATTCTGGTGCCTCATGTGGTCCTTGCGGCCGCCGTGCCGATGCTGGCGTTGCGAGTTTTCTGGCTGGCGTGGAAGCAGCGCTGGGTGCAGCATCGTCGGTTAGCGCGAGTGACTTTGCCGATTTGGGGATTCGTGTCTGTGACGGGTGTGGTGATTTACTGGATGCTGTATCACTGGCCGTGGAGCACGATGGCTCCTACAGCCATCATGCCGGGCAATGCAATCTGAGGGACTGGTGGAATTTGCATGTGAGGCGGGGGATCCAGCGGTTTCCGGTCGGGAATTCGCCGGGAATGCTCGGATTCCGATGGATTTTTCGTTTGAATCTGAATGGAATAGCCGGTGAGTCATTGGTGGTAGTTAACGCAGGGTCTTGCAGAACCAGGGCAGTAACAGATGAAACTGATACGCAGTCTGTTGTGTGTGGCAGCGATCGGTGTGGTGGTCGGTCTGGGGCCGGCGTCGACTGCTGTTCAGGCATGTCCTGGCTGCAAAACTGCGAATGAAACGGAGTCGCGTCGTCCGCGTGCCTACATGATGAGCATATTGTTCATGCTGGGGATGCCGGCGACGATTGTGACTGGTTTTGGATTTGCGTTTTATCGCATGTCGCGTCAGACTCCTGAGCAGGCTGAACTGATGCAGCAGTATCTGGACCAGCAGGCTCAGCAACAGCGTCAGCAGGACCAGCAGTTCTGACAGGGCTGGCATTATCGACGAAATTGCTGTGATCGTTGCAATCCGTTGCGAACCCTGAAAACCTGCGGCGTCGAACCTTGCAAGTCCACAGGATGTCTGCATACTAGGCGGTGCAGCAACCGAAACCGTTGCCGTGTACAGGAACCGGGCGATTAACTCAGTTGGCTAGAGTGCATCCCTTACAAGGATGAAGTCGGGGGTTCGAGTCCCTCATCGCCCAATTTGCCGTGCTTTTACGGGCACTCGCTTTTGGACCCTCGAAGAACACTGGTTTTTCGAGGGTTTTTTTCGTTTGTGGGTAGCGGCAGGGGGGGCTCGCGTGCATTCGGGGGGCTGCCTGTGGGGCCATGAGGGCACAGTTGACGAGGGGTGCGTTGCCAGCGAGGGTGTGAACTGAGTTTGGTGTGGTTCCTGATCTCCGCGACAGGCTGACGGCTTTTGCGGGATCTGTTTTTGGAATTTGGCGGTGAGCAGGCATGGGCAAACGAGCAGTGCGGAACCACGGGGATGAGGATGACGACGATCTGGAACTGGAGCTCGACGGGGATCTGGATGATGATCTCGACGCGGATTTTGAGGAAGATTTCGACGAGGATTTTGAGGACGCGGTGCGTGGATCAGGTGGCCGGGGGCGTGGTGGTGCGGGGGCAGTGCGGAAAGAGCGTCCGCTGAAGTCGTGGTCGGACCGGGCGGTGCTGCAGTCTGCGGAGGGTGTCACGGGCCCGGAGTGTCTGGTCGTCCTGACTCACGGGACTCGTCTGGCATCCGAACTGCGGCTGTTGCGTCCGGACCTGCGATTTTCATTTTTCACGACCGAACATTTTTTTGCTCGAACCCTGCACAGTTTTCACAGTGACGCGGGGCGGTCGGGTGGTGTGGTGATTCATTGCGCTGCGGACCCGCCCTCGGGACCATTTCAAACCATCCTGTTTCCGACTCTGGCTGGCGATTCTTCTGAGGTGGCACAGGAGTTGTTTCAGGCACTGCATACGCGTCTGGTTCCCGGTGGCCGTTTGATTGTGTCGACGAATGCCGCGAAGGGCCACTGGATAGACGGTCAGTTGAAAGCGCTGTGCAGTCGAGTAGAGCAGCAGAAGTTTGATCGCGGGCATGTGTTTACGGCGTGGAAAAGTTCAGAGCTGAAGAAGCTGCGAGGTTTTCGAGCGCGGTTTGATTTTCGGCATCTGGACCGGGTGCTGACCGTGGAGACTCGCCCTGGCGTTTTCAGTCACCGGCGACTGGATGGTGGTGCGCGGGCGCTGATTCGAGCATTGTCACTTGTGCGTGATGCGAGTCCACGAGGCAGGGATGTGCTGGGGATTGTGGAGATGGGTTGTGGTGGCGGTGCTGTTGCTGCTGCGGCCGCTGTCAGTTTTCCGTCCGCGCGAGTGCTGGCGATTGACAGTGACGCTCGTGCTGTGGAGTGTACGGCTCAGACGGCAAAGCTGAACAATCTGCCACAGATTCAGGCTCAGCTGGATTCCGAGGGACAGATTCCCGATGCGGGCCAGTGGGATCTGCTGCTGGGAAATCCTCCGTATTATTCCGATTTTCGAATTGCGGAGTTGTTTTTGCAGGCAGCGCGAAGGGCGTTGCGTCCGGGTGGCCAGGTGATGATTGTGACCAAGCCGGTGGAGTGGCAGGAGGCACGGATGAAGCAGTTGTTTCAGCACGTGCAGGCTCATAAGTTTGGCGAGTACACGGTGTTTTGCGGTGAGGCAAAGCGTTCGTGACGGAGGTATGTGCAGGTGGTGTGTGGAGTTGAGGCAAGAGTCAATACGGGTATGGACCGACGGGTGCGAGTCGGGCTGGATGACTGGGACTGACAACTGCATCATGCGTCATTTTCTGATTGTGGAAGAACTGTTGTCGTCGGGCCGTTTGTGGTGTGCGAGCGATCTTTCGCTGCGGGCGGAGGCGGCGACGATGCTGCTGGCGGTGGCTGGGGATCTGGTCTCTGTTCCGGGGGTGCGGGTGTCGGTGTTGTTGTCTGCCGAGGCGCTGGCAGGGCCGGTGGGGGATCAGCTGCGGGTCGGTGGAGTGGAGCTGTTGCTGGCTGCTGACGGGCCGGAGCAGTGGCTGCGAAGTCCGACGGTCAGTCCGGCTCAGTTCACTGCGACTCTGGTGATTGCTCCTGAATCTGCCGGTCTGCTGGTGCAGCGATTGCAGCAGTTGCAGTCGGGTGTGTGGTCCGGCGTGACCAGTCTGAATGTGTCGTGGCAGCAGGCTGCGTTATTTGGTGACAAAGCGGCTACTGCGGTCTGGCTGCAGGCACATTTCCTGAAGACGCCTGCAACGGTGGCGTTGACGGCTGAGTCGGCTGAGCGACTGAAGGATTCACGGGTGACAGGCAGGCTGGACCTGCGGACGGGTTCGCTGAGCAGCGATGCCGGCGGGGATGTGTTACCGGGTGATTCTGAACTGTATGTGCTGAAGCCTCGTGATGGTTGTGGCTGTGGTGAAGTGCAGTTGTTGAGTCTGAGCCGGGACGAGGCAAAGGCATTAAGGACGGTTGGTGTACGTGTGGTGGAGACGGTTCCGGGGGCAGAATTTTCATGGTTATTGCAACCGCTGCAGGTGGGGCAGCACTGTTCGGCAGGGCTGATTGGTTGTGGCGCGGGAACGGCGGTGATGTTACCGGCGGGTGAGCAGTTGATTGAGTGTCAGTTCGGAAGATTTCGTTACATGGGGGGCCGTCTGCCTGCTGGGGACGCAGTGCAGATTGCCGCTGGAGTCATGCTGCGGCGACTTGCCGGTGTATTGGGTGCATTTCGTGGCTGGCTGGGGGTGGATTTTGTAGTTGCTGACGGTGGCGAACTGCAGATCCTGGAAATCAATCCGAGGCTGTGCACAAGTTATGTGGGCTATCGGCAGTTGGCCGGGTTCAGTCTGGCCGGTGTGTTGTCTGAGGGGTTTGGTGTCGCTGGTAGTGAGTTGCCGTGGTGTGCTGAGCGGGTGGGTTTTCGGGTGTGTTAATTGCGTGCCGCGGTGGGGTTGGGGGGGGCTGAAGATTGTTCTCTGGTGGCTTATTTTCCGGCCTTGCCGCGACCGAAGTCGGGTCGGACGAGTCCGGGCAGAACATCAGCATCGAGGCTGGCGGTGCGTCCAGCGGCCAGCAATTCCCATGCGACGGCGGCCATAGCTGCGTTGTCGGTGCACAATTCCGGTGGAGCGATGAACAGTTCGATACGTTCCCTGCGGCACATGGAGGTCAGAGCCTGTCGGAAGGGACCATTCGCAGCGACTCCACCCCCGACGCACAGGCGGGAGTACTTCAGTTGTCGCACTGCGTGGCGACATTTTTCAACCATGACTTCGATTGCGGCAGCCTGGAATCCGGCGGCCAGATCGGGCACCAGTTCGGGCGGAGTGCTGGTGAGCTGGTCTGGTCCGGGGATCCCGCGGGCGGCGTAGAGCACGGCGGTTTTGAGTCCCGAGAAGCTGAAGTCAAGTTTTCCTGAGTGCAGCAGCGGGCGTGGCATGCGGAATCTGTCAGGGTTTCCGGTAGTGGCCGCCTGCTGTATGGAGGGGCCTCCGGGGTAGGGCAATCCAAGAATTCTGGCGGCTTTGTCGAAGGCTTCACCGGCAGCGTCATCGGTGGTGCCGCCGATCAGTCGGCAGTCTGAGGCACTGCGGCAGTCGTAAAGGTTGGTGTGACCACCACTGACAACAAAGCCGATGCCGGGGTAGATGGGCGTGTTGTGTCCCATGCTGCAGGCGTAGATGTGAGCTTCCACGTGATTGACTGTGATCAGTGGGATATTGAGTGTGAGTGCGATGGTTTTGGCGGCGGTGAGTCCGACCAGCAGAGAACCGACAAGTCCGGGTTCTGTGGTAACGGCGACTGCGGCCAGTTGTTCGGGCGTGCATGCAGCCTGTTGAAGTGCGGCAGAGACGACCGGGAGGATTCTGCGGACATGGGCGCGTGAGGCGATTTCCGGGACGACTCCGCCCCAGTCCAGGTGCAGTTCATGCTGAGAGGCGATGATGCTGGACAGGACCGTGCGATCTTCGCGGACAACGGCAGCGGCGGTTTCATCGCAGCTGGATTCGATAGCCAGCAGCAGTCGAGGGGCACTGGGATTCACAATTGCATTTTTCGTCTGGGGTGAGAATATCCGGGAGGTGATTGCTGAACCGGAGTTTTGGGCAGGCAATTGTTTCAGATTGTCTGAGCAGTGCAAAGTCTGGTGGGTCGGGAGGGAATCGTGATGTGTGGTTTGAGACGCGTGGTGTGGCTGGTGGTATTGAATCTGGTGATTTTGGGGGGCTGGTGTCCACTGGTCAGGGGTCAGCAGCGTTTGCAGCGAATTTCGTTTGGTTCGTGTGCGAAGCAGGACCAGCCGCAACCGATCTGGGACGCGATTGTTGCGGGGGCTCCGGATCTGTTTATTCTGCTGGGTGACAACATTTATGGTGATACGAATGACATGCAGGTGTTGCGAGAAAAGTATGGGATGCTGGAGCGGCAGCCGGGGTTTGTGAAGTTACGTGCAACGTGCCCAGTGCTGGCGACGTGGGACGATCATGATTATGGGCGTGACGATGCCGGTGCGGAGTTTGAGCACCGGGTGGAATCGCAGCGCGTGTTTCTGGATTTTGTGGGTGCGGCAGCCGGCGACGTTCGCCGAGAGCGTGAGGGAGTGTACTGGTCGGCGGTGTATGGTCCGGTGGGTCAGCGAGTGCAGGTGATTCTGCTGGATTGCCGCTATTTCCGCAGTCCTTTGAAAAAGGGATTTGCGGCGCGGGAGCCGGGGGATGGTTATCGTGGGCGGTACATGCCGAACGAGGACCCATCAGCAACGGTGCTTGGGGAGGCTCAGTGGGCGTGGCTGAAGCAGCAGTTGCTGGAGCCGGCGGAGTTGCGATTGATTGGATCCAGCTATCAGGTGTTATCCAACCAGCATGGCTGGGAGATGTGGGGCAATTTTCCTCGCGAGCGTCAGCGTCTGTTTGGACTGATTCGGGAGACGGCCGCTGAGGGCGTGTTGCTGATCAGTGGAGACCGGCATCTGGCAGAGTTGGCGGCGTTGCCGGCCGGTGCGCCCGAGGGGGTGGGGTATTTGTTGTATGAGGCGACAAGCAGCAGTCTGAATGCGCCATCGGGGAATTTTACGAAGCTGGGGGTGAGATTTGCGAACGAGATCAATCCGTACCGAGTGGGTTTGACGTGGTTTGACACCAACTACGGCAACATTCTGGTGGACTGGTCGGCAGTGGATCCTGTGATTCGCATGCAGATCTGCGATCAGTCGGGAGCGGTTGTTTTGCAGCAGCGGCTGTTGCTTAGTCAGTTGCGTCGGGGTGCGGCAGGAGGTGGTGATTAGTGGTCAGTGGTCAGTGGTCAGTGGTCAGTGGTCAGTGGTCAGTGGTCAGTGGTCAGTGGTCAGTGGTCAGTGGTCAGTGGTCAGTGGTC
>Ga0078894_10001618_pt1 | contig 16821 bp, 13 predicted proteins | sample LauGreSu1BDMLBSD_2_FD_67506 | JGI IMG/M metagenome (GOLD analysis project Ga0078894, IMG submission 67506) | Freshwater lake microbial communities from Lake Michigan, USA - Su13.BD.MLB.SD (version 4) (version 4) | ecosystem: Environmental > Aquatic > Freshwater > Lake | place: Lake Michigan... | reverse complement strand
ATTATATAAAAATATAATTTTTACGCATTACGCCGCCGATTTAACCCTTTTTTGACCGAATTATAAATTTTATATGTAGGAGACTGACAAAATTGTTAGTTTTTCATTGCTTTGATCCAGAAAGAGTGTAAATGGCGGTCTAAAAGACCGCCGGATACAAAACAACCACCCGTTTTCTTTTCCAAACAGGTTTTCATTTACAATCATTGAGAGGATGAATCATTTACAGCCTCTCAATAATTAAAAGAGAAACCCTATCCAGATATCTAAAAGAAACATTTTGTTTTCACTTTTTACATTTCAAATTCAGATTTACACCTTTTTTTGGATCAAAACATTGGAAAACTAACAATTTTGTCAGTCTCCTACATATAAAATTTATAATTCGGTCAAAAAAGGGTTAAATCGGCGGCGTAATGCGTAAAAATTATATTTTTATATAATTTATTATTATAATGAATAATAAATTACAAAAATATAAAATAGGTGATATAATACAACATAAAGAAGATGAAACATTTAAACGAAAAATTATTTGTATTTTTGATAATTTTTATGACGAAACAGGATATAGTACAGAAATATATTACCAAACTATTATTATAGAAAATAATAATATACCACCTCCTACACCAATAAAGGAAAGTTCAATTGATGAATATTATAAAATACTGTCAAGTTAATGGTATTATAAATATAAAAAATCGGCGGTTGAAATGTAAAAAGGTGTAAATGGTGGGCTTAGAGACCGCCGGATACAAAACAACAACCCGTTTCCTATTCTAAACGAGTTTTCATTTACAATCATTGAGAGGATAATCGATTTTCAAACACAGCAAAATATTTTGCCACTCATTATTTTTCTATTCAGCCTCTCGATAATTAAAAAAAAACACCGAGATATCTAAACAAAACAACCCGTTTTCCTTTTCTATAATTGAGAGAACGATATAATAATGCAAAAAATTGAACACTTTTTTATTCTTTGTGAAGAACCAACAAATAAAATAAAAAGTAGTAAATACCCAACACAGCAAACCCAAACAACCAAAATGTCCAGAATCCATTGCTCTCGATGTGGTCAAGTTGGTCATAATAGACGCAACCGTAATTGCCCTGTTCATATCGATGCGATGAATATCGCGCAAACATTCACGATGCCACCTTTAACAAGCCAGAGAACAACTTTGTGTAGAGCTCGTTTATTGGAAGCGACAAACGTACTCGCCGAACTTACACAATTCATATCCAGAACCAATGATGTTTCACGTTCAGATTATGTCCTTGGAGTGGTTGTCAAGACACATCTGTTTTGCAGAAGTATGAATCAGGCGTTGGAAGTTGATACGGATGAAACGACTCCAATGATATCCCATGAACATATCTTTGAAATGCTATTCAATCAAGTGAGTGCTTTCAATAATATACTTGATGTGATAATAGATTCGCCCATTCGTCTCGTAGTTTCACTTGACGGTCGTCACTTCAATTCTACGTTGTCGAATCCAAACCCGACCACAACAGTCGCATTAAAGAAAACATCCGCATATTTAAAGGAAATCACCTTGATACAAGACTTCACCATCACAGAAGCCTCGCCCAATTGTGACTGTACTATCTGCTTTGATGAAGTTATGGCAATGAATGTCATCACAACCAACTGCAAACACACATTTTGTGGAACGTGTATCAAGGGATTAACAACCTCTATCAAAGACAATACCAAAAAACCAGACTGCCCTATGTGCCGCGGCTACATTACCCAGCTTAAAATTGCGAATCAGCAAGTATATAACGAGATTCACTCACATATACTGAACCTTTGAAAATTCATTATATGCCACTTATAACCTTGTATGAAAATTATAATTCAACCACGTTTGTTCCTTCGTCACAAACTTCGTGAATAACCGAATCGTATATGCATTGTAACAAATAATTAAATACTAAAAACGACACGCCTCGTTTTTTTTTGTAGATACATAAACAGAGCAACATAAGTCACCTCTTACAAAAAATAACAATTGAGAGGTGGAATATTTTGCTGCGTTTTAAACCTCTCTTTAAATTTAGAAAAAATCGCACTTTTCTTCTTTTCAAAACAAAAATGCATATTAAATATATACAATTCGACATGGACTTTTATGAAGAAGTGGATTATGATATAACCAAACCTTGTCCGCCGGGTTATTACAGAAAAATAAACAATAAATGCGCACTAATAACAAAAGATGAACAACTCGACGAAATTATATATAATCGATTTAATACTACCAAAAAACGGTGTCTAAAAGGTTACACAAAAAATCAACTAGGAGATTGTATTTTAAACCAAATCAAATCATCTCCTAAAAAAAATCGTCGAACTCAACGAAAATCACCAGTTAAAAAACAACAACTAATTACATTAGAAGAAGTAACGCAAAACGCAAACGAATTATTGGCAAGTAACCCAAATATAAAGATTCAAAAACCAACTATGTTGCATTTGTGCCAATTTATAAATAAACAGCATCCAGACGAATTGAGAAGGCGAAATGAAGATGTTATGTTACCATTTGAACGTTACACCGACGATAAAAGTTTATTATTGTATTTACTAAATGAAATAATAGAGCTATCCATTCATTTTACAAGAGATTCAAACAAGAAAATTGTCACTATTTCAAATATTCAAAAAGTGATTCAGAACGATGACCAACTTCGACAACTATTTGACTAAGCATTCATTCGTCCCTCCTCTCCATTTCACGCCTCTCAATTCCAGAGCCCCACTTTTTGTCTTCGGTTTTACCACATTTGTCTCTGATAAAAACCCGCACAAAATATCCTTGAATACGGTAGCATCTATATTGCCTAATTTATCACCCATATCGCGTTTAAATTGCGTCCATATAGTGGTCGATTTTAACGCGGGCTCTGTCAAGATCGTCGGCTCCAAATTACGATTCCACCACTCCACAATGGTTAAATAATAATCATTTACGACTTCTCCTGTCTCTACATTCAACATCTCGCGAATATACTCATCCGATCTCTCGAAATTCTGACGCATTTGTGTCATCAACGTATCCCTCTCCCGATTCGATTTCGCCAATTTCTGCAATATATCTCGAATCTTCATCTCCCGCTCTTTCAGGACACTCAATTCGCCTTTTTCCGACGCATCGGTCACCATCATTTGCATTAATGCTTTGCAGCAATACCATACCGACCTCAATAATTCGCCCGGCTCTTCTTGTCCTCTCAAATTATTGATATAGCAAATACATTTTTGCGAATTAATCCACTCAAACATAAACGGCGCTTTATCAAAACGGTCAATGCTCGTATCCATCGAAACCAGCCATGCAAACTGAATATGATCGTTGTTCAAAAGGTCGCGTCGGATTTTATCGCGAGAGGTGCTATTCACTTTATTCGTATATAATTTCGAATCTACTAATACAGCAAAATCTTTGAAATGGAGATGGAAATCACCCAATCCACCGATCGCACACACTTCTTTCAATTGAAACCCATCAAAATCGCGAAAGGTGTTGATTGCTAACCCTTTGAACTGACCCTCGCCGATTTTTCCAATAGACGCGACATCGCGTTTTTGAGTCAAATGGTTGATTTTTGCGATTGACCTCTCAAACATATCCTTGTGAATCTCTATCTGCTTGTCTTTCTCTTTTAGCATTCTACTCATCGACTCTAATTCACGTCCAACTAATAAAATCGCGTCTTTATGTGCTCGCTGCTCGGTTTCGTGTTCCAATTGGAAAATACGGGTTTTCAATTCATCGCGCTCTCTCTTATACGATTCCTGCAATAAATCAAATGCTTCTTTTGACTGACTCATTCTGCGCTGGATTTTCGCGTCTTCTTCGTCCTGCATCCATTTTATTATATCTTTCTGGTATTTGAGCTCGCGCTCCGTTTTTTCCGCTCGTTCATTAGACGATGTTATGGATTCTTCGTATTTCTTATGTAGAGTGCGCTCTAATTCGGACGCAACCTCTCTATAATTCGTCGTGCTGACACTTTGTTTTGCTTGAATAAATGCGGAGTATCCTACGGAAAGGATTAATTCGGTATCTTCCGGTGTCCATTCAGTGATTGTTTCGGGGAGATGCGCATTACTTGGAACATATAATGTGAGTTTTTTAACGGATACATAGTCTTCCATTTCGAGTGTTGATTATAGGGGACACAAAGGGTACATTTATGTTATTTTTTTGAAATCTACTCGGGGTGTTGTTTTTATTTTTGTTATGGAGAGAGGACGAGTAAAAAAGAATTATGGAAAACATATATTATATTATTACTTACCTCATTCTTCTCTCATTTTATGTTTAGTTTTATATTACGTTTGCTTTTCTGTAAATCCACATTCAGCAACAATTTGAAAAGCGCATTGTCTAATTCTTTGCCGACATATTTTGACTCGTACCATTTATCATATTCCCATCCGCCTCTGCAATATTCTGAACGACACGACTCACTTCCGCATCCATTACAATAATAGGTGGTTTTTTCCGTGGTCAAGTAATACCGGTGTTGTCCATTCGTCTTCTTGATTCGAGATAAATACAGACCCCGGAAATTTTCCAGCAATCGATTATCATAAAACGCTACCTCATATCGCCTACTATACCCCGAACTGTCTCGCTGTGTCTGCCCATAATCTCCAAACTCCACCGATTCCTCGTTGGGAATCAAGAACGAAAATATATATCTTCCTACACACTTAGGTATCATCTTCATATACACGTCCAATTCAGTCGTCATTTTTCAAGTATTAAGTAGTTAGTTTTAGTTGCAATACATTCTTATCACGAAAAAGTCGTTCAATTTTCCGCGGTCGTCTATTTATCCTATGAAGAATTATCTGCATAAGATAATAATAAATATGTCCTCTAAAATATTCGAATACTATTTGAAATACGCCGTTGTGATAAAACCCGCCGACGAAACATTTGTGAGACACCCAGACAATAAAAAAGTCGCCATTATTATCGAGCCCCGATTCGACGAAATAACCGAATGCGTCATCTACAACTTTATGCATTTTCTTAATCCCCAAGGCTTCAATCTCCTGATTATTAGTTATTCGGGATACCGCAAAATAATAGAAGAAAAACACCCATACGCATTCATATTCGATATCGGAGATAAACATATCATAATGGACGCCAGTGGAATACCAAACATCACTATTGATTCTTATAATATGATTATAATGGATCCGTATTTATGGGAGAATGTTCCTGGTGAAACGGTTGTCATTTTCCAGCGCGACTGTATTATGTTTCGCAACTTCTCCGACTATTTTTTGATGTACGATTACGCCGGGTCGAATTATTTATCGAATCTAGCCCCAATATTTGGCGGGATAAATGGCGGATTTTCCATCCGAAAACGCGCCACAATGTTAGAATGTCTCCGCCGTATCACGTGGGAGGAAATCGACGAATATAGGATAACCCGAAAATATTTTGCGGAATCTGACGACGTTCCTCTCTTGAATAGAAATGAAGATGTCTTTTTCACTCACTCGTGTGAAATATTATGCAAAGTAGTTCCGGATATGTACTCACGAACGTTTTTATGCATCGAAAATGGGTTCAATCCTAGCACAGCGGTTCATCACGGATGGAACAAGAATTATATGAAATTCGACCATATTATGTATTTGCTGAAATCGTCGCCTTTCTTTTCGCGTGTTCCAGAGCCAAATATCAAGTTTGATTAATCCGCTTTATAAATCTCTTTATTATCCCATAATTGCAAATAATGTGGTTGTCCGTTTTCTCTTGCTTCTTTTTTGTAATAATCATCATAACTAGTCAAAATTGGATTACCATTTACACATATACTAGTGTTTTCATTGTATCTACATAATCCAAGACCATTACTTTGTGCCTTTTTCAAATATATTATGAGACTAAGCAAGAAAATTGCAAATATATTTTTCATTTTTATATTATTCATATATTATGCATATAAATTTGTATAAATACCACTCAGCAATTGGTCTTCTCCGTTGGTCTTTCTCATATATTTATCATAATATTTTCGCTGCGATTCTTCGTCTTCCATACTAACGAGAGGTAGCATTTGTCGGCGTTTATAGTCCTCGTCCAATTTATCGAACTCGACCATATGTTGATGCCCGAAATTGAACTGTTTATCCGACTCCGGAATGCGCATTTTGATTTGCAGTTTGCGCGAGAAGAAATCGGGGAAAGGTCCATAGACGTATTTGATGATATGCATATTTCTTGCAACGGACGGGTGACGGAAATCGTGACGTCCAATGAAATACGGATTCTGGAAATCGCGGACACAATGCATAAATCGATTGTAATGGTTATTCACGTAATGTTCTTCTTCCTCTGTCAATACGCCGCTTTTTCCGTCCTGAAAATAAACCATATTTTTTTGTCTCGGTAGCGCCATTGAGATGTCGTTTTTCGCCGAAAGTTCTTTGTCTACCGATGTGAGTGACGGAATACGAATAGCCCGATTATCTCCCACCCTCTCAAATATCAGGTTCTCTTTCTTTCTCAACCCGACTGCAAATAGAAATTCGGTTGTGGTAAGTGCCAGTCTCCAGTCCGTATTATCGAAAGAGTTCTCGTATCCAGCCACCTCCTGGTCAATCGCCACCGCACCAAACTCGCGATTCTGTGAATACACCACATTCCACGAATCCGGCGCCTCTCTCTTTATTACTTCGCGACTCTTATCCGTCGAATGGTAGTCGATTAATACGGCACAATCAAAGAGAGGAGAGTGATGTCGTATCCATTGTGTTAGCAACGCCTCCTCATTGTAGAAATGAGAAATCAATATATTGCGGTGATGGACTGACGATTGATTGAATCTAGTATCGATTTCCTCGAACACCTTATATTCTCTGCCTTCTGAATCGACATACCATACCGTTTTAATAGGATACGTGATAATAAAATAGGTGGGCGACCCAGCACGTATTTTATTGACGCGTTCTTTGATTTCTTCGATAAAATTCCACGCTAAAACGTAGATGGCGAGAGGGTCTTTTGATTCGCCCAATTTATTCGGTGCAACGATTCGGTATTTCTGATTCGTCGCATAATATCCCTGCTTCAACTTCGAATCATCCGCTATGTACGCAAGATGAATCGGGTTGTCGAGTGAATTCAGCACAGTCATTCCTTTCGCAGCCGCACCATACCCAACCAATGAAATACACATATCTCGCATTTTTTGCTGCCAAGTGTGCAACCATTTAGACAGCTCATTCACTTTTTCTACATAGACATAATACAGCAAATCATCATACAATCCGACATCCTTCTCGTATTTATATATCGGATTTTGAGTAATATCCGTAGTAGATTGCAGCCTAAATCGGAAGATATAAGACGACCCATGTACTGGTGTCTTCTCCACACCATCGAGACATAGTCCCGCCATTCTACTTGCGATTTCCATCGACCGGACAGTGAAGAACGACAGGTGTTCATGATAAGCAGTATCATATTGCCCCTTCTCTATCATTTCGGATTGAGAGGTTTGGATATACAAAATAGTCTGGTCGGTCATCACCTCTCTACATTTTGCCAAAAAAGCTACGGGATCGGGAACATGGGCACATACATTTTGGGCAACAATAATATCGAGAGGCGGATAATCGGGGACGGGGTCGGTACCCCAGAACCCGACAGTTACGTCGTGTCCTTTCGCACTCGAAATCGAGTGAATATTGCGCGCGGGGTCATATCCAAATGTCCGCCAGCCTCTCTCTTTATACCAGTCAAGAAGAGATCCGTCATTGCACGCGATTTCCAATACTGTTCCTGTTTGGTCTTTTTGCACACAAGATTCGGCGATAGAACGGTCAGCAAAATCACGAAAAAACTCCCGCATTGTATTCGATGTTCCACTCAAATAAATATAATTGGAAAACACTTCTTCCGGAGGAATCGTATAACTCAATTGTGTATGGTAGCAATTACGACAAACATCGAGACGGAGAGGATATTCTTCCAGTTGTTTTTCTGTATTGCACAAATAATGATTTGCGTTTGGTTGTTTTCCGAAATCATACAAGACTGCCATATATTCGGTTTTTTTACAGACTCGGCATTTTGCCCCGTCAGTGATAGGCAGCAAATATTGTGTGTTATTGGACACGTGTTTCATATTGTCGATTAATTTTTCCACCAATTCACCATTACGACCTCTCCATTCGACGCCGAAATGAGTTGCGAGTTTATCATTATTCATCGAGAATCCGAGTTTGTGTTTCTGGATTTCGGTGTCTGGTTCATAAATAATATTGCTTCCGGTTTTACACCCGATTTCATTCGCAATTTTCGCCACAGTACAATTGAAAGAACAGACATTATATATCTGGTGCCCTTGGACTAGTTCGCGTTTTTCTATCAGTTTCTCAATTACATTTTTCAAATCCGAGATAGAGAGGATACTTCGACCCATATGTGCGCCATTGACACGGACTTTACCGAAAAGAGCCGCGTCTCTCAGCATCTTAATATGAATTGATGTTTGTTTTTGAGTTGGCGCGATTCCAATAACAGTGCCGAGTCTTAATGCCGCAGAATTTATATGTGCGAGAGTCCGAATATTCTTCTCACGATTGTACATTGACGACATATATTTGTCAAACAATTGTTCGTGCAATGTCGCGTTTTCATCTGGTGCTGACATTCCGTGCCCTTCATACAATGCGGACGTACTCGAATAAATAAGAAGAGCACCGCGTTTCATTTTCGCAGCGACTAACATTATATCCGCTACATTTGCATCAAATACTTCGCGCTCCGTTTTTTCGGCACATAATTGATGTCCTACTATCCCACCCAAATAAATAACGACGTCGGAATCTGATACATTCACGTCTTTTCCTCTCTCATTGTTGAGAGGATGCACAAATTCTGGAAACGATTCACATAAAAACGAACCAATGTACCCTTTATGTCCTATAATCGTGGTTTTTACCATCACCATTTTGTATTGCAAGATAATTTAATAATTGATTTTCTACGAATGTATGTTTATTTCGTTTTTTGTGAAATTACAAATTTCACAATTGTGATTTTTGTAATTTGTGGTTTGGATTAGTAATTACAAAATTATAATTTTGGTTTATTGTGATGTTATGAAGTGGCAGGATGAAAATCTAGGCGTTTTTTGTATTGTGGTATATTGTTATAGACAGATGACTGATTACGATTCTTCTTACAACCACTGTGACCACGAGCACTACCATGACGGATCTTGGAACCAAACCGACGGCTCTGGAAACTGGGATTCTTCAATGAATGACCACCAATCAGAGCACAATTGCAATAATCATTGTCACGATTTTGTGAGTGATGATGGATGTGACGGACGCGATGGGCGAGATGGGCGCGATGGACGAGATGGACGAGATGGGCGAGATGGGCGCGACGGAAAAGACGGGAAACCCGGGAAACCTGGTAAAAATGGATGTGATGGGCACCACGGACATCACGGATGTACTGGTCCTACCGGTCCAACAGGCTCACAAGGGGAGCAAGGTCCAACAGGCTCACAAGGGGAGCAAGGTCCAACAGGCTCACAAGGGGAGCAAGGTCCAACAGGCTCACAAGGGGAGCAAGGTCCAACAGGAGCAACCGGTCCAACTGGTTCATTGTCTGAAACATTTATTCACACATATTCGATTACTCCTCAATCAGTAAATGTAAATGACCCTGTTATATTTGATTTTGCATCAGCAGCTATTGGAAACGTCGGGTTTGTGAATACATCTTCTGATGTATATGTTTGGCAATCGGGATATTATTTTGTATCTGCGGCTCTTCACCACAAAGAGCCTTGTCAATTCAGCATTATGAAGAATGATGTCGTTGTGGCTCCGGGTGGAATTTTTAGTTCTCCAACTGGTGCAACGCAAAGTATTTGTCAATTGATTATGTATGTGGATATATCCGAATTTATTTCTCCCACGTCATTATCACCTTCTGGATTTGCCTGCAAAGTGCAATTGAAAAATCATACTTCTTATGTCCCGGTTGTTTCTCTTGATGGAACAAGTGGTGCCGGAAGTGCCGAGCCAGATATCAATTGCTGTATGACGTTGATTCTTCTTAAATAATCAATGGAACTACAAAGCAGTCTTCACAACTCTACTCTTTGTGTCGTAGTGCGGGTTCAAATAACTGAACGGTTTCAAAATAGAACAGGGTCGGGTTAGCAACCATCACTAAGGGTAGGACTGATTCGCAAAAAAATATAATTATACCATCGTTATGCTCTGGTATAATTCGTTTAAAATGATTAAAAAAAAATATTAAAAGGATATATACAATTTGTACATATCAAATTACAATTCAGAATGTCGTGTGTTGTAGAAACTCAATGTGATTCAATAAAAATCACAAATCAACAAATCATTGCATTTTACAAATCAAATCCGCATATTAATTTCGAATCCATCAACATCTCGATAATCAATATTTTGCAACAATTTCGCAATGGACAAATGCTTGAATTGGACGACGTTTCTTCTCATTCGTCGTTCTCATCACCAGACCAGCAAAAAATAAAAGAGCTCGATTTATTCCTTTTGAATGTCAGCGAATCCATCCGCCAACTCATCACCACAATATCCTGTAAATATATTGGTATCAAGTCCGAATACATGCGCGATTTCAAATCGGCTTCCGTCGAAACCGGACCCAAAGAATTGTTTGAAAAGACAAACCAATTTTTTTTCGAAAAAACGTGTTCTCTTTTGTCCATTGCCATCTCCATAAAATGTTTCAATATCGCAGACAAGACCAAAATCATTTTGCAACAATTCAATAAAATATTGATTGCGAATACCGAGCAGATTTTTTCCAAAAACACAAATGATAAATCAGCGATTTATTCTAAAACCGAAGAATATCTTAATAATTTCGAGTCGAATTCGGCGCATATGATACAGGCAATAACGCAATTATTATCGGAATGTTTGGTGGGGTATGAATCGCGCGCGAAACGAGTGATAGAAATGCTCAATAGAAGAGAGGACCCATCTTTCGCGCTTTATTACAAACTCATATATGAATTGAACGACTTGCTACATCAATTGCCGAAATCGAATGAAGACGGTGAGAAGTTTGAACACGTATTATCGCGGCAATTTCCGACGGCGTCGATTGGTAGAGAATCGGAAACCGTCGAAAACGAATATTTTTTGCATCGAGAAAATAAACCAGCAATATTTATTGAAACACACAGCATCCGCGAGCACAATATCTCCACTTCCAATGTAAAGCGGTTCTTGAAACGCGTCGAAGAGAGGAGCACGAACGGGATTTTGATTTCGCAATATACCGGAATCACTTCTAAACCGAATTTCCATATTGAAATCCACAATAACATTGTCGTCATCTATCTCCATAATCTCACTAGTTTCCCTGAAAATATACAAATTGCAACAGATATGATCGATTCCATTTCCAATAAATTGACGGATTTTTGTTCCATTTCTGATAATAAATATTCCATTCCAAAAGATGTATTGGATAGTGTAAATCGTGAATACCAGCAATTCATTCTGCAAAAAGAAATGATTATTTCGGGGTTTAAAGACCAACAAAAATCCCTTCTCGCCAAATTAGACGATATGCGATTCAGCACACTCGATAAGTATTTATCAACTCGGTATTCCACCAACAAAAAACAGGGATATAATTGCGAGCTATGTAACAATTTCAATGTTGGCACTTTGAAAGGTCTCGCCGCTCATAAACGAGGTTGTGCGAGAAAAATGCAGAGAGAATACCCTGAATCTACTGACATAAATGTCAATTTGGACAAATTGCAAAAATAACCACATTTTTTCACAAAAACACAATTCTATTACAAATAATAGAATTATGCAGTCAATCACACTGTAATGTAAAATTAAGCAAAATCGATTATTGGTGAGATATATATATTCGATGTCTTCTACTCCATCTGTTTCGCCTCCTTCTTCTCCAACGAATGTGCCTCCCTCTGTTACAACAACAGGGGTTGGATATGTAGTGACAAATCAGCAATTTACTGACGCAAGTGGCAATGCATATTCAGAGACAGATTTCGTAACGACTGACCCAACTTCCGATGTGCAAATATTCCAAGAATTGTCCGGAAATGTGTTGCATTATTACGACGATGCTACTGACTCCGGTAAATCCGCTATTATCGCGCAAATCAAAACATATGCTGACGAAATCAAATGCACAAATTTTCAAGGTAAAGGAAGTATCGATGATTATTCCGAGTTGTTTCGTGCCGCAGCACAAATTGCGAATGAATCCGCTCAAATGCAACTGGATGTAGATATTGAAGGATTCAACGAATTCGCCGCGGCGGCGGACGACCTCAGCGAACTGTTCAACGGGTTCATACTCAAATTGCAGAATGTCAGTATAATCGACGATACCGCGTTCTTGACTGCGGTGGCGAATGCGCTCGGAAAAATCGCGAATTTGTCGAAGGTATTTGGTAAATTCAAGGAAACGATTTTGGCGACATCGACTATCCACATACCCAAATCCGCTCATACAACTTCCGAGCTATTGAAAAACGTTGTTGGACAGATAAATTGTGCGATGACGTATATTTCGCATTTTGTCGATTCGAGTATTTCTGCACCCGCCGCAGCGGAATTATCAACAGAAGAAAAAAATATTATTAATGCTGCGGTGACGACAATCGATAATTGGAATGTATTATGCGACCAAGGTGTTAGTATTGCAATGTCAAATGATCCGGATATTCAGTATATAAATAATGCGAGTCAGCAATTAAAACAGAAGTCACAAACACTCAATAATGCGACTTCCCTTCTCCGGTCGAAATTGTCGGCGTTCAATATCAAACCCTGATAGAAGAGAATTCAACTACGTTCGTTCCTTCGTCACAAACTTCGTGAATAACCTAAGAGCATCATATAAAAACACATATAAATATATCAATATAAATATTCATTACAAAGACGAATTCCAGCAAATACAATGGAAATAGAAAAAGAAGAAGAAATAAGACAACCAGATGTGGCAAAAATAGATCGTCTGTTTTCCTATTACCAAAAATCAGAAGACGACGATATCAGACAAATATTGGAAGAAAGCGAGCAAGATTTTGAGTTTCAATTTGCTATATTAGAATCGAAACGAATAGCAAAAGAAAGAGAGGAACGAATGATGCATTTTGCTGGATTTCTAAGCAATATAAAGCGGTTCTCCAAAATAGATAGACTAAATGAGTCATTTTATTTAGAGCTGATTGAATATATTGAATTATACGAAAGGGGAGAGGTTGAAATAGTGAATGTCGGACGTGATTTTTATATGAAGTTTTCGCGAACATTAGATAATATGCGGATTTCAACCGAGGAAAAAACCAGACTATATCAATTTATCAGGTTGTTAGAAAATTAGAATATTAGAAACAAGATAAATAATATGGTAGATAACTAGTATATTATTGCTGCACAACGACGACGAGGATAAACACAAAAGAATGATAAAAAATATCAGACTACAAATAATAGCAAATATAGTAAGAAACGGGTCGATGTCAATGCACACACATAGTCACACTCGTTTTTCGCCGAAATCCGCCGAATCGCCGACCCCAAGATTTACCCCCATATTATTTGACGTATCTTTGCGTGACGGTATTCAGGGGGCGAATCCTCTCGATTACCCAACCACGCGAAAAATAAATATATTGCGCGACATATTCGAAACATATTCGCCAGCAAAAATAGAAATCGGTTCATTTGTTTCGCCGAAAGTGTTGCCAATAATGAGTGACACAGAGCAGTTGTTTAAAACCGCGCCGACTATTTTTCGAAATACAAATAAAGTCGCGGATATATATGCATTGGTCCCAAACAAGACCGGATTATTAAACGCAATCAATTGCGGATTCGCGAATTTTTCGTTTATAACTTCGGTGAGCAATGCGTTCCAAACGAAAAACACCGGCAAAAATCTCCTCTATAAAAAAACGGAATTACAGGAAATGATGAGCCATATTTCGAAATTGCGCATTCCAGCAAAAACGAAATTATATATTTCGTGTGTAAATGAGTGTCCGATTACAGGACTAATCGACAGCGATGTAATCATCCACGAAATATTATCGTCGTATGGCAGATACGACACAGCAGAAAAATACGACGAAATTTGTATTTCGGATACGATGGGGACATTGAAATTCCGCGATTTCGAATATATTGTCTGTGGATTATTACGGTTCGGCGTAGCGAAATCCCGAATTTCTCTCCATTTGCATATCAATTCGGAAAACGCAGAACAGGCAAAACGCATATTATTTTCGTGTTTTGATAAAGGTATTTATCGTTTCGATGTTTCGGCTTTATCAGAAGGCGGGTGTTCGGTTACAATGGATTCTAGTAAATTGAAATCGAATATGACGTATGATTTTTTCTTTTCTGCATTGGATGATTACTATTCCTCATCTTCATCCTCGCTGAAATAATCATCATCTCCAAAATCCGCATCTTCTTTTTTTTGCGCCCGACTTTTGGCAACATAATGATTCATATATTTTTCGCAATCCTGCAAAAACTCTTCATTTGATTTCGGAGATTTGCGTTCATATTTGCCTCTCAATAATTCGACAACAATAATGGTCAATTCTTCAAATGTAGCATTCAATCTTAGAATTTCCCCCGTTTTAATATTGAATAATCGAACGTCTCTTTTATTACCGCATTCTGTCGCCTCGTCGGTATGTTTCAAAATATTCGGCGTATTGACAATCGTCCATAACCAAGCATATAATATTGTCTGCAATTTATGTTCAGTCGTAAGTGACCCGGTGCATTTCAATTCCCATAATGTGCGAGGAGTAATCAAATCCGCGCGACCAGAAAACCGGATTTTTCTAGGCAATAGCAGCATATTATTTTGCAGTATAATATTGATAGTCGCGGTTTCCGCTTCCATTTCGCGGTCAATAATAGAGTGTTCGACGAGAGGCGGAATAACGTCACATTCTTCGCCAATAGTTTTGTCTAGCCTCTCAATAAATGCATTTATAGATTTATCGTCTAGCCATCCATAATCTGCCTCTCCAATTTGGCTCCATTTGAAAAGGAGACGTTCTTTGCACGCCAAATACAGATTCGCCAAACGCAAATAATCCGCCGCGGTTTCACATATTTCCGGCATTTTATCAACCAGGCGTTTTAAATGCAAACATTGATTTTCCGTGGTGTCAGACAGACAATCGGTTATGATCGTTCGCAAGATATTTGCCCCTATATTGATAGGTTTCGTCCCATCGTTTGCGTATTTTCGAAACAAATGGTCAAAATAAATGCTCGGAATCGCAATTCCATTTAAATCGCATACATCTTCGTGCAATCCGCGAGAGGTGCGGACGATATTGGGTATTTCGATAGTCGAATCTTCGGTCGCTTCTGCCTCTCTTATAAAAATTGTTTCGACTAATGGTTCAATCATTTCCAATACATGTTCTGGAACATATTTTGCCAATTCCGAAGGAGAGACTTCGAAAAACCGCTCTTTTTCTACGAGATCATCCGGGTTGAATGTGGGTTTTTCGTAGAATTTCTCGCGAGGAACACCGGTAAATTCGACATATTCTTCGTCGCGCATTTCCCGGTGAGTCTTTTTCAAAAAATCGAAAGGACGGTCATAGAAATTGTCGTCTTTTTCCAGCAAAACCAATTTATGAGTGGAGCGAGTACAAGCGACATAAAATACATTGGGACATTTATCGGGAGTGAGATCTTGTCCAAATATATCAAAATAAGACTGGTCAAACCCCATTACAATGACATATGGTCTTTCGCGTCCTTTTACCGAATGAAATGTGGAGAAGACGAGTTTCCCATCAATCACTTTATCCTCTATTCCCTCATTTTCAAAGATTGGAACGTAGCACGGAATACCGCGCTCCACCAACGCATTTTCCATTTTTCGGACATTACTATTTATGCCTTTTACTGACGCGGCAAGAATGAAAATATCGCCGGGAGAAACGCCAGAGCGTATCCACATATTAATTTTTGCTATGATAGACTTCTCCAAATTCTGGCGATTATTCCGGATATATTCTACTAACGGACCGTTTTTCACCGCTTTCAATCGGTGCATTCCAAGCAAAACGTCATTGTTGAATCGTGCGTGTTGATTCGTTATTCTATAAGAAGTTTGCAATGTACATTGGTCAAACACACGCGATTTCAAGAGAGGATGGTGTTCCCAGATAATATGTGCCTGTGTAAGTGACCGAATATCCGCGCCTTTAAACTCATAGATCCCCTGCATATAATCACCGAGAACACACAATTGAAACCTCTCGCCCATATCAAATGCAAACTTGACCATGAACTGAAAATACAAGAACGACATATCTTGCGACTCATCCAATACGATAATATCAAATTTCGGAATTCTCTCTCTCGGTTTTAAATCCTCTCTCACTATCTTATTTAAACCGGTATCTGTATGCGCAGACAGCAAATAATATTTCACCGCCAAACTATGGAATGTATGAACTTTCACGTTCTTTATTTTGCGCTCGTTTAGTTTTGCTTTCACGTCTTTTCTTAATACTGCATTGTATGCGAGTTGTAAAATCCGGGTTTTCGGAGGCACTTGACGCGCCAATCCTATCACCGTTGTGCTTTTACCGGACCCGGCGACGGCGTCCAAAACGACATTGTTTCCCGCCAATACCGAATCAATTGCTCTTTGCTGTTCTTCGCTCGTCAAAAAATCGGACATTATACAGCAAATA
>Ga0078894_10001617_pt1 | contig 16861 bp, 18 predicted proteins | sample LauGreSu1BDMLBSD_2_FD_67506 | JGI IMG/M metagenome (GOLD analysis project Ga0078894, IMG submission 67506) | Freshwater lake microbial communities from Lake Michigan, USA - Su13.BD.MLB.SD (version 4) (version 4) | ecosystem: Environmental > Aquatic > Freshwater > Lake | place: Lake Michigan... | reverse complement strand
TTTTTAAGCTTAGCAAAATGTTTTAACGTTTTTTCTTCATTACATTTTTCACATTTTGCTATAAAACTTTCTAATTTTTTTTGTCTAAGATTTTTTTTTCTTATTTTATCCATTTCATTCAAACATTTTTTACATGTTGTAGAATAAGAATTTTCTCTATCGGTATATTTTCTATAATTTTCAACAGGTTGGTTAATTTTACATTTATTACAATTTATTAATGTGTCGCTCACCATATATAAGTTATATAATTCTATATTTATATTTTTTTAAGTCAATAAAATTTAAAGAAGCTTGGATGCTCATTGCCCATTTCATATAATTGAGTTAATTATAATCATCTTATTCATTATTACTATACCCAAGTTTTTTGTCTTGGCCACAATCTTTTCACAAAAATTGCTTAGTAGAATAAGTTTTAGGGGTTTCAAGCAGTTTGATTTTCTCACCAGGGTTTTTCATAACAAATATTATGTTTGTTATCCCTGATTAACATCAGTGGTCCTTTTTATTATTTTAGTTATAATAAAATAGTTTCCACATAAGGCTTTATGAATATCTTATTTTTTCGATATTCCCTGATGTTTTTCTACCCTACAGGTTTTTAAGGTATACGTCTTGAGCTCCGTAAGCTACGAGTTGCATTAATCCACCTCCCATTTTATACAATTGCTAAAGAAAAAAATTTTTTGAATTTTAATTTAATTAAATTTAATTAAATTAAATTATTTTTTAACAAAAAAATAATTTTACATTTCACCCAGAAATAATTTTATTTAAATCTAAGTTGGTCTTCATAAATTTTAACAAATACGTATCTTCAAACACTTCTTTTTTTCCTTCATGTGATTTACTAAAAACATATGATTCATTGCGTTTTTTAACAGACCAACCTTGTTCGATTGAATTATAAAGTAATAACATCTTTTGAAATTTAATAGCGTCAATTTTAAAATTGGTATTTTCTAAATCTTTTAAAGAATCAATGTTTACTTTAATATCCATTTTAAATAAAAAAAAGAAAACTATTCTACTTTTTTAACTATAATACAAATAAATACAAATATTCTTATTCATTATTGTTTTTATGTATTCGTTTTCTATAAAACTGTGATATATGTTTTTCACTATTTTCTAAATAAGTAAGATTCGATTTTACAATTCTGCCTTCTCCATCTGAATAATAGATGTCTTGTAATTGATAACCTTTTTTACTAGGCAATATATTCATAGCTTTTATACAATTGTTACACGGCTTACTAGATTGTAAAATATTTTTTTTAGAAATTCGAATAACAAGTATATTTATTTTCTCCATATGCTTTTTACTTTTTAAAGGTTCCAATTTTGATAATGCATCAACCTCTGCATGTATTCCTGGTTTAATACCTTCGTCGTCTCCCATTTGATTGATACCAAAACTAATAATTCTTGTTTTTTTCAAGTTAGCGATCTTTCCCTTGAAATACACATGCAATATGATTATAATGACCACATACACAATCAGGAACCTTATCAATTCCTTTTTCGTATAGTTCCAAATTACTATTTACCGGCAAACAAAAACGCTTAATATACATTTTGTCTAATAGATTGAACATTATTTAACTATATATTAATTATTTAACTAACTATATTTAATATGTTTTCATTTCAATTTTATTTATGCAATCCTTAAGTAATTAAAATAATGAATATGCTATAAAATATAATTTATCTTTATTACAAATTAAACAAATTTTGTTTTAAATTATATTAAAGAATAAAATGCCTAGTTTTAAGCCTAAAACAAATAAAAAAATTCGGTTTAATAAAAAGTCTGCTATAACACTTGATACTAAGCATAAGGAGTTTTTGAATGAATTTTCGAAAGACGACAATAATCGCATACCTGAATTAAAATATGAAAGGCAAGTTCTCAAACAAAAATTAGTCAATGAAATAGATACTATTACAATTGAACAACGATTAGATATAGAAGATCAAATAATTAGTATTAATGAAAAAATAAAGGAGCTTAAATTTAAAAAGAAGGAATATTTTTTGGATAATTCAAAATTCATTTTTGATTATTTTGAAAATAAAAAAAATATTTCATCAGGAATTACATCCGCCTCACAAAATGAGACAAGTAAAAATAAAATTGTGTCGTCTTTTTTTAAAATTAAAGAAGACAATAGCGAACTATTGAAAAATCAAACAAAAAATAATAATATTGTTCAAAAATATCTTAGCAATATAGATGATACTTTTTTGGATATAAATTCATTTATTTGTCAAACTGATATATGCGCATTTTGTCATAAAGGCGAACTTATACCGCTAGATGATGAAGGGGTATTAATTTGTAATAGTTGCTCTAGAAGTATTCCTTATCTTATTGAAAATGAAAAGCCCTCTTATAAAGAACCACCCAAAGAAGTATGCTTTTATGCTTATAAAAGAATTAATCATTTCAAAGAAATTCTCGCGCAATTTCAAGGTAAAGAGACAACGCAAATACCGCCAGACGTTATTGAAAATATTAAATTACAAATAAAGAAAGAGAGAATTGAATTGGAACAAATTACAAACTCAAAGACAAAGGAAATATTGAAAAAATTAGGCTATAATAAATATTATGAACACATACCATTTATTAAAGATAAGTTGGGTATTAAACCGCCAATTATGTCACCAGAGTTAGAAGAAACACTTTGTAATCTTTTTATAGAATTACAAGCACCATATTCTAAATTTTGTCCAGACGATAGAGTTAATTTTTTGAATTATTATTATACAGCATATAAATTATGCGAACTTTTAGGTGAAGAGCAATATTTACAACACTTTCCTATGTTGAAAGATAGAGAGAAAAGAATAGAACAGGACAACATTTGGAAAAAAATATGTGAAGAATTAGATTGGGAATTTATACCAACAATTTAATATTTATATTTTATTTATTGATTTGTAGGTCTATATGGGAATAATGTTAATTCTCTCGTATTATAAATAGAAAAGTTTGGATCTGGTTGTGCGCAATTTGTTCCATATCCACCGCCTCTTTGTTTGCGTGTCTTTCTTCCTTTATTTGTTTTTTTACCTTTACTTGGTTTTCTTCTTTTTGTTGTTTTTCTATTCTTTTTATTTGTTTTTCTTTGTTTCTTTGTAGATTTTCTATTTTTTCTTGTTTTTCTACCTCCAAGGTAATCATCATTTTCATCATCCGTATCCATTTCCGTATCAGTAACCCCATCCTCTGGATTAGGTGGTTCACCTTGTAAATCAGCGATAGTCATTGGTCCATCATTCACTGGTCCAGCATCATTTGCAATCATCGCATTATATTGGTTATTAACAGGAGGTATATTATTAACAGCAACAGGAGGTATATTATTAACATCAACAGGAGGTATATTATTAACATCAACAGGAGGTATATTATTATTTGAAATTGGATTCAAATCATCTAAAGTTAATAGAGGGCCTTGATCAAAAGAATCATTTAAATCGTAATTATTTTCATTTATACCACCCTTTTCATTTACACCACCTTTTTTATTTTTTCTAGTTCTTCCCATAATAATATATAAGTATATTTAAATATAGTATTATGTTATTTTAAAAGCATAAATTTTATTTTTTATGAAAAATTAAAAATTATCTTACCATTTATGGTCTAAAATCCCCCAGGAAATTTGACTAAATTTGCACCAATACCGAAGCCGGCTCCACTGCGAGCTGTGGCACCCATAGAAGGAACATAAGTATCAAGGATACTAAATGTGGCAGCAGCAGTTAAAGCGATTAAAATAATTTCCTCAATATTTAGGGAACGTTTAGGAATAGCGTAGGCGGCAATAGCTACCATTAAACCTTCTACTAAATACTTAATGATTCTTTTTACAAGTTCAGCAACGTTAATTAAACCACTCATTATATTAAATAAAAAGAAAAAAATATATATATGCGATAAAAAACTTAAAATTAAATAGATGAATTAATTAAAATGGATCGTTCTAAAGATATGAATTCCAAAAAATCCGGTTTTGAAAGAAAACAAGTAAATGGTAAAAATAATCCTAAATATGTTGATTTACTTGAAGAAGATAAACCAATAGCTGGCCAAAAATTTGTATGTGTTTCATTTGTTTCACCTGAAAAAATCTTAAAACAAAAACAAACATTCCTTTTCGAAGAGTTCCTAAAGAAATGGGAATTTAATAAATCAATGGAAAAATTTGTTCAATTTCTAAATTTCGTTTCCTATAAATACAACATTTCATTTGATGATGTTTCAAATGATTTTAAGGATTTTGTAAAAGAAGAAAAAGATACTCTTGTTAAAAATGGTATTGAAGATGATTACAAAACTTACATTGATAATCATGAGGCGGAATTAGAGAAAGAATTTGGTCGTGTTCATAATTTCCAAACCTGCACTAGAGGTCTCAAGATTCGTGGCTCTTATCCAACCTTAGAAGAAGCAGAGTTGAGATGTAAAATGTTGAGAGAAATTGACCCTAATCATGATATTATGGTTGGACCAGTTGGATTATGGATGCCATGGGATCCTGAAGCTTATAAAACTGGTCGCGTTGAGTATATGGAAGAAGAGTTGAATCAATTGATGCATGAGAAACAAAAGAATGAAACAAATGCTAAATCCGCTTTTGAACAACGTGTCAAAGAAACAAAACAAAAAGCTATTGAAGAAAATGTTAAGAATGCCGAGAAATCAGGTAACGCATTAACTCAAACCATTGACGAAGAAGGTAACTTAATAGGTGTAAATAATGCTAATACACAGGAGTTTGGATTAAAAGAAAAGGAAAATATTTCCTCTGCTGATATTTCCATGGAATTATTTGAAGGTGAAAATATTGTTGTTGGTAAGACTGATTATGGACAAAGTGAATTAGTCAGCGGACCTTTTGCTACTAAAAAGGATTAAAAATTTTAACATTAAATAAATATTTAAATATTTAAAAATATAAAATTTAAAAATATAAAATTTAAAAATTACAAAAAATAATATTATTAATTTATTCAAAAATAATATTATTACCATTTATTTGCTTTTTTAACATTAATCTTTGGGCCACCACCGCGTTTTTTCGTGTTATTTGGATCATACTTCTCATCTTCATCATCTGAGTTAATACCCTTAGATAATTCCCAGAATTCTTTTGATCCTAATCTAAAATCGTTATGTGAGTCAGCCTTATACCAAAAAACTTGATCATGTAATTTATTTGATTTACTATTATTATTTATTACCAAGCACTCATAATTTTCAGTACATTGATCCATGACCTGACAAAAGCTCTCAAATGTTGGAAACATACCAGCATAATTTTCATAAATACGTTTTCTATTCGCTATATAATTCTCTCTAAGAATAAAAACATAATCTATGTTGGTTCTCAGAGTGGGAGGAATACCCAAAGGATATTGCATTGTGATGACTAACATTACCTTCCAATGTCTTCCGTTCATGAAAAGGAGACGCATCATCTTATCTCGCGCCCAGGTGTTATCATATAAACAATCATCTAATATAACGAACGCTCTAGGATCTATTGTGCTACGTTTATAAGTTTCCATTTCTTTTTTAATCTGCTTTAAAACAGTGCGTTGCCTTTTTAATATATTTTCTATAATAGCAGTGTTGTATTCGTTATGAACAAATAATTTTGGCACCATTTTCGCATAAAAACCGTTTCCTTCTTCTGTCCCAGATATTACAGTTCCAATTGGGATTTCTTGCTGATAATAAAGCAAGTCACGAACCAAGAAAGATTTACCAGTGTCACGCTTTCCTATTAACACAACTACAGGCCCTTTATTTTCATTTGGTTTAAAGCTAATACTTTTCATATCAAATTTTTTTAATTCTAAAGTCATTTTATACTTTTAAGAAATTATTTTTTAATATATTTTACGCAATCAAATATATTATTACGCTTCTAAAAATTGAATAAATTTTTTATGCTTTTTATTAGAGAAGTTCTTTTTTTAGTTTTATTTGGATTAACTTTCGATGAATGTAATGACGATCGTTTTAATGATTTTTGCCTACTAACCATAATTAATTCCTTTTGTGAAGATTTTGATTTTGGCGTGCTTGAGCTGCTGCTTCTATCTTCATGTTTTCCTTCCTTAATAGGACTTAAACGTCTTTTTCCTGTTTGTGAAGCTCTTTTATATTTTTTTGTAAAACTTACTCTTGCTTGGTTTTGATTTATCGATCTACTTCTTGGTCTTGTCATTATATATTAAGGAAATAAAATTTTATTTATAAAATTATATATTTTAGTAATTAAAAAAATGTAAAAATTTATAACTTATTTTAATATTAAATAAGTTAAAAACAAGCATTATTTTATATAATAATTAGCTAATGATGATATCCGTGAATTATCAAAAAAGGAAGAACCTTGAACTTTTTAAAAGTTTAGAGAGCCCTAAATCGCTATTTATCACTGAAACGCAAAATTATATACCTATATACACACGTTTTTTCGCTTTGAACGAATCAAACTTTAATAGTATTAATTTGAATCACAAATGGTATATATCTAGTATGAATGAAACTGATGATGACTGTAATAATTTATACAATTGTCGTATTAAAAATATAATAAACAATAAGACAAAAGACATTGATGTTTTTTTCAAAATGGCACCATTATTAGATCCATATAAATTTTTGATAGGTAAATATAGTCCGGAAGACCCAAAATTATTTAATTTACCTAAAATAAATTCTAATGAAACCGATACAAATGCCAAGTTTTTAGACAATAATAATTCTGCTTATGTAGATGGTTTATTTTTATTTTTAACTAGTAACCTAATCCACACAAATAATTTTTTTCATGGTGTTGATTATTATGGATCTTTTTTAGCTATTAAAAATGATTTTAAAATGAATGTTTTTGATGATATCGATTATTTAAATAATTTTGAGTATTTTAATAAAAACAAAAATGTGCTATTCACTGTAGAAGATTATCAACATTTGTTTAGTGAAGAAAACACTAAATTACCACCTATTACAATTCAACATAATTCTACAGCCAAGTCATGTATTTCTATAAATTCATTTAATGATCAAATCTTTGAAGACGTATTTGATGAAAATAAGATAATTAATAACTTGGATGATTTAAAAAATACCGATTTTGAATTACTAGATATTACAAATATGGATATTAAAAATAATGATAATACTGTAACTTTAAAAAGTAATTCATCATGTTCCTCTAGATCATCTCATACTTCTCTAGATGAAAATGAGAACGATGATGATAATGAGGATGAAGATGGGGAACATTGCGAAAATTGTGGTGATAATCAAGAAAATGATGAAAATGTAGAAGATGATGACGAAGAAAATTGGGAAGATGTTGAAGAAGAGGAAGAAGAGACAATTGAGCTTACTATTCCAAAGTTTCCTGTTCAAGTCATTTGTATGGAAAATTGTGAAAATACATTTGATGATTTAATTATTAATAATGAACTATCCAAAGAGGAATGGTTATCAGCTTTCATGCAAATTATTATGATTTTAATTACATACCAAAAAGCATTTGGCTTTACTCATAATGACCTACATACAAATAATGTAATGTATAATGAAACCGACAAAAAATACATTTACTATTGCTATAAAAAGAAGTATTACAAGGTTCCCACTTTTGGTCGCATATTTAAAATAATTGATTTTGGACGTGCTATATTTAAATTCAATGGAAACTTATTTTGCAGTGATAGTTTTCAGCCTGGTGGAGATGCCGCATCTCAATACAATATAGAGCCATATTTCAATGATAAGAAACCTAGATTGGAACCAAACTATAGTTTCGATTTATGTCGTTTAGCATGTTCCATCTTCGATTATTTAGTAGATGATATAAGTGAAGTAAAAGATTTGAGCACATGTGATGATCCTATCAAGCGAATTGTTGTTGAATGGTGCTTAGATGACAAAGGAATTAATATGCTATATAAAAATAATGGTATGGATCGCTATCCAGAATTTAAATTATATAAAATGATTGCTAGGTGTGTTCATAATCATACACCACAAGCTCAACTTTTAAGACCAGAATTTGAAGCATTCTCAAAGTTTAAAGGTGAGGTTCAAAAAGATAATTTAATTGATATTGATAGCATACCTGTTTATATGTAAAATGTATTAGTTGAAAATTAAATATGGTATAAAATATTTAATTTTTTTATATTTTTATTTTATATTTTTATTTTGTAATATCATTTTCCAAAATACGCGTATATTCATCGAAATCTGTTAATGACATGTTATGACACGCAATGATATTACCAGCATTTATATTTTTTGCACAACACTCATATGTATAATTATACGAATAACCTTTATAGTTACAAGAGTAAAAATTAGGGTTTTTTATTATTTCTACATTCTTTTTTTGTAAAAAATAAGACATTTCTACATCACAAGCATCTATTAAATGATTTTTATTTTTTGCATTACATATATTCTTCCAATTTTCATGAAAAAATGTTATATCAGGGTATATATTTTTCAAAGTAAAATTACTAATTATAAATCCTGCGCCAGAATGAAAATAGATTTGTTCGTTTCCTATCATTCTATGATCACCATGACCACCTATGAATACATTTTTATTTTTGTCACAATTATTTAATTCAGTCAGCAAGTTTTCGATATTTACATAGGTATCTGTGCCACAAATAAAAATAAAATCGGCATTGTAATTTTCATAAATGTATTTTAACCCTAGGTTTTGTTTATAAGCAGCAGAACTATAATCATTCAATACATTTTTAAAATAAACATACTTTTCACCAATTAAATCAGTTGGTTCTTCACCTAAAAAATATAACATAGTTAGGCCTTTTTCTTCAGCTTTTTTACCCCATGTTTCATTTATTTTTATTAGTTCGTTTTTATATTTCATATTTGTTGCACATGCAAATATACAGAAGATAACCCTGCTTTTCTTTTTAAATTTATTTGCATATTCAAGTTGTGATTTATAAAATTCTTCTTTTTTTTTAAATTCATTTTTTATATCTATATTTTTATTACAAAGATCATATATATTGTTCGCTATTTTATATGATTCATATGGTTTATGATAAAAAGCACATACATAATATGTAAATAAAATTAAAAAATACACATTATTAGGTATTACAACATTGTATTTTTCTATTTGGTTTAAAATCTTTTTACAACAATCATAACACTCTTTATGATAATTAAAATCTAAATATTTTTTTAATATTTGAGAATAAATATATTCAAAATTTTTTGTTGTAACTAATAAATTATTTAATAACTGACCATAATCACCATAAGATCGTTCAATGTCATCATAAAATTCATCTAATACTTCCAAATAAAACATTTCTTCTCCATGTCCATAACCTTCAATAGTAGTTTCTTCAAATATATTATTTAATCTAGTCAATATTTTTATTCCAATATCTTTTCCTGTTACAAAAAACCCACCACAAGCTACCCATCTATATTGTTGATAATATTCTCTCTTATTATCTGGCGATTTATATTTTTTATCACAAACATTTAAAATTTGTAAATGAAATTTATCACTTGTTTTATGTAAAACATCTAAAAGTATATTATAATTGTAATTTTCACATATTTTTTTTACGTTATATGCATCAATCCAGGAAAATTTGCTTGTTTTAAAAGGATCTAACTCGATCGTTCTTAACACAAAGTCAAATTTACTACAACATACTAAATGACTTTCAGGGCATGTTCTATGGTCTCTAGTTGGCCAATAGCTTTCTCTATTTGATTTTATAATATCTATATATTTGTAGTAACGTAAATTTTCAAAATCTAATACAAAATAATATGTTAGTTTATCTAAGTCAAAGTAATCTCTAATATCTTTTATAAGTTCATAACAAGTCTTATCACAAAATATTACTAAATAACAAGGAACCTCTAGTAATGGTGTCATTAATTTTATACATTCATCTAAACTTCTTGTTCCATTATGGTATTTAGATAAATTGAAACAACTTGTAACTAAAGTACAATCAGGAATTTCTCTTGGTATTAACATTTTTACTTTAATAATATTTTACTTTAAGTTTTTAAATTTAAATTATAATTTTTTATATAACAATAATAATAATGGACAACTATGGTTTTATTATTATTAGACACGTTAATTCAATAAAAACAAATAAATATTGGAACCATTCAGTAAAATGTTTAAGAACACTTTATCCATATAAAAAAATTGTTATCATTGATGATAATAGCGATCCTGAATTTTTAAAAGCAGATTTTGAATATGCGAATATTCAAGTAATAAAATCAGTATTTAAAGGAAGAGGCGAGCTTTTACCTTATTACTACTATATTAAAAATAAATTTTTTGAAAATGCAGTAATTATACATGATAGTGTTTTTTTCCATAGGAGAATAGATTTCGAGAGCTTAATTGGTTTAAAAGTATTGCCACTTTGGTTTTTCCATCCAGACAACGAAAATGTAACAAATACAATGAGAATTAGTAATAGTTTAAAATTCCCACAAAATATTCAAAGTAAATTAAATCTTAAAGATGATAGTATATTAGGAATGCCACATCTAAAATGGTATGGGTGTTTTGGTGTGCAAAGCTTTATTAATCATGAATTTTTGTCTTATTTAGAACAAAAATATAATTTGACAAATATGATTTCTCATGTGAATTGTAGAGATGATAGATGCTGTTTAGAGAGAATATTTGGCTGTATATTTTTTACAGAAAATAGCAAGATACTTCGAGTAAAGTCTTTACTAGGAAACATATTTAAATATCAAACATGGGGTTATTCATTTGATGATTATGAGAGAGATTTCAAAAAGGGGACTATACCTAAAGTAATAGTAAAGGTATGGACAGGAAGATAAAATAATTGTCATTTCATTTTACAAGTAACCTAAAACCCTGGATTATCTGTAAAAACAGGTGTGCTTGTGGTTGCTTCACCACCTTGCTGAATAACAGGTTTCAATTGTTCTAAAATAAAATGTCCTACTATTACACTGAAATATACTAGTAAAGTATCTCTTATCAATAGTTTTAGTGGCTTGTTTTCTTTTTCAACAAATCGCATTTCTATAAATTTTGCTATTAAATATATTACAGCTATTACTCCTGCTATCATAAATATGTTCTTCATTTAAAATAATAAAAGGATATTCTTCTTATTATTTTTACGCAATTTATTCTAACATTGTATTTATTCTAAAACTTCAATATCATCTATTAATAAATCTGGCAATAAATCTAATTTTGGTTCTTCAATATTATGAACGTCTAAATAATTCAAATCTACTGGTTGATCGCTAATTTTTATTTTAAAACTATTATCATCTTCTTCTGCCTCCATTCTTCTTTGCTGAGCTCTAATTTCACTAATTTCTTCAAGACGTTCTAATGTTTTTGGTGCTGTAACTTGAACTATATCACCATTTCCACTTGAAACATAATCTATATCATCAAAACTCAACTTACTTTGCATTTGGGATGATTCATTCCCTGACATATTAAGATTATTTGGATTTACTTGATTGCTTACGTTTGGATTTGGACCAGCAGCAACAGGTTGTTCTATAATTTGCTCCTTTACTTCTTCTACTACATCTTCTTCTACAGTTTCATCCATATAAGCTTTCAATATGGCTTCTACAGGAATACTTTCTCTTAATGTATTCAAAATACATTCCTGAACAATAATTTCTAATTCTCTGTGATTCTTTTGCATTTGGAGTGGTGGCACATTAATTTCGAATAAATAAACATTCTTATACACTTTTCTAGCTACATTAATATATGTTTTATGAATAAAGTCATCCAACTTAGGAACATTAATATCAATCTTCTTTTGTTTTTGTCCAACCCTCATAGCAGTTAGAATTTTTAATTGAATAATATGAACACAAGTAACCAAGTCTTCTAAATAATTACACCCAGATCTCTCAACTATTCTTTTTCTTTCTGTTTCTATAATACTTGCATTCCATTTTGGTATTCTTGAAATAAAATTTTGAAATGTCATCAAATATTTTTCCATTTCACCATTTTCTTTGCATAATTTAGTCGCTTCATCTAAAATAGACTTATAACCATCAATAATTAAAGGTGTCAAAATTGTAATCAATCTGGCACCCCACTCATTTTTACTTTCATGAAGAGTTGAAATTGAAAAATCATCCATTTACATAAAACTTATATTTTCTAAATCCACTTCTGAACTTAAAAAAATAAAATTCAAAATAAATAATAATAACAATTTCTCATTGCGAAATTCTTTTCTTACACGATTAAATGTTATCAATAATTCATATCTTTTCTCTGTTGTAATTACATTATCTAGGAATTTATTGTTTTCAAGTAAATTTAATACATCTAAACCGCTATAACCTTTTTCATATAATTTTACACATTCTTCCATCAAGTGCTCTATACTTATTTTTTTGCTAACATTTTTGATTAATTCTTTTTTCAACCATTCCAACCTTTGTTGCTTAATATCTTTGGTTTTAAATAATTCATTCAAATTATAATTATACAAATTAATTATGTTACCATTGATTACTGGTTCAGGTACATAAATCTCACAAAAACGTGACAAAATTGGCTTCATTAAATTATATTTATCTTCAGCAACAATAAAGAATCTAGTATTATGACTAAATAGCTCGATACAACGTCTTAAAGCAGACTGAGCATCCATAGTTAATTTGTCCGCATTCAACAAAACAATGCTTTTAAAAATATTCCCACCATTTGAATTTATATGTGTCTTAGCAAAAAACTTTAGTTCTTCTCTAATAAATTTAATACCTTTACCATGAGAACAATTTACATACATAACAAAAGATTTGATTTTTTCTTTATTATTATCATAAATTTTATGTATAAAATCATTTATAATTGTTCTTTTACCACTTCCTGTTGGACCATGAAAAAGTATATTAGGTATTTTGTGAATACTTTGAAAATAGGCCAATTTTTCTTTTATATTTTGATGAATGTTTAATGTCATTTATTATAACCTAACTATATTTTAAAAGGTGTTTTTATATTTTAATATAACGTAATTAATAAAATATAAAATATAAAATTACAATAAAAATATAAACTGCGTATAAACTCTCATTTTACTTTTTTGGAATCTTCCTCGTCTTTTTCAATATTCTCATTAGATTTACTTTCAATATATTTACACAATGATTTATAATATAAGTCATACGATAAATTAGGGGCTAACTGCGCATTATTCATGGTAATAGAACAACCACCAGTATCCAATAGAGAAACATCAAAATCTGTGATACCGTTGTCTAGTGCGTGGTGTATTATTTTTTCAATTACGGAATGTCTATATTGTTTTACATGTAAATGAAGTGAAAAAATCTCCAAATTTAAATTTTTATCAATCAATCCCTCTAATATTTCTTTAAAATCCGCGAAAGTTAATGTGCCGCAAGTATCAGATAGGCAAATTGTATTAGGTTTAAATAAAGAATATCTGTGTAACAAGTCTATAATAACCGAGTTATTTATTTTGCCTTCAATTGGACATTCGTTTATACACGATACATATAATTTTACTTTATAGTTATTTCTATCACCAAAAAAATTATTCAATTTTTGAAACATTTTTTCTAAACAATCTATGCTTTCATCCAGTGTCATATTCACATTTTTTAACTGAAAGCTATTTGAAACGGATGTTATAAAGGAATAATGACGTATTGTTTTATTTTCTATCGCATTGTCTAATTTATTTTCATTTGGAACAACAACATAATGGTTCGATTTTTCGATTTGATATATATAAGAATCCAAATATTTATTTATATTTTCACAATAATCCAAAAATATATTTGTATCTTTAAATACTGGTAATAATTTGCTAGATGAATAAGAACCAACTTCAATGTTTAAAGGCTTGTATCTTCTTTTAATAATATGATATACTTCTGTTTTATCGTTAAATGAAAAATTTATTTGCTGTTCTTTTGATAAACTCTGTAGCCCATCTCTTAAAGAAACATCAAATGGTCTGGGAGAACCAATATTTTTATATATTTTAGAAAATTTCGCGTTTGTATTACACCATATTTTAAAACTATTTGCGCAATGTGGATATATACCATTTTTAAACATATTATTTTAATAATATAATAAAATAATAATCTTTATATTTTTTGGATAATATTTTTGTATTTTTTGGATAATATTTTTATATTTATAAAATATGTAAAACGATAATAAATGTTCAATAATCTTATGCTACACTGTTAAATGAGAAAATGTATGGATTTGATTTCAAGTTACTTAGTATATCTGGTTGGATACGGTCACAACCAGCACATTCATTATAATATTGACCTGTATGTATGTTACCATATGTTTCTACCGATGGTGGTAAAGGTGTAACTGAAATAGCTGGGTTCATTCTTCCATCATATCTGGTTGAATCATCTTTAATAGTAGTTAAATGCATTTGCTGGTTAAACAATTGTGTGCCACCTTGATTAGGTCTATTCGCAATGGTAGAAGATTTAATATCATTATTATGTTGTCTATAAGCCGCCTCATAATTCATATCACCATAAGCAGTAGAATATCCACCTGGGGTGGAATAATAATCACTAGATGTTGTATCTCTTTGTGTTAAATCTAGTGCGGTATAATTATTCACATACATACCTTCTTTTTGGTTATTAATATTAAATTGTGGTGAATACAAAGTTGTTTCTTTAATGGTAGTAGATGTTGTATCTCTTGGATCTATAACGTAACTACTTGGAACACTACTAGTTGCTTCACCATAAATGCGAACATTATGAATGGTTTCATCTTTACGTGTAGGTCTAAAAATATCAAATAAAGGTGCTACAACAGCCCCAATTGCGCCACTAAATCCACTTCTCATAGTTTCTGGCTGTTTCACAGTAGATCTATGGTTTTCATAATTTGTATGACTACGCATAGCAAAGTCTTTATCTGTATGTGGGCCACGACCAACCGCACTAGAGTGATTTACATTTCCTGCAATGGTCTCCTGGCGTTTTGAGGGTTCAAAATTCTCAGGAGCATGACCTGCTTTAATATCGGTAGGTCCAGCTGGACCAGCATAATCGGTCAAAACATCATTACGTCTAATTACACCCATCTCTTGAATAGGTCTTAATGTTTCACCTTTTTCTGCGCCAGTAGTAGTTAGCCAACGATCTTGCGAGTTAATAAAAAAAGTATCAGGTCTTTGTTTTTCAACACGTCCAAGCATTTGTGTAGTTGGTGCTGTTTTAATAAATGAATTTGCAGGGCCTTCGTGATTTGTCAATTCATATTCTAATTTAGGATTTGTCGCTACTCTCATTTGGTCCACAGTGTAAGGTAGCCATTTATCACGAGCCTCCATTCCAGAGTTATACCCTCCTGTGCCATTTAATGAATAACCTTTATCTAAACCAGGACCAACCATAAGTGTATCAAATGGTTTTACATTGTTATTTTTCATTCCTGGATTTACACGTGATTGATAAAAATCACTATTGTTTGGCGCACCATAAGCCCATTGCATATTCTCCTCTGGTTTAAACAATGGTGCTTGTTCTATTTTCTTTATGGTTTGTGATCCAGAACCAATCATATTATCTAATATTGATTCACTTGTATTGGCATGATAAGTATTACCTTTTACTTTACCACCATTAAAAGGAACCATATTGTTATGTTTAAATTCTGCAGAATTCAAATAGTTACCTGTTAAAGAATATATATCTTGTATATTGTTACCGACTCTTTCGCCACTTCTAGCTTTTTGTTCAAATACATTTTGATTAAAGTATTTATCAGTAGCGGCATTTGGATTTTGATACTCTTGAACAGTATCAACTAACTGATTTACATTAGTGACAGGGAAATTTTGTGGGGGAACATTCGTATTTGGTAAATAATTAGGGTTCGCTCCCATATTTGTAAAATTTTCCTTGGATATTTTTTTTGGCTGATTTTGATTTTGTAAGGATTCTCTTGATGATTGTTGATTTGATACTACATACATTCCACCCAATGCTATTAAAGGTATTGCTAATTCCATATTTATATATATAGAGTATTATATTTTATTCACATAATAATCTAAATAATTTATTCGTTTGTTAATTTATTCGTTTGTAATTTATTCCTTTATAAAATTTATTTTATAATGTTTTTGCTGATGCACATGAATTTGTTTGTTGGCATGTGTTAGGGCCTCCTACATAATTACCCCTTATCAAATTATAACTAGCAGGTAATAAGTTTTTAGTCTCTGTTACAATGCATTCTCTCTTTGGTGTGTAATAATCCTTTTCTAAAATGCGAGTGTTTAAATTATTTTGAAATGGCAAACAAGTGTTCTCTTGAGGATTTAATGGTGGATAATACCAATCAACTTGTTCTAAATCGCGATACCACCAAGCAGGATTAGTTGCTCTTGATTGTTCAGTATATAGAGCATTACATGTAGGATATTTAATTTTGTCATTAGGAACATTGTAGTTGACATAATTATCTTTTCCTAAACAATCTCTACTTAGCTGTCTATTTACACCTTTTAGATCACTTTCAAGATTTATTGTATTTGTTCTTAAATTAGCGCCCCATTTTTGAATAATAATTTGTGGATCTTCAATATAACATGGGTTGGCTCCGTTTCCTGGAACATTCAATATCCATCTACCAGGATCAGTAGATTGTTGTAATTGTTTTTTTGTTCTACATGGATCATAATTAAATCTAGTGCATGCCATTTTATATTTATATGATATATTTTATTG
>Ga0078894_10001616_pt1 | contig 16870 bp, 11 predicted proteins | sample LauGreSu1BDMLBSD_2_FD_67506 | JGI IMG/M metagenome (GOLD analysis project Ga0078894, IMG submission 67506) | Freshwater lake microbial communities from Lake Michigan, USA - Su13.BD.MLB.SD (version 4) (version 4) | ecosystem: Environmental > Aquatic > Freshwater > Lake | place: Lake Michigan... | reverse complement strand
ACGATCCAGAGGCCGTTGTACATGTCGTTCACGTAGGCGAGCCCGTCCTTCTTGTTGACCACGACACCCCAGGTCATCGCGGCGTTCTTCACGAATCCGTTGAGGTCCGCGGTGTTGAGGTGGCCGATCTCGCGCCCCTGCGCGCGGAGGTCGCCACGCAGCTCACCGGAAACGTCGAAGACGCGGAACCCGCCGTTGTACGCGCCGATGTAGAGCGAGTCGCCGGCCACCCAGACGTTGTGCACGCCACCGAACTCCGGCTCGTAGAACGCCACGCTGCGCGGGTTCGTGACGTCGGAGACGTCGATCACCTGGAGTCGCCCGTAGGCGCGGCCCGCCGCGGCGTCCCGCGCGCCCTGCACGCCACTCGCGGGGAAGACCTCGTCGGCGATGAACACATAGTTCCGGTGCCGCCACGCCGTGTGCGTCCCACGGATGAAGCCCGCGCCGCCTGTCGCCTCCACCTGCCGGTACAGCGCGTTCAGGTCATACTTGTACTGGGCCACCATCACGGGATTGCTCGGGGTCCCGCCCTTGATGCCGTTGCCGACGTCGAGGATGACGAGACCGTCGTTCCACCACGAGCCGTAGAGGAGGCCGTCCTGCACGTCGATGTCGTGCAGCGTGCGGCCCACATCGGGGCGGTTCTCCGTCTTCCAGAGCCCCACCTGCCGCGGCTGGGCGGGGTCGTCGATGTTGAGCACGTGGAGCGCGCCGGTGCCGTCGTTCGTCAGGAAGACGTGCTGGCCGTACTTCGGATCCTTGTAGATGAAGCTCGAGTGCACGCCGGCGGTGACGCCGTCGGTGAACTCGCTGATCGGCTTCGGGTGGCGCGGGTCCTCGAGCGAGGCGAAGACGACGCCGTTCTTCCGGTCGGCCGCCCCCTCGCGGGTGAAGACGAGGAACTTCCCGTCGGGCGTCGTCATCACGTCGTTGACGCGCCGCGTGTTCGCGACGATCGAGTCGGTGACGACGGGCGACGCCGGGTTCGAGATGTCGATCGTGTAGAGCACGTCACCGCCCGAGCCGGAGCCGAGGTACGCCACCTCGCCGTTCGGATGGATCCAGACCTCCTCGGTGGTGAAGCGGGTCCGCGGGAGCCGGCCCACCACGGAGAGGGGGCGGCGCACATCACGCGCGGTGAGGGTCACGGCCGCCTCAGCGGTCCGGTTCCCGAACGAGGCGGTCACCGTGTACTCCCCCGCCTCGTAACCCACGAAGGTGCCGTCGGGCTCCAGCAGCCCCTGGCCCGGCGTGAAGCTCCAGGTCGGCGTGAGCCCCGCGATCTCGCGGCCGGCCGCGTCCTTCGCCACGGCGCGGAAGCGGATCACGTCCCCCGTGCGACCATCGGTGATGCCCGGCGTGACGGTGAGGCTCGCGACCGCGGTCGAGAGGACCTGCACCGCGAGGGTCTGCGAGACGGTGCCGACCGCGGCGGTGAGGGTGGCGCGGCCCGTGGCGACGGCGGTCACGAGCCCCGCCTCGTTCACGCGGACGACGGCCGGGTTCGAGGAGCGCCACGTCACCCGGTCGGCGCGCCGGTCATCGAGCCGCGAGTAGACCTCGCCGGTGAGGCGGATCCGCTGGCCAGGCACGAGTCGCGCGGGCGCGGGGACGATGGCGATCCGCGCCGCGGGGCCCGGCACCATCCGCACCTCGAGCCGCTCCACCACCGGGCGCTCACCCGGCAGAATCGCCGCCACGGCGACGGGCAGGATCCCCGTCGATCCACTGGTGACGAGGCCGTCCTGGTCGACGTTCCCCTCGAAGCGCCCACCCGTCGCGCTGAACCGGAACTGCACGCCGGTCACCAGCGCGCCGTTGGCGTCCCGTGCCTCGGCGCGCAGCCGGAGAGTGTCGCCCGCGGTGACTTCGCGCACCGCAGGCGTCACGACGACACGGGCGATGCGGGAGGGCGCGGTGGCGGACCCGGCGGGCGGCGTCGCCGCCTGAGCGAGGAGCAGATTGGGGATGAGAACGAGCGAGGCGAAGTAGGTGCGCATGGCGGGGTGCTGATGAGGTGGAAGGACGCCCGAATCTATACCACGACCCGCACCCTCGGGTTTCCCTGACACGGGTGCGGAGTCCGCCGGACGGTCAACGGGTCGCGATGGCGTCATCGTGGCGAGGCGGAGCGCGCCGCTCGTTTCATTCAACCCATCGGAGTCCACCATGCTGCCCCTCAACGAAGGCCCCGCCGATCGCATCATCCGCCTCCTCCTCGGCCTCGCCGTCGTCACGCTCGTCTTCGTCGGGCCCAAGACGCCGTGGGGCTGGCTCGGTCTCATCCTGATCGGCACCTCGCTCTTCGGCTTCTGCCCGCTCTACGCCGTGCTTGGCATCCGTACCTGCCCGGCGCCGAAGGGCGGATGAGGTGGTAGGTTGCATCGGACCCTCACCCCGGTGCCGATGCGATTCCTCAGCTGCTCCCGCGCCTCGAGCCTCCTCGCGAGCCTCGCGGCCCTCCCGATGGTGGCCACCACCATGCTCGCCCAGGGCCCGGTCTCGCCCGGTGGGCGCGCCGCCGCGCCTGCCGATCCGCATCTGGCGCGCGCCCTCCGTGTACTCCGCACCACCCCTCTCATCGACGGCCACAACGACCTCCCATGGGCCATCCGCGAGAGCAAGTCGGCCCCGCGTGACGTCGATGCCTACGATCTGCGGAGGCCGACCGCGGGCCATACCGACCTCGCGCGGCTCGCCGCGGGACGCGTCGGCGGGCAGTTCTGGTCGGTCTACATCCCCGGGGATTCGAGCATCGCCGCGGAGGGGTACGCCAAGGTCCAGCTCGAGCAGATCGACATCGCGCAGCGGGTCGTCGCGAAATATCCCGAGAAGTTCGAGCCGGTGACCACCGCCGCGGGCTTCCGCGCCGCCTTCGCGCGCGGACGCATCGGCTCGGTGATGGGGATGGAGGGTGGCCACGCCATCGAGAACTCCCTGGGCGCGCTCCGCGCCTTCTACGCCGCCGGCGCGCGCTACATGACGCTCACGCACAACGTGACCCTCGACTGGGCCGATGCTGCCTCGGGGGCGCCGCGGCACGACGGCCTCACGCGCTTCGGCGAGGAGGTGGTGCGCGAGATGAACCGGCTCGGGATGCTGGTCGACCTCTCGCACGTCTCGCCGGCGACGATGAGCGATGCGCTGAACGTCACGGAGGCGCCCGTGATCTTCTCGCATTCGAACGCGCGGGCCGTGGCGGATCATCCCCGTAATGTCCCCGACTCGATCCTCCGGCGGCTCCCGGCCAACGGCGGCGTCGTGATGGTCACCTTCGTCCCCGGCTTCACCTCATCCGAGGTGATCGCCTGGAACCGAGTCCCCGCGGCCCAGCGGCCCGCCGGCGTGGCCGCACCGCGCGCGACGCTCGCGCAGGTGGCCGACCACATCGAGCACATCCGCCGCGTGGCGGGTGCGGATCACGTGGGGATCGGCGGCGACTTCGACGGGATCGAGGACGTGGTGCAGGGGCTCGAGGACGTGTCGCGCTATCCGGCGCTCTTCGCGGAGCTGGCGCGGCGCGGCTGGAGCGATGCCGATCTCCGGAAGCTGGCGGGGGAGAACGTGCTGCGTGCGTTCGCGCAGGCGGAGCAGGTGGCGGCGCGGGTGCAACGGACGCGCGCGCCGAGCACCAAGACCATCGCGGAGCTCGACGGGACGCGCTGAGCCGCAGCGCGGCGTTTCGCTGGCTAGGCCAGACGGAACGCCGCGGTCGCTCGGTGGGACCTTACGCGGGGCGCTGGCCGGCGAGGATGCGCTGGCCCTCGTCCCGAAGCCAGCGGCGGAGGTCCGAGAGGGGGCCGATCGTGACGGCGCCGATCTCGCGCAGCACACCGGTGTAGCTCGCCGCACCGGCGCCCCCCACGATGAGGGCGACCTTCGGCGGGAGGGCGCGGCGGAGGCGGCGCAGTTCGTCCGCCATCTTCGGGTCGTCGATCGGGTAGATGACGGAGAGCGCGATGGCGTCGGCGCGCGCGATCTGCGCGGCCCGGGCCAGCTCCTCCGCGGGCAGATTCGGCCCGAGGTACACGACGCGCCAGCCGTGCCCGCCGGCGCTCGTCGCGGCGAGCATCGCGCCGAGTTCGTGCAGCTGACCCGCTGGCGTCCCGATGACGAGCACCGGCGCGCCCATTGGCGGGGCGGAGGCCTCGCCCATCCACGTGAGCACCTTGCGGATGGTCGCGCTCGCCAGATGCTCGTTCGCCGGAAGCAGCAGCCCCTGATGCCAGAGCGAACCGATCGTGAAGAGCAGCGGCGCGATCACCTGGTCGAGCACCTCGTCCGCGGGGAGGCGGAGCGCCGCGGCGCGGAGGGTCTGCTCCAGCGCGTAGGCGTCGAAGCGCTCGACGGCCATGAGCGCGCTCGAGAGGAAGCCCTCGACGGCGGGCCCGTCACCCGAGGGGGCTCGGTTCAGCTCGGCCTGGCGCTCATCGGCCTCGACGATCGCGAGGAGCTCGCGCTCGGTGAGGCGGGCGACCTGGCCGATCTGGCGCCCACCCTTAAGGGCACGCACCAGGAGACGGAGGCGATCGACGTCGGCATCGGTGTAGTACCGCTGCCCGCCGGCCGACCGCGCGGGGGCAACGGCGCCATACCGCTTCTCCCAGGCCCGGAGGAGGTCCGGGGTGAGCCCGGTCCGTTGCGCGACCACGCGCATCGGGTGAAGGATTGGGTCGTCACCGGTCTCAGTCATGGCGTTGAATATCTGGACATTGATAGGTCGTGTCAAGGAATCCAGTAAAATCGCTTGGACAGGACCTGTGTAACCTCTAGAACTCGTCTAAGTATTTTCCAGTAGGTCGTTCAACTCTATTATCCCCTTCATCTGGAGCTCGTCATGCGCGGCATCATCGGACTCGTCGGACTTCTCGCCGTCACCTCGCTCGGGGCGCAGGCGCCGCGGCTCAACGCCGCCCCCAGCACTCGTGCGACGGCGGTGGTCTCACTCACAACGCCGCGCGTCGCGGGGCAGCCGGCCCCGACCCCGCTCACGATCAAGATCGATTACGGCCAGCCGCACGCGCGTGGGCGCAACGTGCCGACGGAGCTCGGGACCGACGGGACGATCTGGCGCACGGGGGCGAATGCCTCGACGACGCTCACGACCGAGGTCGACCTCACGATCGGCGGGACCGCCGTGCCGAAGGGGAGCTACTCGCTCTACACGATCCGCGAGCGCGGCACCTACTACCTGATCATCAACCGCAACACGGGGCAGTGGGGGACCGAGTACGACGCGTCGAAGGATCTCGCGCGCGTGACGCTCACGGCGGCGACGCGGCCAGCGGCCCTCGAGTCGTTCCAGATCGCGCTCGTCCCGGCCGCTGACGCGCCGGCGCGTGGCGCGCTGACGCTCCTCTGGGGGACGCTCGCCCTCTCCACCGACTGGGCGGCCCGCTGACGGTTCAGGCCGTGCGGGCGCACCGGACCGGTGTGCCCGCACGCCCTGATGGGCGGGGCGTTGGGCCTCAGAACGCGCGACGGAAGGTGAGCGAGCCCGTCGTGTACGCGTAGGCGCCGACCGCGGAGGCGGCGGCGCTGGTGCTCTTCCCGGCGAAGGCTTCCACCTGCCACCGCGCGCCGATGCGGCGCGCGAGGCGCGCGTCGGCGTGCCACTGGGATTGGACCTGCGCGGTGTCGACCTGCTGGATCCCGGCGCCGCCACTGAGGCCGGCGCTCCATCGGGTGCCCTCACGGCCCCACGCCGCCGTCACCTCGGCGGACGAGAAGGTCGCCGGCGCGAAATAGCCGTTGGTGAACCCCGCGCGGTTCGGCTGTTCGAAGGCGAACCCGGTCGCGAAGCCGCCGAGCGTGAGGTTCGGCGTGACGCGGAGGCTGGCGCGGGCGCCCCAGTTTGCCCGTCGGTTGCCGTCGCTGTAATCGAACTGCCCCGTGGTGCCGGAGAGGCTGAGGGTGGGACGAGGGCGCCACTCGACGGTGACGTCCCCCTGCGTGACATCGAGGGCGAGCGGGGTGACGACGGCAATCTCGTCGAAGGGCCAGCGCGCGCCGGCCGCGGTCACGGAGAGCGTCGAGGTCAGGCGCACGACGGCACTCGCGCGCCCGGTCAGCACCTGCCGCGTGCCGCGCACCGGGTCGCCCGGCGCCTGTGCCGCGGTGATGCTCCGGGCACCGACCGCCGCCGAGACCGTACCGCGCGGGATGGGGAAGGCGATCGACGCCTCGGCCATCCCGCGTGTCGCGCGACGCAGCGGGTCGGTCGCGTCGAGGAAGCCGGCGGTGGCGCCCAGCCGGAGTCCATCGCCGACCAGCCGACGCCACCCGAGGGTCTGCCAGCGGTTCAGATTCCGCTCGCTGTCCTCGCTCCAGAAGCTGGCGGTCTCGAGCTTCGTCGCGCGCTGGATGCGCACGTTCTCCAGCAAGGTCCGCACCTCGGCGTTCGCGCTGTCGCGACTCGCCGCGCGCTCGGCCAGCTGGCTCGCGGTCCGCAGCCGACCCTGCCAGAGGCGGATGCTGCCGAGGCCCACAAGCGCCTGCAGGTCTCCCGGCGTCTCTGCGAGGAGCGCCTCGAAGCCGCGCGCGCCACCGTCGAGGTCGCCCGACCAGGCTCGCACCTGCGCGAGGCCGAAGCGGGCCTCACGGTTCTCGGGGTCGAGTCGCCGCACGTCCTCGTAGCCACGCTGCGCCTCGGCGAGCCGCCCCGCCCACGAGAGGACCCTCGCGCGCGCGATGCGCGCCCGCAGCATCTCGGGGCCGGGGTTCGCGGCGATGACGGAGTCGTAGCGGACGATCGACTCGAGCCAGCGCTGGTCCCACGAGAGGTACATCGCCTCGGTGAGGAGGAACTCCGGGTCATCGGGGACGCGCTCACGTGCGGCCCGCAGGAGGACGAGGGCGGAGTCGATGTTCCGATTCCAGGCGAGGGTCTGTGCGACCCGGAAGTTCGCCCGCACCGAGTTGCGGTCCTCCGCCAGCGCGCGCCGATACGCCTGCGCCGCCTCATCGGTGCGACCGAGCTGCCAGAGCGAGTCCCCGACCGCGACCTGCGCGTGGAGCGGACGCGCGCTGAGCGCGCCCATGAGGGTCACCACGAGGGCGAGGGCGAGGGCGACGCCGTCGCGGCGGGCCGTGACGGAGGCGCGGCGAGAATCAGGCATGTCGGTCGGGTGGCTCAGGGGGTGGCCCAGGCGCGCTGCAGCGCACCGTAGACGGGCTTGAGGTAGGTGTGCCATTCGGGGGTCTCCCAGGTGGGCCACGCCCACGGGGCGATGGCATCAAAGCGCAGCACCCCTTCCGGCGAGCGAGCCGGCAGGCTCCAACGCACCGCGGGGCCCGGCGACCACACGACCACCGCGGCCCGGATCCCGTCGGTCCTCTCCGTGGGGCGCGTCTCCGGGAGCGGGCCTTGCACGGCGGCATCGGTGAGCACCTGTCGTGAGGAGGGATCCCCCACGTTGAGGAGCCCCCACGGGATTCGGACCTGCAGCATCCCCACGGCGGCGTCCATCCACCAGTCCGCCAAGGAGTTCTCCTCCGACCGGCCGAGGCGGAGGCGACCCTGGTTGAGGCCTGTCCCACGAATCACACTGCCGTCCCGACGAAGGCGGGGGCGGTTCGTCATCGTGTAGAGGGTGTCGAAGGTGGCATCGCGTCGGGCGACGCTCCGCACGGGCCGCCGAAACGGGACACCCTGCTGCGGTCCGCTCTGCACCAGCCGCGCGGGGGTGTACAGGTTGTACTCCGGGGTCACGCGGAGCTGTGCCTCGTCGGGCCCGTCGAACTCGAGCAGGAACTCGAAGCCGATGTTCGCCTCGAGCCCCGAGGTGGGGAGGAGGAACTCGCCAGCGTCTCCGCGGTGCGTGTCGAGCGCGATCTGGATTCGTTGGGTGCGCCAGTCGAAGGTCGCCCCCCGCCAGGCCGTCGCCTCCACGGCGAGGTACAGGAAGCCGGGGTCCGCCCCGAGGCGCAGGCGCGTCGAATCGCTCGCGCTACGCATCACCACGGGCAGACGGCGCCAGGGCGCGGGGTCGCCGCCGAGCGTCGGCCCCTGCGCCGACCCCGGCCGGACCGCGACGATGCCGTAGTGCTGCTCCGGACTCATCATGTTGTGCCACTTGGGAGCTCGTTCCGCCGGTCGCATGAAGTCGGCGACGAGCCAGTTCGGCTTGAACCACTCGTCCATCCACGAGAAGACGATGGCGCCGGCCGCTCCTGACTCGCGGATCTCCTTCTCGAGCCGGACGACGATCTCCGCTTGCTGCGTCTCGTTCAGGCCGCCGTGGTGCCACCCCTGGGGCTGCAGGTGCGCGTTGCCGCGGCTCGAGGGCACCCCGAACTCGGAGATGAGCAGCGGGATGCCGGCGTGGGCGCGCTTGAGGTCCTGCAGGTAGCCAAAGTAGTTCGACGGGCCGAGCGAGGACCGGGCGCGGCTGTAGTCCGGATCGTACAACATGAAATCCGGGAAGTACGGGTAGACGTGATAGCTCGCGAACCATCCCGCGAGGTTGCGCGCCGTGCGGCGTACGGCGGTCGGCGTGAGCGAGACCGCCTCGTCGTCATACACCTGCGTGGCGAGCTGCTGGGCGGTCGGGGTGATCCCGCGCGCCCGGAGCTCCTCGGCGAACGTCAGTTCCGTCGCATGGCGCATCGGATCCGTCGTCGGCCAGTTGGAGTAGGCGATCGGTCGCTGCGCGTTGTAGGTGCTCTCCTCGTAGCTGAGCAGGAGATCGCATTGGCGCACCATCCAGACGTCGGTCGGCGTGCCCTGTGCGATGGTGAGGTGGCGTCCCTCGAAGCGCCGAGGCGCGGCGGGATTTCGGTCGTAGTCGACGACCGAGTACGGCTCCCATTCGCGCCCGACGATGTAGCCGATCGTCCACGGGGAGACGTCGGCGTCGTACCACCCGCCCGCGTGGCCAGGGCGCGGGGCGATGTCGGCGGCCCCGTGGAGGAGGTCCACCACATCGCGGATCTCCGCGGCGAACCCCGCGCTGAAGGTCGAGTCCGAGAAATCGTGGTTCGGGGGCAGCTCGGTCCATACCCCATGCATCAGGAAGACCGGCCGTGTCGGATGCGTCAGGTTGTGCCCACGGAGCGCCCGGTAGAACGCCGGCGGCAGGATCGTGTACACGCGCACGGTGTTCGCGTTCATCGTGCCGATCTGCTGGAGCCAGCCGGCGTAGGTGGCGGAATCCGTCGGCGGCTCCGAGGCCCACCGGCCGGGGAGCGCGAGGCCGAGGTTGACGCCCTTCACGTAGAAGGGCTGCCATCGGCCGCGGCGTCGCATCTCGAAGCGCTCCTCCCAGACCCGCATCGTGACGTCGAGCGAGGGGGCGCGGCGCTTGGCGAGGGGACGGCGTCGACGTTCCCAGTCGGGATCGAGGCGGGCGAGCCCGGCGCGCGCCCCCGGATGGGTCGGCTGCAGTTCGATCGCCCGGCCCCACGCGACGCGGGCCCCATCGAGTTGGCTCTGACGGAAGCGGGAGGTCGCGAGTCCGTCCCACGCGTCGACATACGACGGGACGCGGCGCGTCACGTCGACGAAGAGGGACTCCGCCTGCGCCGACTGGCCGCGCCGGAGGGCGGCGAAGCCGAGGCCGACCATCGCATCGGCCGAGGCGGGGCATTCCGAGAGGGCGGCACTGAAGCGCGCCGCGCTCGGGCCCGCCGAGTCCGCCCGGAGCAGGCGCCACCCCTCCTCGAGGAGGCGGCCCGTGCTGCGTGGGCACGCGGGGGGGCGCTCCTGGGCCCAGAGGGCACCGGTCGTCACGGACATGGTCAGTGCCGCGCCCCCGATGAGTCGCGCGAGGCCGCGCCCGCCGATGACGCTCAACACGCGAGCACCCGCTTCACCGTTCCGGCCAAGGTGAGCGGATCGAAGGGCTTCTCCAGACACGCGACCGCGCCGACCGCCGTGGTCTGCGCGAGGACCGCGGGGGCCGTGGAGGCGGAGAGGAAGACCACGGGGATCTGTGCGGTGACGGGATCCGCTTTCAACGCGCGGCAGGTCGCGAGACCGTCCGGGTCGGGCATCTGCACATCGAGGAGCACGGCGTCCGCACCGGTTTGCCGTACGGCGGTCAGCAGATCGGTGCCCGATGCGAAGGTCTCGACGTCGAACCGCGGATCGAGGCGCAAGGCCAGCGTGAGAATCGTGCGGATGTCGGGGTCGTCGTCGGCACAGAGCAGGCGCATGGCCGGAATGTGCCGTCGGCGGCGCCGCACTCGCAACGCGAGGCGCATCTTCCTTGCTGGGGGGAATGGGTGGGACGATATTCCGCAACTGCGCCCCGCCTGATCCCCCCTCTTCGGAACCCGTCGACTGCAGACCAATCCGACACCAGAACAGTCCGCCTTCGATGACGCGATCAGCACGCTCCGCGTCCGATTCGCGGAGTCGATCGGTGCGACCGTGTCGGGGTTTCGCGTCGCCGCGGACCAGCTGGACCGCGCGCCGGCCTCCCCGCAGGTGCTCGCGGCGGTCCGTCGCGACCTGCATCGGCTGTCCGGGACGGCGGGGACATTCGGATTCCCGGAGGCCGGGCGACTCGCGTCGGCGGCGGATCTGGTGCTCGAGCGGTGGGTGGGTTCGCTCACGCTCGATCTCACGCGGCGCGGGAGCATCGTCCGGTCGTTTGCTGAGCTCCTCGGCACGGCGCTCGGCCCTCGCGGTGGTGCGGGGGAAGGCCTGCTGCCGCACCGGGTTCTCCTCGTCGATCTCGACGACGACGTCGCGATGCCGATCGTCGCGGAAGCGCTCCATCGCGGGCGCTTCGTCGAGCGACTGCCGGGGCATCTGGCGCAGGGGGTGATCGACGCCCGCGGCCCTGCCGGGGTCGTCGCGGCGGCTGATGTGCTCCTCACCCTGCCGCCGGGCACCGCCCACGTCCTCCTCCGTGCGCCGACGCAGCAGGCGGCGCCTCACGGTCCGACGGCGACGGTGCTCGACCGGCGGAGCGCCGTGGCGCGGATCTTCGAGGCGCTCGATGCGGGGCGCGCGCAGGGGGCCCTGGCCGGGACCACGGTGCTCGCGGCCCTCGACGACGACGCGCCGACGCTCGCGGCGCTCACGACCGCGGCGTCGGGTCACGGGATGGTGGTCGTGCCGCTTGGTCCGACGGAGGATCTCGCGACGGTGGCGGTGGAGCGTCGGGTCGCCGCGCTGGTCGTCGCGGAGGGGGTCGGGCGGGACACGCTCCTCCTGCTGCGGATGTTGCGCGAGGATGATCGGTTCGGGGAACTCCCGATCCTGCTGCTCTCCGCCGATGCGTCCCCCGCCTACCGTGAACGGGCGTTCGCGGCGGGGGTGGACGACCTGCAGGCGCTGCCGATCGTCTCGGTGGAGTTGGGCCGCCGACTGAGCCGGCTCGTGGAGCTGCGGAAGCACCGGACGATGGCGCGGGAGGTCCACCCCGTCTCCGATCTGCCCGTGGGCGCGCGGGCGGTCCGCGACCTCGAGGAGGGACTCCGGGTCGGCGCCGCGATGAATCAGACCGTCACCCTCGTCTCCGTGCGTCCCGACATGCCGCCGCGTGACCGCGCGGCGATGGCCGCGTGGCAGGACGATTGTCGTCGGGTCGCGATCGCGCTCGCGGGGGCCGATGTCCGTGTGGGGCTGCTCTCCGAGGATGTGCTCGGCCTCCTGTACCCCGGCGATGCCGAGGAGACCGAGGAGAAGCTGCGCCCGCTGGCCGAGGCCGCCGCCTCGGGTGCGGCGTCGTGGCGGGCGGGGCTGGCGGAGCAGCGGCCCGGCGCCGACGTGGCGTTCGCGCAGGTGCTGCGCGCGGCGGAGGAGGCGTGGCTGATCGCGAAGGATGATCAGGCGCTGATGCATCGGTGGAGTCAGTCGGACACCGGGGTCGCACCGGACGTCGTGATCGTCGAGGACGATCCGGTGCTCACCGATTTGATCAGCTACGCCGTCGCCACGCGTGGGCTCACGTCCGTCGCGTATGCGAGCGGCCCGGCGGCGCTGCACGGGCTCCTCGCGATGCGGACCCATCGGCGCCAGCCGATCGTCCTGCTCGACATCGACCTCCCGGGGCTCGATGGGTTCTCGCTCTTCGAGCGGTTGCAGCTCGAACGGCCGGGATCGTTCCGCGTCGCGTTCGTCTCCGTGCGGTCGAGCGAGGCGGATCAGCTCCGGGCGCTGCGCGCTGGGGCGATCGACTTCCTCACGAAGCCGCTGAGTCTCCGCATCCTGTTCGCGAAGCTGGCGATCTGGCGAGGGCAGGCGGCCACGTGAGCGGCCGCGCACTTCTCATCATCGTCGCATCGCTGCAGGGGCTTTTCGTCATCCTCCTGCTCGCGTTCCTGCTCATCCGGCGCGCGCAGAACCGGACGTTCCTCGGCGCGCTCGAGCTGACCCGGGCGGGGCTGCCGGGGCCGCTGCGGGCGTGGCTCGTCGACGGGGGCGAACCCGAGGCGGTGCTGCGCGAGCTCCGTCGGGTGCCGAAAGGAGCGGCCGTCGGCTTCCTCGCGCTCCTCGCGAAGCACACGATCGCCGCGGCGGATGCCGCCAAGCTCCGCACCCGGCTCGTCAGCGAGCTCTGGGTGCGTCGCGCCCTCGGGGGGTGGGATTCGCACTTCTGGTGGCGGCGCCTCGAAGCCGCGCGCGCATTCGCCCTGATGGCGGGGCCCGATGATCGGGATCGGGTCCTCTCCCTCCTCGACGATGACCATCCGGCGGTGCAGATCTCCGCGTGCGCCGCGCTCCCGCGCGTGCTGGATGATGTCGCCATCGGCCGCATCCTCGATCGGATGGACGCGATGCCGAAGGTGGTCCGGCAGGGGGTCACGCTCGTCCTGCACCCCTTCGCGCACCAGGTTGGGCCCGCCCTCGCGCAGCGCATCGCGACCGGTACCCGGCGTCACGAGGTCGCGACCTGGATCGAGTTTGCCGAGCACCTCAACGACATCGGGGCCCTCCAGGCGTCGCTCGGCCGTGCGCAGGAGGATTTCGTCCCGATCCGACGCGCCTGCGCCAAGGCGCTCCGGCGTCTCCCGTTCCCGGAGAGCGAGGAGGTGCTCATTGCGCTCCTCGGTGACCGCGACGTCAGCGTGCGCGCCGCCGCCGCGAGGACGCTCGGGTTGATGGAGAGCCGGACGGCGTTGCCCGCGTTGACGGCGGCCCTCTCCGATCCGGTCTGGCTCGTGCGGGTGCGTGCCGCCGTCGCGCTCGCGCAGGCCGGGGAACCCGGCCGCGCCGCGCTCCGCGTCGCGCGGAACGGTCCGGACCGCTACGCCCGTGACATGGCCTTCATGGTCGCGAATCTCTCGGACGGCGCGCTCCTCGATATCGGGGAGGCCTGATGCCCGAGCCGGGGTTGGGCAGCACCTTCATCGACCTCCTCCGCGACTGGATGCTCTGGGCGGATTGGTTCGCCATCCGCTACCTCGTCGTCTTCAGCGTGGGCTATGCCGCGCTCCTCCTCCTCTCCATCCCCGAGCTCTGGAACCATTGGCGGATGGCGAGTGACGAGCACCTCCAGCGGCTCCTCGGCTCCGAGGCGGTGCCGCCAATCAGCCTCCTCGTCCCGGCGCACAACGAGGAAGTGACGATCCGGGATTCGCTCCTCTCGTTCCTGACCATCGAGTATCCCAATCTCGAGGTCGTCGTTGTGAATGACGGCTCGACGGACCGGACGATGCAGGTGATCATCGAACAGTTCGAGCTCTACCAGGTGCCGCCCGCCTTCTCGGTGAGCGTCCCCAGCAAGCCGGTGAAGGCGTATTACCGGTCGCGGCTCCACTCGCGGCTGCTGGTGCTCGACAAGGAGAACGGCGGGAAGGCGGATGCCCTCAACGCCGCGATGAACGCGGCGCGCCATCCCTTCGTCGTCTCCGTTGACGCGGACACGATCATCGAGCCGGACGCGCTCCTCCGCCTCGCGCGCCCCTTCCTGCTCTATCCGAACATCGCGGCGGTCGGCGGCACGATCCGCGTCGTGAACTCGTGCACCGTCGAGTATGGCCGCGTCACGGACGCCCGAGTGCCCACCACGTGGCTCGTGGGCTGCCAGGTGGTCGAGTACCTGCGGGCCTTCCTGTTCGGGCGGATGGGGTGGAACGCGCTCGGCGGGAACCTGATCATTTCGGGGGCGTTCGGGCTCTTCCGCAAGGAGTACCTGAAGGCGATCGGCGGCTACCTGACGGGGAACGTGACGGAGGACATGGAGCTCACGGTGCGTCTGCACCGCTACCTCCGCGAGAAGAAGATCCCCGCCCAGCTCCCGTTCATCCCCGATCCCGTCGCCTGGACCGAGGTCCCGGCGACGACCGACGTGCTCTCGCGCCAGCGCGAGCGGTGGCAGCGTGGCCTGATTGCGACGTTGTGGAAGCACCGGGACATGATGTTCAACCGGCGCTATGGCATCATCGGGATGCTCACCTATCCCTGGTTCATCTTCGCCGAGGCGTTGGCGCCCATCGTCGAACTGCTCGGCTGGTTCGTCCTCGTCGTCGGGCTCGCCATCGGCGCGATCGACCTCGAGTTCGCCTACCTCTTCCTCGGGGTGGGGCTCGGCTTCATGGTGCTGATGTCGATCTGGGCGCTCATCCTCGAAGAGGTCAGCTTCAAGCGCTATCGCAACCCGGGCGACTTCTGGCGACTTCTCGGCTTCTGCGTCCTCGAGGGCATCGGGTATCGCCAGTTGACGCTCTGGTATCGCGTGGTGGCGTATTGGAACGTTTTCCGCGGCACCGAGACCTGGGGGCGGATGACGCGACAGGGCATCGGTCGACCCGCCGCCCGCGGGTCCGAGGTGTAATCGCTTAGCTGGCGAGTGGGAGCGTCACCCAGAAGACGGTCCCACCGCCCTCCGCGGGCTCGAACCCGATGGTGCCGCCGTGCACCTCGACGAGCGCCCGCGCGATGCTCAGTCCGAGCCCGCTCCCGCCGCGTCGCCCCTCGGGCGCGGGCCCCTGCTGGAACCGACCGAAGATGCGATCCGCGAAGGCCTCCGGGACCCCGGGGCCGTGGTCGCGCACCGTGACCCGGGCCGTGCGTCCCGACGTCGCGACGGCAAGGTCCACCGCCGTGCCGGTCGGGGAGAATCGCACCGCATTCGATACGAGATTCGTGAAGATCTGGATCAGGCGGTCGCTGTCGCCGTCGACCATCGCCGTCGCGTCGGTGTCCACGCGGATCGCGACGCCAGCCTCCCGCGCGAGCCCCTCGACGCCGGCGGCGGTCTGTCGGAGCACCACGCTGAGGTCCACCCGGCCCCGTCGGAGCTCGAACGCCCCCGCCTCGATCTTCTCGAGGTCGAGGATGTCGTTGATCAGTCGGATCAGGCGCTCGGTGTTCGCCATCCCGATGCGGAGCAGGTCCTCGACGCGCGCACTCACGCTCCCGACGCGTCCGCCGAGGACGAGGCCGAGTGCGCCGCGCATTGACGTGAGCGGGGTGCGCAGCTCGTGGCTGACCGTCGACACGAAGTCGCGCTTGAGCCGTTCCAGCTCCCGGAGCCGGTCGACATCCCCCTGGAGGCAGCGTTCGCGCTCGGCGATGCTGTCGGCGAGCCGACCGAAGGAGCGCGCGAGCAACTCCATCTCATGGTTCGGAGCGCGCTCGGGGGCGAGGAGCGCCGCTTCCGCGTAGCGCCCCCCGTCGAGGGCGGCGGCCGCGGCGATTACCCGGTCGAGTGCACGGGAGACCAGCCGCATCAACAGGACGAGGACGAGGAGGAAGACGGCGAGGCCACCGGTCCAGGTGACGAAGCCGAGGAGCTCCTCCTCGGCGTCTGCGCGGGCGGCCTCGGCTTCCGCGGTCGCGACCGCCGCCGCGACCGTCGCGGCGAGCCGGTCGTGGCGCTCCCGGATCCCGCCCGGCGTGAGGTAGGCGCTGTCCGCCGCCACGCCGTCCCGGAGCGCCGTGAGCGCGGCCTGCGCCGCGCCCGACGGTAGCTCGCCGGCGATCGCCGCGGCGCTTCGGTCCACGAGGGCGCGCTCGGCGGCGAGTCGCCCGAGCTGCGACGAATCGGGGGCGATGGCGGCGAGGAGCCGGGCCTGTTCCCAGGTGGCGAGTGCCTCGCCGAGCCGCGCGACGTCGGCCTCCACGCGAGCGAGGGCGAGGCGAGCCTCCGTCCGCGCCCGAGCGGCGCCCTGCCGTCGGTCCTCGGCGACCTGGATCGCGAGAAACCAGGCGAGGCCGAGGAGCATCCCCGCCGCGAGGAGCTGAGCGGTGAAGGGCAGGCCGCGCCAGGCGGCGAATCGAGCGGGGCGACGCGAGGGCGTCGAGGGAGCGGTCATGGTAGATTGGGAGGGCACCGAGACTCCCCACTCTACCGCGTCCACCGCATGCCGTCGACCCCGACCCCGCTGCACGCCCTCCACGCCGCCGGCCAGTCCATCTGGCTCGACTTCATCGACCGGGCGATGCTCGGCACCGGGACCCTCGAGGCGCGGATCGCCGGCGAGGCCCTCACGGGGATGACGTCGAACCCGACCATCTTCGAGAAGGCGCTCGCCACAGGACAGGCCTACGACGCGCAGCTCGCGGCCGCCGTCGCGGCCGGCACGCGGGACGCCTGGACCCTCTTCGAACTCGTCGAGACCGACGACGTTCGCGTCGCGTGTGACGCGTTCGCCGGCGTGTACGCCGCGACGCACGGCCAGGATGGCTATGTGTCGATCGAGGTCTCCCCGGGGAGTGCGCACGATGCGGAGGCGACCATCGCGGAGGCGCACCGCCTCTGGAAGACCGTCGACCGGCCGAACGTGATGATCAAGGTGCCGGGGACGCCGGAGGGGTGTGTCGCGCTGACGCGCCTGATCGCGGACGGGCTGAACGTGAACGTCACGCTGCTCTTCGCCGTCGCCGCGTACGACCGCGTCGTCGAGGCGTATCTTACCGGGCTCGAGCAGCGGGCCGCGGCGGGCGGGGACCTCGCGCGGGTCGCGTCGG
>Ga0078894_10001615_pt1 | contig 16879 bp, 15 predicted proteins | sample LauGreSu1BDMLBSD_2_FD_67506 | JGI IMG/M metagenome (GOLD analysis project Ga0078894, IMG submission 67506) | Freshwater lake microbial communities from Lake Michigan, USA - Su13.BD.MLB.SD (version 4) (version 4) | ecosystem: Environmental > Aquatic > Freshwater > Lake | place: Lake Michigan... | reverse complement strand
CTTACACGGTAGACGGACTAGATGCTAATGGCTGCAGCGGACAAGGAACGGTAAACATACTGGTTAATGCTTTACCAACATTAACACTGGCTGCATCACCTGCTACCATTTGTAGTGGAAACACCTCTACATTAACGGCTAGTGGCGCAATAAACTATACATGGTCGCCACAAAATACAACAGTAAATCCAGTACCTGTAACACCAACTGTAACTACAACCTATACGGCTTCTGGTGAAGATGCCAACGGGTGTATAGGCATAGATTCTATTCAGGTTCAAGTAGTACCTGTGCCTACCGTAGCAATTTCACCTTTAAATCTTACTGTATGTGCCGGTAGTTCAGCAACTCTTACGGCCACAGGTGCTGCTAATTATACCTGGTTGCCTAGCGGAAGTAATAATACATTTATTGTAGATAACCCAACGGTAACAACTACATATACATTAATTGGAGATAATGGCGGAAATTGTCCAAACACTCAAACGGTAGATATAATGGTTAATCCATTACCTGCTAACGTAACCGTTGCCTGCAGTGGTACAATTACATGCGCAACTCCAACTGTGCAGTTGTTTGCAGGTTCAACAAGTTCTAACGTGGGCTACAACTGGAATGGTCCAAACAGTTATACTTCGTCAATTCAAAATCCAACCTTGAATGTACAATGGGGTGATTTTACAGTAACTGTAACAGATACTATTACAGGTTGTTCTACTACAGCCACCATTAACGTGCCAACAGACGGATCCATACCTTCGGTTACGGCAACAAGTTCGGGCAGCATTACATGTGCTGTAAATACGGTAACCCTTATTGCAGTTAATACCACAACAAACCCAGGCTACACGTGGACAGGACCGGCTTCGTTTACAGCAAATGCTCAAACCGTTACAGTTACAAGTCCTGGTACGTATACTGTAATTGTTGAAGATTTATCAAGTAATTGTAAAGATACTGCCATAGTATCTGTTGGAATACACACCCGTGTGGAAATAACAGCTTCTATAAGTGCAGCAACCTGCAGTAATGGTATTTCATTAAATAACGGACAAATCACCTTGTCTAATTTTGGAGGATTTGATAAATACGATTTAAATGCGGGCTCAAGTTATACCGGTACGGCTACATTTAGTTTGGGAGCTGCTAATATTCCAACAAATGGTATTGTTACTAGCAACTTGGCAAATCCTACCAACACCCTTGCATATACAATTCGTTTGTTTGATAATCAAGGTTGTATTAAAGACACCACATTAATTTTAAATCCTGTAGATTGTGTGCCCAAGGTTTTAGGTATAGCCAAATCGATTGTATCTGTTATTACCAATACCGCTGATGGCACCTATGATGTTACGTATAATGTAACATTAAAAAATACCGATACAGCCCCACTCAATAATGTTAGTTTAACCGAAAATCTGGCCAATACATTTCCTTTCCCTACGGCATTTACGGTAAGCGCCGGACCAACTGTTGTGTCACTAAATAGCAGTTTACTTGCTAATACAGGTTTTGACGGTTTAACTCAAACCAATTTAATTGTATCAGCACAAAGTACAATTGTTCCAAATAAAACCGATTCAGTTAGGTTTACAGTAAAAGTTGCACCTAATGGAAATTTTGGACCTTTTAAAAATGTGGTAATAGGATCTGCTAAAACGGTATTTAGTGTTACGGTAGCTGATACTTCACAAACCGGAAGCAAACCGGATCCGGATTTAGATAATAATCCTAATAATAACAATAATCCAACGGTTGTAAGTTTCACGCCAGTTCGTCTATTGGGCTTAACTAAACGTGGATACGCCGTATCGGTTAATAATGATCCACGCCATTATAAATTTTACTATACTATTAGTGTACATAATTTAGGTAATGACACTATTCGTAATATAAGTATAACAGAAGATTTAACTAAAGCGGTTAAATCACCAGCAAGTTATACTGTATTAACTAAACAAGCAACGGGAGCCTTAGCAGCTAATGTTAATTTTGATGGTAAAACCATAACGGAATTACTAAATGTACCTGTCAGCAAATTGCGTCCAAATGCAACAGACAGTATACAATTGGTATTAAATGTACTTACAGATACCGTACGCGTATTTGTAAATACAGCTTCAGTACAAGCTACCTGGAAAAATATTAAAACCGGAGTAGCAGATACACTCCGTGACATTTCAAATAACGGAATTAATCCAGACAAAGACGGAAACTACATTACAAATGAGTATAATGATAATATGCCAACCGTAATTGTATTGGATGCCCTGGTGTATGAACCTATGGTGCCAAACGGTTTTTCACCAAATGGAGACGGTAATCACGACCTGTGGGTATTGTATAATATTCCTTTCGGCTGTAATGTAAAAGTTGAAATATATAACCGCTGGGGAAATAAAGTATATACCAATAATGCTTATGCAAACGATTGGGACGGAACATCAAATGTTTCAGGTACTTTAGGAAAAAACAAATTACCACAGGGTACTTACTATTATATTTTGAATTATGAAGGTGATTGTTCTGAATTAACTCCTGATCAAAATAAACCCAAAACAGGATTTGTAGAATTGAGATATTAAAATTATGATGAAGTTTAAATTAATTAGAATACAACTAATAACGGCAATCCTTTTAATGGGTTTAAACTACGGCCTAAAAGCACAGTTTGATGCCATGTTTACCCAATACATGTTTAACGAATCTTTTATTAATCCGGCATATGCCGGCAGTAAAGAAGCCATGTCATTAACCCTTTTGCACCGCCAGCAATGGGTTGGTTTTAATGGAAGACCGGTTACAACAACATTTAGTTTTCATGGTCCTGTTATGGATGGTAAAATGGGCGCCGGTATTAATGTATTAACCGAACAAATTGGATTTTTAAATCGCAGTTTGGTTTACGGCAGTTATGCCTACCGTACCCAATTGAGCTCACAATCGCACTTGGCTTTTGGACTTATGTTAGGCGCCGAAAATCAATTGTATTCATTTAAAACCTTAACCCTTTCTCCAGATGAAATACATCATGCCAATGACCCTAATTTTAACAGCTCTGGAAATAATTTAACGTCTATGAATGTGGGTACAGGTGTGTATTACAGCACACCCGACTTTTATGCAGGATTTTCAATACCGCGTATAATAGACAACCAGGCTGCATTTAGTTTAAAATCCTATAAACGTTATGTTGTAAGCCGCGTGCAGTTTTCTAAAATGACATTAAACTTGGCCCTGGGTAAGGTATTTAAAATTAATGATGAATTACTGTTTAAAACGAATGCGTTATTAAAAATGGTATCCAATACGCCTGTTCAAATTGATTTGGGCGTTAATGCTCTAATCCGTGAACAAATTTGGGCAGGGTTTTCGTACAGGAGTAAATCTTCTGTTTCAGCCCTATTAGGTATGCAAGTAAACCCACAGTTTTTAGTTAATTATGCCTATGATTTTAGTACAAGTACTATTCAAATGTACTCCTCTGGCTCTCACGAAATTGCTCTCAATTATCTATTTGCTTACAAAGGCAAAAAAATTATTAATCCACGCTATTTCTAAAACCATGAGAACGCTTGTAACATTAGGACTTTTTTTAGGAATATTAAACCATTTAAAGGGACAGGATATTCCAAAGTCCGATTCATTAAATACACAGAATTCAGATTCAGTTAAAACCCAAATAAGTACTGCTATACCTGATTCAACTCTAGAACAACCCGTATCGGAAACAGAAGCGCTAAAACCAGTTACCAATAAAGCGGAAAGCGAAGGTTTTACCGGTCGCTTTTTAAGGGCATTTAAAAAGGCCAACCGATTGTATGATGAAAAAGCATTTGGTGATGCCATTGAATATTACATCAGGGCCCGCAAGCAAATAGAATCGGAACCTGAACTTCTTTCGAAACTGGGAGATTGTTACCGATTTACCAAAAACAATAAAGGGCAATTGGATTGTTACGGAACCCTATGCCAAAACGGAAATGCGCAGCCAATACAAGAATTATATTATGCCCATGCACTCATGGAATCCGGTTCCACCGAACAGGCACGCGATTTTTTTAGTAAATATCAAAATGATGAACGCGGAAAACGAATGTTAAAAGCCATAGAAAAAGCCGAGTCATATAAACGCAACGAATCTGAATACCAGGTAAGTTCATCTAAGTTTAATTCTGTTCAAAACGACATAGGTGCTGTAAAGTATAGAGATGAAGTGGTTTTTGTTTCTAACCGAAATCCTTCGCCATGGGTTAACCGTCAAAGCTCCTGGAATTCGGGTGGTTATTTTAATATCTACAAAACAAATGCTTCTGGCCAACAAAAGCCTGTAAAATGGGGGGGGGCTATGAGTTCTAAATACCACGATGGGCCAATTAGTTTTAACTCAAATTATTCTATGGCATACATAACCCGTAACGGAAATTACAATGAAGATGCCGCAGATAAAAAAATGTATAAGCTAAAAATTATTGAAGCCAGTTTAACGGGTGACGGTAAAGAAACAGAATTAGGCTTTAACAAACCGGATTATGATTTTTGCCATCCATCCATTAGCGCCAACGATTCAGTATTATACTTTGCATCTAATATGCCCGGTGGCTTTGGAGGTATGGATATTTATAAAGTAAAACGTGATGAGTTTGGATTTTGGGGCCAGCCTGAAAACATGGGAGAAAAAATTAACACACCCGGAAATGAGATTTTTCCTTTTGCAGCAAAATCTGGAGCATTATATTTTTCATCTGACGGACAAGATGGCTTGGGCGGATTAGACATTTACATTGCCAAATTAAAAGAAGATCGTATAACATCTGTGTATAATGTAGGAACACCAATTAACACGAAAGACGATGATTTTGCTTTTTATTTAGACGAAACAGGTAAATCTGGGTATTTATCTTCAAACCGCAAACATGGCGGAATGGACGATGATATTTTTGAAGTTAAAATAACCGGAGATCCCCGATATGGAAAACCCGCAACCTTAATTATGGTTGATAAAAAAGACAATCATAAATTAGACAGTGTGGAGGTAGTAATTAATGGCGAAACTTTATATTCAGACACTGCCGGAAAAGTTTCGGTAATATTGGAAGAGGAACCCGATTACGGCCTACTGTTAAGCAGATCTTTGTATTTACCGGAACAAGACAGCATTCATCCTAAAACAATAAGTGACGAACAATTTGTAAAAACCTATACACTCGAACTTGACCCAAAACTTGCTATAAACGGGCGGGTTATAGATTCTAAAACAGGTCAAAGCCTGGATGATGTTCGTATTCGTATTACAGATATTTTAACCAATGCCGAAGTACAAACCCATTACACAAAATCTGATGGCGCCTATTACCAGACCTTTAAGGGTAAACGCCTAAATCAAAAGTTAGTATATTTTTTACGAATAGATAAACCCGGATATTTACAACACACCCAAATACTAGATACTATTCCTGTAAATCCTGGAGATATGGCTTTAGAAACAAAACTAATAAAAGTTGAGCTGGGTATGGATTTAGGTAAAATGGCCAATTTAAATCCCATTTATTTTGATCAGGGTAAATCAAAAATTCGACCTGATGCCGCAATTGAATTGGATAAAATTGTAAGCATTTTAAAGGACATGCCTCAAATAACCATTGAATTACGGGCTCATACCGATTGCCGTGCAGCGGCCGCATCTAATTTAAGTTTATCGCAATCTCGAGCTTCGGCAAGCATGAACTATATAATTAAAAAAGGCATTGATAAACGCCGTTTAAAAGCCAAAGGTTTTGGCGAAACAAAACTTCTTAACGCATGCGCCTGTGAAGGAAAAACAAAAGATACATGTCCAGAGTCTGAGCATGCAAAAAACCGCAGAACAGAGTTTATTGTAACCAAAATAAAGCCTGCAATAATTACTCCTGCTCCGGGTAAAAAGCCTTAAGAGCTTTGTAATTGTATAATAGCTTTTTTACCTTGTTCGCCCAGAGAAAGACTGAAAGCATTAACATATAAATTAATATGTTGAGTAACTACTTCCGGACTCATATGTTGGGCATGCTCAAGTACATATTTTAATGATTCGTGAGGGTATTCAAATGCATATGCAATACTTTTTTTAATGCATTGTGTAATATGTTCTTGTATATTTTGATTTAATTTTTTTTGCAGACCTATACCGCCCAATGGAATAGGCAAATGCATTTCTTCCTCCCATTTTTGACCTAAATCGGTTATGCATTCAAGACCTTTATCTGCGTATGTAAAGCGGTTTTCATGAATAATTAATCCGGCATCAACGGTGCCTTGCAATACAGCATCTTCTATGGCACTAAATCGAAATACAGTTTTATGATGTATTTCAGGAAAATAGCGCTTTAATAATAAATGCGCAGTAGTTTCAATACCGGGAATGGCAACATGCCAATCTTTAATATGCTTTTGATTTAATTCATTAAGATTTTTACAAATTAACAGGGGGCCGCATCCAAAGCCCAAAGCGGCACCAGCGTCAGAAATTGCATAAACATCAGAATGGTTTAAAAGCGCATATATACTGGCTTTACAAGCATCAAAACGGGAGTCTTTTAAGCTTAAATTCAACTGGTCAATATCTAACAATACTTCATTAAATTTAAAGCCCTGTGTATCTATTTTGCCATGCACCAAAGCATCAAACATAAAACAATCGTTAGGGCAGGGGGAAAATGCCAGGGATAGGTTCATTTTAAATTATTTAAGCAAATCAGTTCAATAAGTTGAGCGTTAAGTTGTTCTATGGCCAATGGAATATTCCATGCAGTTGCATTACGGTTTTCAATTCTATTTGAAATCGCTCGAAGCTGCAGGCCTTGATAATGTAAATGCATACATGCCATTGCAAAACTTGCCCCTTCCATGCTTTCAATATCCGGATTAAAACGTGCACGTAAAGCGGCAATTGACGCATCACGTCCACTGACGGTATTAACGGTTACACCTTTAACCTTTTTCCATTCAGGAATTTTTAAATGAGTAGGCGTATGGAGTTTAAATTTATAATCCATAGGTAAATTCATTGCATCTGCAGAAATAAAACCATCTGCCGTTTCTGCACCTAGCTCAGAAAAACAATCTTCAGTAACATTGCAAACAGTTCCCAGTTTAAGCTGTTCAGAAAAACTACCAGCAATGCCAGCTTGAATTAATGCACTGTATTTTAATGGTGGAATTTTTCCCATTTGAAATGCTGCCGCTGCCATGCCTATTCCCGTAATCAGTACATCTATATGCCTATTAACAGTGCTGATTTGAAATTCGGGAAATGGCGGACATAAAAAAAAGGTTTGCAACGGCGTTAGTTCTGCAGCCGTGCTACTTATAATCAATAGCTTAGACACATTCAAAAGTAATTAAATTGCCTAACTTTGTTTCATGGTTTTTCTTACCCGACATGAGTTTTTTAATGCAGCCCACAGGTTAAGCAATCCCCATTGGACGGATGCTCAAAACGAAGCTGTTTTTGGCAAATGCGCCAATGCCAACTGGCATGGCCACAATTACGAACTTATAGTTACTGTTAAAGGTTCAGTAAATACCGAAACAGGATTTTTAATGGATGTAAAAGTTCTAAGTCAAATTTTACAACAAGAGGTGTGCGAACCCCTAGATCATAAAAATTTAAATCTTGATGTTCCGTTTTTAAATGGTATTTTGCCCAGCACAGAAAATTTATGTATTGCTATTTGGAACAGAATTGAACCCCATTTGCCAAAAGGCGTGCAATTGCATCGTGTTAAATTGTATGAAACACCACGCATTTATGTTGAGTATTTTGGACCCTTGTTAAACAATTAAGATATCCCATTGTTATTTAAGTATGCATCAAACGGCATTATATAGAACCGAGCACTTTAATGCGGCACACCGTTTGCTTTGTCATGACTGGAATGAAGAAAAAAACCGCACCGTTTTTGGCAAATGTTTTTCTCCAAATTACCATGGTCATAATTATAAATTAACAGTTGGATTAAAGGGTATTCCAGATGCACAAACCGGCTATTTGGCTGATACGAAATGGCTAAGCGCACTCATTCAGCGCCAAGTGATAGATTATATGGACCATCGTAACTTAAATTTAGACATTGAAGAGTTTAAAATTTTAAACCCAACTGTTGAAAATATTGCATGTGTAATTTATAATCGTCTTAGACCTTTTATTGAAAATACTATAGATTTAAAAATTGAACTTTATGAAACCGAACGAAATCGAGCTGAATACCCTGCTACGTGGTAATCGCATTGCACTTGAACATTATACAGAAGATGAAATCGGAAATGATCACCTATATACGGGTATTGATACTCCTTTACGGACTGATGCTTTTGAGCTGAGTGACGAAGAAAAAATAAAACGTATTAAAGAGCATTTTAAAGGCATTATGCTTACATTAGGTTTAGACTTAAATGATGACAGCCTAAAAGGCACACCAGATCGCGTAGCTAAAATGTATGTGCAAGAAATTTTTTCAGGTTTAAATCCAGCAAATAAACCCAAAATTGCACTTTTTGAAAATAAGTACAAGTATCAAAATATGCTGGTGGAAAAAGACATTACCTTTTATAGTAATTGCGAGCATCATTTTGTACCCATTATAGGAAAGGCACATGTGGCCTATTGCTCAAACGGCCAAGTTATTGGATTATCCAAACTTAATCGCATTGTACAGTATTTTGCCAAACGCCCCCAAGTTCAAGAACGCATGACCATGCAAATTGCTACGGAGCTTCAACAGGTTCTATCTACACAAGATGTTGCGGTGGTTATTGAAGCACAGCATTTATGTGTGTCTTCTCGCGGAGTTCAAGACAATAGCGCATCCACTATAACTTCTTATTATGGAGGTAGTTTTAATCAAGAGTCGCGTAAACAAGAGTTTCTCACGTATATCCGAACATCTACTACCTTGCCTTAACCGTTAAGCGTCGTAATCAATAACCAAGTGCTCGCTGGTAGGGTAAGCCTGGCAGGTTAAAACATATCCAGATTTCACTTCATCATCTGTTAGTGCAAAGTTTGCTTTCATGTCTGCACTACCCGAAATTATTTTACCCCTACATGTGCAACACACTGCGCCCTTGCAGCTGTAAGGAGCATCTACGCCGGCTTCAATAGCGGCATCTAAAACACTAATACTCGATGCGGGTAATTCAAACTCAGTTTCTATGCCATACTGTATTACTTTAACTTGACAAGTACCGGCAAAGGTTTTGTTTGTACTGTCTTGTAATGCAGTGTCTTGTATTACGGTATTAAAATATTCAATATGAATATGTTTTTGATTAATACCAGAATTTAGCAAAGCCGTTTTTACCGTTTCCATTAGGGGGCCTGGACCACAAATAAAGTGTTCTGTATGTGTATGCGGCACATGTTGTATAAGCGTATTGCAAGTACTTGCGTTTAGCGGACCTTGAACGGTATCATAAATCCATTCAATTTCAAAAGCAGGGTATTGGCTTTGAAGGCGCTCAAGTTCTGTTTTAAAAATACTTGAATCCGCATTACGGTTAGCGTAAATTAAACGTACATGACTCTTTTTTTCAATGTATAAAACACTTTTAAGGATACTCATCATAGGTGTTATTCCACTGCCTCCGGCCCACAATACATAATTCTTTTCGTGCGCCCCAGATAAAGGCGTATTAAAGCTTCCCATGGGCGTCATTACATCAATTGTATCTCCTATTTTTAAACTACGGTTTAAATAACCCGAAACCAATCCACCTTCAACTATTTTAACCGCCACGCGCCATTCTTTTTCGTGTGGGGCTGTACAAATGCTATATGATCGGCGAATTTCCTGGCCATTAATTAGCATTTTAAGAGTTAAATATTGTCCTTGTTTATATAAAAATTCAGGTTGTAAAGTTGCGGGTACTTCAAACTTTATAGATACAGCCTCAGTAGTTTCTGGGCGTATTTCAGATACTTTTAAAGGGTGGAATCGGGCCATACGCAAAGGTACATATTTAAATGGAGCACTTTTAAAAACAAAAGATTGCGTGGTATTAAAATTGTATCATTTTTTGTTGGGTTCGGTTATTATATTTTAAAATCAATTATTTTTTCTAAATAGGAAATAATGTAGATTCTGAATTACTGGTTTTTAAATAAAATGCAGAATATACACTTTAGAAAAGTCCGTTAGGATATTAACTTATATGGCTATTTTGTTACATTAGATGTTAATTTTTTGTCAATGCCTGTAGTTTGCGATTTATTGATGTATTTAAGCAGTAAAATTGTTATTAATTAATTTTTTTTCGACGATGTCTTTGGATTGGGTTCGGTAATTGCAGTGCAATGAACCACGTCATCCGCATCTCTAAAATGTATATATATTTAGATATTTAAAAATGGCAATACTATTTTTATAATTAAAATTAAACTGCTTCATGCTTTATTCTACTTTAATGAATCAATTTTTAAATCGAAACATTAAATTTTTAGAATAGAATAAAAAAATGCATTAAGATTATTATAAAAAGAATTAATGAATTGATTTTTGAATCCAATATTTACTAATATCTATTAAACGGTTGCTATAGCCCCACTCATTATCATACCATCCTATAACTTTAACCAAATTACCCACTATACTTGTAAATTCAGAGTCAAACAAAACACTATTGGCATTGCCGATTACATCTACGCCAACAATGGGATCTTCCGTATAGCCCATAATACCTTTTAAATAGGTTTCTGAAGCCTGTTTAAATGCAGCATTAATTTGTTGGGTATCTGCTAAGGTTTTAAGTACACAGGTAATATCGGTAAGAGAGCCGTCTGGTACAGGCACCCGCATACCGCACCCGCCAATACGTCCATTGAGTTCTGGAAAAATACGCGTAAGCGCCTTTGCTGCACCCGTAGAGGTTGGAATAATGCTCATGGCTGCGGCACGTGCACGGCGCAGATCTTTATGTGGTCCGTCAAGTAGCCGTTGATCGTTAGTATAGGAATGAACGGTGGTTACATATGCCTCTTCAATACCAAAAGCATTTAATACCGATAGCATGGGCGCTGCACAATTGGTAGTACAACTGGCATTAGAAATAACTTTGTCATCAGCCGCAATGCAGGTTTCGTTAACGCCATAAACCACCGTTTTAATTTGTTCATCTTTGGGGGGCGCACTTAATAATACGCGTGGTGCTCCGGCGTGTAAGTGTATTTGGGCAGATGCCATATCGAGAAAATGTCCGCTGCAATCTATTATTAAATCAAGGTTTGAAATAGCCCAAGGAATATCTTGCGGATTGGTATGATTTGTAATTTGTGTTGAAACCGATTGGTTTTGCAAAATGGCCCCGTTTAAATGCAAATCATGCGAAAATGCACCATGAACCGAATCATACTTTAATAAGTGAACCAAGGTTTCTGCCGGTGCAGGATCGTTAATATGTACAATTTCTATGGTATTGTGAAGTTGTGCTATTTTATATACGGCACGGCCAATTCGTCCAAAACCATTTAAGCCAATTCGGTATTTAGATTTCATATTAATGATGGTTAGCTAAATGTTGTTGCCATTTCCATGCGCTTTGCATCATTTCTTCAAGTGTATATTGTGGTTGCCAGTTTAATAAGTTCTGGGCTTTATCATTGTTGGCATAAATTTCAATTACATCACCCGACCTACGAGGACCCAAGCTGTAATTAAGTTTTTTTTGACTTACCTTTTCAAATGCCTGTATGGCCTCTAAGACGGTTGTACCGGTACCTGAACCTAAATTAAATAATGCAGGGGTTGGCACATGAACATGCTGCATTATGTACTCTATGGCCTGTATATGTGCTTGTGCAATATCGTATACATGTACATAATCACGTATACAGGTGCCATCGCGCGTAGGGTAATCGCTACCATGCACCGTAAGTTGATTTTTACCAATGGCCGTTTGAGTAATTATAGGTAATAAATTTGTAGGTTTTTGCATTGGCCATTCACCATTAAGACCACTTGGATCGGCACCAACCGGATTAAAATATCTTAATATAACAGCCTTAAAGTGTTTATGCGTAGCGCAAACATTTTTAATAATTTCCTCACCAATTTGTTTAGTATGTGCATAGGGACTTTCTGCAGGCAATACCGGACTTAATTCGGTAACAGGCAACGAGCTGCTATTTCCGTATACAGAGCAGGAGGATGAAAAAATAAATGGAACGTTTGCAAGGCTTTGTGCATACGCTAAAATATTCAGTAAACCCGAAACGTTATTGTGATAATAATGTACTGGATTTTTTACGCTATCGGGCACCGATTTTAATGCTGCAAAATGAATAATACCGTCATAGGGGCCATGTTGAGTAATTACATCAATTAAGCCAGCCGCATCGCTTAAATCACGGTTTATAATAATGGGCATTTTGCCGCAAATAGCTTTTACACGGGAATAAGCATCTGCACTTGAATTTGAATAATTATCAAGCGCTACAACTTCTACATTTTTATTTTTAAGTAACAGTGTAATGGTATGTGAACCAATATAACCGGCAGCTCCAGTAACAAGAATACGCATTTAACAAAGTTACAACATAATCAAAATGAATGGATGAATTAATTACTGTTAATTCGAAAACGAAATTCACCTCAAAATCAAAAATATGTGATAATCATAGTAGAATAAAACATCGATTGAAAATGATTCAAAATGATTTTTGAATCTAAATAAAAAAGCCTCGACTGAGGCTTAAAACCGTTCCCGTATTCCAATTGGCCTTTGTGGTAAATTGTCGGTACCTGATATTAGGTTTTGTCTTGTACATTACAACATTACAAAATAAATTTAAGGGCACTATTAAAATTACGTTAATTAAAGCTTATGAATTATGAATAGCAGCCAAAACATGTTTTCTAAATAAAAACACAAAAATACTATCGCAAACCAGCATACTCAGCATTGCAAAAAACAAAGCGCCGTTACCTGAATCTCCAATAGTTTGTAAGCCCGTAATTAAATGAGAGTTTAAAAACAAAGTATATGGAAGTAATTCGCCCGCAGTATAAATCCATAAACCGTATATCCTAAAACGCCATAGTAACAGCACACCGGTAAAGCTTAAACCTGCACTTAATACGTTTATCCACGCATACAAATTTTTAAAAGCCGGACTTTGCGCTTCATTATACATATAAAGCCATTCAGCCCACTTCGGGTTAAGTTGCTGCATTTGTGCAATTGCTTCACGGGTTTCATTTGCACTGGGATTTGATAAGGCACCGGGCAATGCACCTAAAAACATCAAGCCGCTCCAACATAAACTAAGTATGGCAATAATTTTAAACACATCACCGTGCTTAGGCGGTTCAATTTTAAAAGCATCTGAATCAGACATTGCATTCATTTTAAAAAGCGTTTTAGTACAACATTTAAAAGTATTAAACCCATACTTGAAATGCCAATTAAAATTAGTAACATATAGGGTTTTGGTAAAACATTTCGCTCGCCGGTATTTTCAGGTTCGGCAGAAGAAATTATGCGTTGACGTCCCAATTTGGATTTTAAAAATGTAATTTCATCTTCAAAGCTAATGCCATTGGCAAAGGCATAAAAATCTTCGTTTTCATTTTCAAACCATTTTCGGCTTCTGCTACACCAATTTAAAAGGGGGCGCTGCCATTGTTTGTAATTACTGTATATGAGCCAAATTTGTCCCCTTAATACGGGTTTTGAGCAGTCTGATACGGTATCAATCAAAACTTTTACATGATGCGAACTTAAACCTTTAAACAAATCAGAAACTTCAAAAACCGCTTCTTTATATGCACCGGGTTTATTTTTAACTGCAATTATTTTTCCCTTAAAAATTATATCGTAGCTTTTTAATAAATCAATATTCAAAACCTTGGGCGGACATTCGCAAGCGGTAATAAAAGTACTGTAACACCCTAGTATGAGAGCCAAAACCCGAATCACAAATGTTGAATAAATTGACTGGCTAGTTTCATATAGTCTGATAAAACCGTGTCGGAGGTTATAACCGGTACCTGCTTACGAAATGCAGAATGCAATACTTCCAATGGCGGAGCAGTTTGAACAGGGCGCCTTAAATCTAAAGCCTGACAGGCACAAAGCCATTCAATACCTAAAACAAATTGTGAATTTTCTAAAACCTTTAACATTTTTGTAGCAGCATTAGCACCCATGCTTACATGATCTTCTTGTCCATTACTGCTAACGATGCTGTCAACGCTAGCCGGGGTACATAATTGCTTGTTTTGACTCACCATACTTGCAGCAGTATACTGGGCTATCATAAATCCAGAGTGCAATCCGGCAGTTTGAATTAAATAGGGTGGCAATTGACGTTGGCCCGAGATTAACAAATAGGTACGACGCTCAGAAATGTTAGCAAATTCTGCTAATGCTATAGCCAAATAGTCCATGCCCAAGGCTAAACTTTGCCCATGAAAATGGCCGCCACTTAAAATTTTATGAGATTTAAAAAATACCACCGGATTATCGGTTACAGCATTTATTTCTCGGTTTACAATATCACAAACATGACTAATAGCGTCCCAAGATGCGCCGTGTACTTGGGGCATACATCGAAACGAGTAGGGGTCCTGTACATGAGGTCTTTCTTTTTTTTGCAAATCACTTTCTTGTAAAAGCCCTGAAATTTTTTTAGCTACAGCAACAGCACCGGGATGGGGACGCAGCTCATGCAAATCGGCATCAAAAGGCGAAAGGTGTCCAAAAAACACATCCAAAGCCAATGCACCACAGGTATTAGCCGAATTAAACAACGATTTGGCGCTAAGACAACCAAAAACAGCAAGCGCACTCATAAACTGTGTGCCGTTAAGTAATGCCAAACCCTCTTTGCTTTTAAGCCTAACAGCCTGTAAACCAAAACGCTTTAGGGCATCAGCACCCTCCAGTATGTTGCCTTTATAATTAACGTGCCCCTCACCAATTAAGGGCAGGCATAAATGTGCTAAGGGGGCAAGATCACCACTCGCTCCCAATGAACCCTTTTCATATACTACCGGGTATATTTCATGCTTTAAAAATGCAGCCAGTAATTTTACAGTAGCCTCTTGAACGCCACTGTACCCATAGCATAACGAACGAATTTTTAAATAGATCATTAAACGCACAAGCGCCGTTGGCAGTGCGGCGCCCATTCCACAGGCATGACTACGAATTAAGTTGTATTGCAGAGATTCCAAATCTTGATAGGGAATTTGAATTTGACATAAGGAGCCAAATCCGGTATTAATACCATAAACAGCATTAGATGTTATATCGGGATCTGTATCTAAATAGTTTCGGCATTGTATTAAAGCCGAAAGGTCATCAAAATAAATCTCATGAGATTCTTCCAAAAGCAAGGGGCTTAAGTCTTCAATACGTATCGCTTGCGTAGTATTAATTTTAAAAACTGCCATATTCGTTTTGCAATTTGTGCATTAAAGCATCTGGTGTTAACTGGGTTTGAACGCCATCAGCCATAGATTTAACAGTAAGGAGCCCCGACTTCAATTCGTCTTCTCCAATTACACAAACCCAGGGGATGCCAAGTTTTTGAGCAAAATCAAATTGTTTACCTATTTTACGTCCGGTTTCGGCATATACCTCACAGGCAATACCATGCTGTCTAAAATTACGAGCCAAATTTAGGGCGTACCATTGTTGCGCTTCAGTAAAATGGGTAAATAAAACACGCGATGTTGAAATCTGAAGTTCTGTAGTTGGGTAAAGTTTTAAGTCTTCTAAAACATCACATATTCGGTCCAGTCCAAAAGATAAACCCACACCGCTTAATTCATGCAATCCAAATAGGGCGCCTAAATTATCGTATCTGCCGCCTCCCAAAATACTGTTTTGCAGGACGCCGGATTGCGGTTTAGCTTCAAATATACAGCCGGTGTAATAATGTAAGCCACGAGCTAAAACGGGCATCCATTGCAAGGTAATCCATTGGGGGTTTACATTTGAAATAACCTGCTGCAGTTCGGCACGTGCACGTTCCAAGGTGGCATTATTAAATGGCAAGGAATCGTTTATGGACATTTCAAATTGCAGCTGTTCAATATATTTAACTTGTTCAGAACGTAATCCCAATGCTGTAATTTCACTTTCTAATTGTGAAATACTGGATTTGTCTAAAGCATCCAACAATGTTATAAATTCGTTAAACCGGTGACTAATATTAAAGGCTTCGGCCAAACCGTTTAAAAATTGCCGATGATTGATGTAAAGCGTAACGGGTAATTTTAAGCGTTCAAACACCGCATCGCATAATTGTAAAACCTCACATTCGTTTAAAAGTGATTTAGCCCCAATACTATCAATATCGCACTGCCAAAATTCACGATAGCGGCCTTTTTGCGGTCTGTCGGCACGCCAAACAGGTTGTATTTGATAACGCCTAAATGGAAACTGCAATTCGTGCTGATGGCTGGCAACAAAGCGTGCAAACGGAACGGTTAAATCGTAGCGTAATGCACGCTCGGTTATAAGTGTACTGTCTTTTCCGCTGGTGGCTAGCGTTAGCAGTGCAGCCTGAATAGCAGCAGCATCTTTTTGCTCATGTATGCGGCTGTTTAAAACCTTAAACATCAGCTGATCGCCTTCATCGCCGTATTTGCCGGTTAAACTGCTTAACAATTCCATGGCTGGGGTTTCTATGGGTAAAAACCCATAATGCGTAAACTGCTGCTTTAAAATATCAATTACATAATTGCGTTTTCGAAGCAAAGCGGGCGTAAAATCACGCATACCACGTGGAGCTTGAATTTTCATTCTAAATACAAAGGTAAACAACTTAACGATGTTAACGGTTTTTATGCATAATGGGGTTTTTTACATAACCTATAAATTGGTAACTTGC
>Ga0078894_10001614_pt1 | contig 16880 bp, 12 predicted proteins | sample LauGreSu1BDMLBSD_2_FD_67506 | JGI IMG/M metagenome (GOLD analysis project Ga0078894, IMG submission 67506) | Freshwater lake microbial communities from Lake Michigan, USA - Su13.BD.MLB.SD (version 4) (version 4) | ecosystem: Environmental > Aquatic > Freshwater > Lake | place: Lake Michigan... | reverse complement strand
TATGTAGGATCATGGTACACGATTGATGGACCAACAAAAACACAATTGAATTATGTGTCTTGGGGCGAAAACACATATATTTATACATTTGACATTACAGATGCAACTGCGACTGCAACTGCAAGCACTGGTCCCAAATACAAAATAAATAATTTGTTGTATTATGAAGGTGCTGAACAGACCACAAAAATTTCACTTGCCGAAAACAATGAAATTGCATTAATACCAAAAACCACATACACCAATTTAACCGTAGTTGATACTAACTATGATGACACGCTAGTAATTGAACCATTATATAGCAACACACAATCTGTGTATCAAGTGTTCAAAAATATTAAAATGGATGAAAAGAATGGCAATTTAATTGTGAATGCAGTAATTGATACAAAAACATCGGATTCGGGAACAGGAACGGGAACGGGAACTGGAACGGGAACGGGAACGGGAACAGGAACGGGAACATCCGGATTTAGAAACATTGAAGGATTTGCAACAACACCAACAAAAGCAATTAATGTGTATGACAGACAAATGACAGTATCCGGACTCATTGCAACACCAACAAATGTATATACTGAAAGACCCACTGAGGATCCATCAACCAAAATGAAAGACGCAACCAATCCATATTTTGTGCCTGATGCAATTGGAAACAACACAATATTGTATTGGCCATCCGGCAAAAACACATTAGTCTGCATTTTCCCCAATTATTGCTCTAGCATGACAAAGGGTATTGAGACAATAAAGATTCTGCAATTATCAATAATTGACGCAGATGCCCCACCACTTACAGATTTTAAAAAGGGTGAGGAGAAGGACGACAATTCAGACAAGATGATGGACGATTATTTGAAATGGTCAAAATACATGTTAAAGACCGAGGTTGTGCCACCGGTTTGCCCGGCGTGCCCTTCTTGCGCCAGTGGTGGATTATGCACTGACTGCGGTGGCAAAGGTGGATGCGGAACCAAATCAAACGACGGTAAATCGCTTGCGGACACTAATAACATCAGTGATGTAAAAGGACCATCGAGTGCGGTTGCATCGCTCGGCAAAAGTGCAGGCGATGTGGTTGGTGGCACCGTGGATGCTGCAAGTGGCGTGATTGGTGGTACTGTTGGAACAGCAGGCAATATAGTAAGTGGCACTGTGGGTGCGGCAACTAATTTGGTCGGAGGAACCATTGGAACCGCAGCAGACTTGTTGAAATCAACTGGTTCGGGATTGTCAAGTTTATTATCGGGCGATGTAAGACGAGTTGGATACAATCAGTCTTACCAGGGTCAGGGCAATGGATACAACCGAAACAACACAGGAATATATCAACAGACAAATGCGGCACCATCCAAAATCGGCATGGCAGACACAGTGCCAATTGATATTTATTCATACAATGGCGCATTGCAGTCAAAGGGAACTGATTTCAGACCCCTAACAGCAGATTTCGGCGCATTTTCCAAATAAGTGCTATGCGTTCATAAGAGGATTTAAAATTATGAATTATTTGTAGATAGAGAGATTTTACAAATAATACAAAATGAAGGAGTTGCAGATTAAAACAGAAGAATTGAATGCCATATTTGATAGAGAAAAGGCAGCACAAGAAATCAAAACCATATTGTCAAATTTCGACAAAGAGCACAAAAACACAAATTACAAGAAGGGATTCTACATATATGGTTCGTCGGGTGTGGGCAAAACCATGTTTGTGTCAGCAATATTAAAAGAAATGAATTATGACATTATTAAATATGACGCCGGCGACGTGCGCAACAAAATGCTCATTGACGCCATAGCAAGCAATAACATATCATCACGCAATGTGTTGGACATGATGCACAAGAAGTCGCGCAAAATCGCAATATTGATGGATGAGATTGACGGCATGAATAGCGGCGACAAGGGTGGATTGAACGCCTTGATAAAACTGATACGACAGAAGAAAACAAAAAAACAGAAACAGGAGAATACGACACTGAACCCAATCATCTGTATTGGAAACTACAACATAGACAAGAAAATCAAGGAATTGATGAAGGTGTGCAATGTGATAGAACTGAAGACACCGACGCAACCACAGATGAAAACATTGATTGGGCATATTTTTCCGGCGTTGCCGATAGAGAAACAGGAAACTGTGAAAAATTATGCCATGGGCGATTTGCGAAAATTGGAATTCATAAAAAAGTTGTGTGAAAAGAAACCCGAATTAATAGATGACGCGGTTCTTAAAAAGATACTGAATGTGAAAACATTCAACGAGGACACCAACAAAATCACACAGATGTTGATAACAAAACCGCACAAGATAGAGGAACACAACGTGGTTTTAAATGAAACAGACAGGACTGTGGTTGCTCTATTGTTACACGAAAACATCGTGGATGTGATGCCCCCGATGAGTCAGGCAATGCCGTTTTATTTGCGATTTTTGGACAATATGTGTTATGCGGATTACATTGACCGCATCACGTTTCAGAATCAGATATGGCAATTCAATGAGATGAGCAGTTTGATGAAGACATTCAACAACAATCGCATATTTCACAAAACCATGGCACATAATAAAAAGAAAGTGAAAATGGCGCCAGAAGAAATCCGATTTACCAAGGTTCTCACAAAGTATTCGACGGAATACAACAACATAGAATTCATACACGAATTGTGTAAGAAGATGGACATGGATCGCAAAGATTTGGTGGCATTTTTCCAGGAGATGCGATTATTCTACATGGAAAAGAATGCCGATTTTTTGAACGACTCGGCAACAATGAATTCGATAGAGGTTCTATTTGAGAATTATGAAATCAACAAATTGGACATAAAACGGATTTATCGGTATTTAGACAGAAATGTGAAAAAAACGGAGACCAAAGAGGTTGATGATTTGGATTTGGACGAACTCTAATTGGCAATTGCATATGTGCGCAACTTGAGACATATTTTTTCTTTAGTTTCGACGCCTTCGTCATCTTCTAGAATGTCGGTGTTATTCACATAATCGCAAATTATTCTGACAAATAATTCGAGGAGCATGGGCAAATCGTCTTTTTCCACATTGTTGAATAATTGTGGGTCAAGTTTTGCCACATTATCATAGAAGACTTCGGACTTATTGACGGTGTAATTAAGTTTTTGTCTGATAAACAGAATGGTTGATATCAATTTAATGAATATTGGCGATGACATGTCAGACAAGTGTGCATTGACTTCTGGATATTTCTTGAAGATTTTAAAACTCATTTATATTATCTGTATTTATTTTGCTAATCAATACAGATTCAGATTTTGGATCAATTTTCATCACTTTTTCTGAAGATCACTTATCTTAAATAAGGGTTCGCCCTTATTAATCGGATTTGTACCGGAAATTAGAGGTGATGGTGCTGGTGCAAGCACTGGTACAGGCATGGGCACGGGTGCAAGCACAGACGAAGGATTCAACAACTTCTGTATGATCTTCTCCAATTCGGCAATTCGCGCATCCCGTTTAGCAATCTCCTGTTGTTGCGCCTTCATCATTTCAACTGCCTGCGCCGGACTAATTTCCATTGGTGCCTCGCCCGGTCGTTGCAGCACAATTTTGGCATTTTGCGCCTGTTCCTTCTCCATTTCTTTCCTGCGTTCTTCCAATATTTCTTGAATCTGTTTCAAGACATCCGGTTTCATCTTGGGTTCACCCGGTTCATATTTAAGAAGCAACCCATCAATATCATCCATGAAAAACTTCTTAATAGATGCCTCGCTCGCATTCTTTATAAAGTGCTCTACAGTTTTAGGCGACTCTTTCATAAACTCATTGTATCCCGCCTCCAGCAAACGCCGTTTGTCAAAAGTATTGTGTTCATGCGAAAAACACAGGATGGTTTTCATCGGGTCTAACTGCACAAACGGCACCGTGTAATCCTTCAAGAAAGCGCGCTCCTCGGCAAGTGCTGCCGTCTCCTCATATTTGCTCGTCTTCAGCAATTCCGCACGAAAGGCAAACGTGCCCGCAGTGGCGTGATTCTTCTGGTAAGGACCAAACTGGATCATGCGTTGGATGTGTTTAAAATATATATAAATCTCACTCGACCCGGCACACATTGCCGCAGGGTTTTCCAACAGGCGTTCTACTGCGTGTTCAATGCGGTCGGGTGGATAATAGTCGTCGTCATCCATGTAGACGATGATGGACCCCTTACAATGACTATGCATCAAATTGCGTTTGGCGCCGAGATACATTTTTTGTTCGACTTCAAAATATTTGATTTGACTAATGCCCGACGCGGTTATGAGGTCCTGGATTTTGTCGGTGCCATCATCGACAATAATCCACTCAACCCGGTCCTTAGGATAAGTCTGGTTCTTAAAACATTGAAACATCGTTTGTATGAACGGTCGCCGATTGAATGTGGGTGTACATACAGAAACAAATGGATAATATTTTTTAGCAGATTTTGCGGAATTTTTCGGCATGAAAATATAGATAATTAAAATCTCTATTTTCTAAACGCTTTTGTATGGTTTATATATTCTTTCAAACATGGTTTCTGCATTTGGTATTTTTTTCAAATCTTGTTTTTCAATATTTTCAATATTTTCAATATTTTCTTTAATCTCTTTGGAAAGTTCTTCAAATTCGTTGCCCAACTCCTTGACTTCTGATTGACCAATGCCGTATTTTTCCAAAACAGAATATAGTAATTTAAATACACCTGCAATTCCCAAACCAAGCATTACTGTTTTAAAAGTCTTGGATTCTATTTTCAAAAGATTTCCTATATTTGCTTTCAATGTAAACAACAGAATAATTTGATGTGAATTTAGCATAATAAATCGGAGAGCATCTTCAATTCCATTTTTGAATTTAGAAAACACCTCTCGGTCAAATATAACTTTTCCATCATTCATGTGTTTATTATTTTCGGCAACTGCCGAGAATGTGCCAAAAAATCCATTTATTTTTGGCAAACGCACAATAGAGAAATAAAACATGTATGCTGCAATGATGAATGATGAAAATGCAATGGTGGGTTGATAAAACATGGCAAATTTGAACACAATGAATATAATATAAAAAATTGTCCCAGTCAACAGTTTGGTGAAAAATGATGGAATCACTTCAGTGGCATTTTCGATGATCCCTTTGGAATGGTCCACCATGATATTTTTCATGTATTTCACCACAAAAATAATACCAATTACACTAGACAATTGAGCATTGCCTTTGAATAAAAATATAGAATTGAATAATTTGGTAATCAAGTCACGTATGTAATTGCGAAGTCCTACAGGCGATTTGTTGTATTTGCGAATGACATCAATTAGGCGATTTATTTGATTGCGCAAATATTCAAAAACAGAGTTCAACTGTTTCAAGAAATAGGGGACAGAAGCAAGGGAAGCAGATAAAATAAAAAAGAATACGGAGCGTTTTCCAAATAATGTATTTTCCATGGTAGAGTTAAATTTGCCGGGAATGCTTTCCATAATAAAAGTTTCAATGGTTGTGACAATTTGAACAATATAAATTGTGAAAAAATGCGTAAATTCGTTTTCTTTCAAGAATTCAAATGCATCTTCAAAGCGAAATTTGGTGGGGTTCACAAAAAAAGTGTAATACCAATTGTGGGCAATCAAAAATGACAAAAAGGTCACAAACAGGGAATTGAGGATATTCTTTATCATTTTTTCATCATTTTTAGTGCCGTTTGCCTTTCGCACTGCCCAACCAATCAAATCGAATTTTGGAATGTTTTTGGGATACTTGATGCTGCTCTTCTTTTTCTTTTTGCTGCTTTTCTTTTTGCTGCTTTTCTTTTTTGATTTCATGCCTTCAATAGATCCATTATCACTGTCACTATCATTGTCAAACCCTTCAACATCACTGTCACTATCAAAACCTTCACCATCACTGTAATTAGCAAACTCTTCTTCACCTTCACCTTCTGTCACAACGGCAACTTCCTCAGCATCTGCTGCCTCATCTGCTGCCTCTTTTGCCTCCTCTTTTGCTTCTTTGGCAACTTCCTCAGCATCTTCAACATCTTGTTTTGCATCTTCTACTGCTTGTGCTGCATCTTTTTTTGCTGCATCTACTTTTTTTTTTGCTTCATCTACTTTTTTTGCACTTGCTTTTGCATTTTCATCTGCTTTTTTTGCTGCTGCCGTTGTTTGTTGAGATGCTTTTTTGGCACTGGATTTAAAACCTTCTACACCACCACGAAAAAAATTATTGGCAACATCAAATGAATCATCATAAATGGATTTCAACAATTGCATATTTGAAAAATTGTTTTTTTCCAATTCTGTCATTTTAAGTGCCGTCAAATCATTGAAATTATCACTAAATCGGAATGCATTCATTATATATAATACGTTTCAGTTATATATAACTAATAAATTATCTGGCATACATTAATCCACAATATCCGCCAACAAAAGACAGAATATTATATCTTTCTTCAAACAGGGTCAGATTGTAATTGTATTCATAAAGTCGCCATGTTGCCGCGTTGGTTCCGATGACCACACCATCATCATTGCAAGTTATTTGATAATTCGCATTTTGCACATCGATTTGCGGCACAAAAGTATTGATTTCCAATTCCACTGTTTTGAATTTCGACATGTTAATGGCGCCCGACGGTTGGTATTCGCGCGGGTTCGTGTTCAAACAGAAGTTGTAGCAATAAAGACCTTCGGGGGCAAACCCGGCAGTGCGCGTGTATTTTTCAATGTAATCATACACCTCACGTGTGAGCAAGTTTTCGCGATATTCGCCATTCAACAAAATGCCCATAGTTTCCAAAATCTCCTTGCGGTTTTCCACATTGAATTCGTTGGTGATAAAATACCCAGTCTGTTGACCACTGGGGTTCAAAAAAGGACCAACCGGGTCGCCGGTCAAATCCAACACAAAATCCGGGTCATTGGCAACAACCGGGGCATTCGTAATATTGCCGGGCACAACACGATAAGGCCAATTGGTGTAATTCGACCATTCATTGCGCATAAAAACATCATTGCGCTGCAAATACCACATCCAATTTGCAACCATGCCACTTGTGAGAATCTTGAGTTTTTTCGCCCCCGTCACATTTTCAAAACGGTATTCAAACACGTCTTTAATGAGATACGCCTGGTCTTCGGCAGTAAAATTGCGCACTTCGTCTTTAGAAAGGAAGCAGTAATTTGCTAAAATATGTACATCTGCATTCCATGTTGTGGATTTGTTTTGATAGTTGTCGGCACTCAGATTCACTGCTGGTGGACTCTGCAAAAACCGGTAAAACAACATTTCGTCGCGTGTGTAATCCGGTTTCATGATTGGGTAATTGTTTCCGGCATCATACACATCGCGAATCTGGTAAAGTTCTTCCACAGAGCGCATGGTGACACTAATGGTCAATTCATTGTATTGCAAAGACACCAGGGGAAAAGCACATTTGCTGTCTAAACAAAACCATGTATTAAGAGGAATGTATAAAGTGCGCCCACGGATACTGGGTTCGGATCCCAAAGTGTTAGTGGTGTAATATGCGGATGGATACGAATTGACGCGCCCCTGAGAATTTGCCGGGTCATTTATGTCGGCAACATTGCCAGTCATGGAATAGAACAGATTCTTTTTATTCACATCAAAATCGCGTTCAACCATCGCTGCTAAATATTCGCCGGAATATTTCTGAAGAGTGAAACTGCCACACCGAATCTCGATTTCCTTAATAAGATGGGTGCCGATGTTTTTGATCCATCGAAAATCATACGACGACCAATTGTTGTTTGTTTGTGGGCAAGGATGATGAATGGGACTCCAAATATGAGGAAGCGTGACAACCACATAAGTATCCATCAACAAATCGGCATGTCTAGGAACCTTGAAATTGAATACAGACTGTTCAGACAGGCGCAAATCGCGTTGCCCGTCATAGTCAATGCGAAATTTTTGCATTCCAAAATTCGTGTATTTAGAGTAAGTAACTTTGAAAAATGTTTTGCTGGGATTTCCTGTAAGAATGACGTTATTATTTCCTTCTGAAATTATGTTCAATAGACCTCCTGCCATATTAATAATATAGATAGAGAAATATAGTATCTATAATATTTTTTGTGCATAGTGTATAAATAGAATGCATCCAGTGAAAAAAGGGTTGATTTTAGTAATAATAATTGCATCTTTTGTGATAATTTACAATTTGTTCACACAGAATGAAATTATTAAAAAAGAGATCCAGAAACAAATTGATGTGCAGAAAAAAGAAATAAATAAGGAGGGATTCGAAACGACGACATCAACAACCGTGCAAAATGAAATGACGGAATTGCGCGAGTCGGCAGAAAAAAAAGGTCTTGAATTGACAATTCAACCAATTGCCGAAAAATACATGGAATATCCATTGCGCGAGTTTATGATAAAATCTTCATACAACAGTGCAATTGTTAATAATACTGCCAGCAAAGATGCCATTGCATTTGTGCTTGGTCGCGGATGCCGATTGCTCGACTTTGAAATATATACTCGGCAAACTCCCAATGGAAAGGATGAAGAGTATGTGTCTTATTCGGAGGACCCCGAATACCGAAAAATAGAGACGGGATTGACGCTCAGTTTAGAAAATGCTTTAAATGCTGTTGCGGCAAATGCGTTTTCGCCGCCATCACCGGCACCTGGCGACCCGTTATTCATACAACTGCGAATCAAGAATAATACCAATGCGGCATACAGCAGAATATCATCATTGATAGACAAAATTTTGGACAAACGGGTCTATACAGTTCCGGTGACAGGAAGCACACCATTGAAGGACATCAATGGCAAGGTCATAATTATATTGGATGTATTATCGGCACCGGATTACAATAGATATAGCAAATGTTTAAGTACGGATTTGGGTTGTATTGAGTTAAAAACTAAAATAGGAATGCTGAGTGGCACCACGGATTTGCCAAAATATTCATACACGGATTATTATGATTTGACGCTAAGACCGATCATGATCACGCCCAATTCGGACCGCACAGATGTGCGAACATTTATGATGGTTGCGCCACCCGAGGTCGGTGGCAATAAAATGACATTTCCAAATGATAATGCTTTATTGAAACTGCCGGCGCAGATGTTATTGGTTCCATTTTACAATCAGACAGAGGATTTGAAAAAATACGAGGCAAAATTCAACACATGCAATTCGTCATTTTGTGCAATTGGACCTGTGCAACGCACGGCAAACAGAAAGAATGCCGAAAAACTGCAATAATTTCTTGCAATAATATATAGTTGCAATGCCAAAATATGAAAACTCTATTTGTGAAGACAAGATGACTTTTCAGGAATGTGAATTGGCAATATTGCGAAAAGCAATTGACGAGGGAGAAACAAAACAGGGTGAGATGGTTGCCAAGAACGAGGATGTGAAAAAAATAATCGGCATTTTAGAAGATTTTTTGAAAATAAAGCGCGTTATTTGTTATGGCGGAACGGCAATCAACAACATTTTGCCCAAGAATGACCAGTTTTACGACAAGGATATTGAAGTCCCCGACTACGATTTTTATTCGAATTCGGCAATGGACCACGCAATCGAGTTGGCAAACATATATAATGAACATGGATACACCGAAGTAGAGGCAAAGGCAGGCGTGCACCATGGAACATACAAGGTGTATGTGAACTTTTTGCCTATTGCCGACATCACCCAATTGCACTCTATGATTTTCGACGAATTGTATGAAGCATCCATCAAGATTGCTGGCATCCATTATGCGTCGCCCGATTTTTTGCGAATGGGCATGTTCTTGGAATTGTCGCGACCCAACGGCGACATCAGTCGTTGGGAAAAGGTGCATAAGCGCCTGATTCTGCTAAACAAGCATTATCCATTCAAGTCAAACACAAAATGTGACAAAATCGAATTCCAGCGCAAAATGAATCGCCCTCTATCTGGGAAAGGAAAAACTAATTATGTTGTGCAAAAAGACAACATGACAATAGAGGAAATCGAGGCAGAAGTATTCACCATTGTGCGCGACGAATTGGCGTCGCATGGTGCCGTATTTTTCGGCGGATATGCTTGCGGTCTGTATGCTAAACACATGAAGGACGGCGAGAAACAGGAATTTGCCAAAATCCCCGATTTCGATGTAATCATAGAGGATTCCGACCATGTTGCGCTAATCATAAAAGAGCAATTGGAGCAAAGTGGATATACCAAGATTTTATTGATAGAACACGCGGAAATCGGCGAAATTGTTCCGCGCCATATTGAGATAAAAATTGGCAAGGAGTCTATAGCATTCCTGTATGACCCCATCGCGTGCCACAATTACAACACAATCACTGTTGGAAATGACATGGAAATTAATGTGGCAACCATTGACACAATTTTGACATTTTATTTGGCGTTTATGTATACCAAGAAACTCTATTATTACAAGGACCGATTGAGTTGTCTTGCGGAGTACCTGTATGATTTGCAGGAAGACAACCGGTTAAACCAGAAGGGACTGCTTAAGCGATTTTCGATGAAATGTTATGGAAAACAACCGACGATGGAAGATATTCGCGCAAAGAAGGCGCAAAAATATGCCGAGATGGCGTCAAAGAAGGGCACGCATGAATATGAAGAATGGTTTCTGAATTACAAACCAAGCATGGGCAAGAAGAAAACTACCGTGTCAAATAGTATTAGCAAAAATGCCAATAATGCTGCCAAGAAAATAATAAAATCACCCAAACCCAAGAGCAGACAACGCGTGACACAATTCAAACAGGATAAGCGAAAGACCCGGGCAATTCGCAAACCCAAAAACGAGTATTTATTCTAGTGATGACATTTTATTGCTACATTTTTGTAGGAATAAAATCAGATTTATTTTTCGGAAATTACCATTGACATGGTGTTTGCGTGGTCATGAATTTGGTCGATAGTTATGCCAAAATCTTCTGAACTGTCTTTGACACCTTCTGTGCTGTTTTTGACACCTTCTGTGCTGTTTTTGACACCTTCTGTGCTGTTTTTGACACATTCTGTGCTGTTTTTGACACATTCTGAACTGTCTTTGACACATTCTGAACTGTCTTTGACACCTTCTGTGCTGTCTTTGACACCTTCTGTGCTGTCTTTGACACATTCTGTGCTGTCTTTGACAGTGTCGGTTGCAACGCAACCTTCAGAATCGGTGACCTCTTTTTTCTTGTCGAATTTCGTTTTGACGACGTCTTTTGTTCTTGGTCTTCCTTTTTTTTTCGCGGGTTTTTCTTCGGCGTTTTGCTCTACGAAATTTTCGTTTTTTTTTTCAGTAGATGTGGTTGCAACAGAAGAATCATGCGTAATGCTTGCAATGCTTACAATGCTTTCTTGATTTATATAACTATCATCGCTTGCTTCACTTGATACAGATGCATTACTAGAAATATATGAATTTGCTTCGCTTACTTCGCTAGACACAGATGCATTGCTGGAAATAGGTGAATTTGTTATGCTTGCATTGTTTGTTATGCTTGCTACACTTGACACACTTGACACACATACATGTGAAATTATTGCATTTTTTATAGGCGATGTCAATTCCAAATATGGTCCATCACTTTCATCAGAGTCATCTTCACTGGTATTATTGGGTGGCGGCGGAGGATCAATGTCATCATTGATTTCGTCATTAATTTCCTTTTTGAGAAGTTCCATTTTATTGAGCAACTTGACAAGATATTTAGTCTGCGTGCTTTTGAAAAAATCCATGTACCCCAAATAGAGATTGATTTGGTCTTTCAACACAGAGTTATCATATTCCAGTGTTTTAATGAAATTGGCAATACAAATGCCCGATTGCGATTTGGAAGTATACGCCATGATGTTGTCGCAGTTATTATTGAAATAATCAATGAGTGCATAAAGCAACAGACATACATCATCATGCATTTTTGAAATGTCGTCGACGCTGTATTCAAAAAAAGGGTTCAAAATGTCATAAACAGGTGGTTCCGATATTTTTTTGGGAACATCATATTTGTATTCTTCAAACAGGGTTTTGATGAGTTTGAATAATTTATAATAATCGCAATACACCCTGTTTGAAATGAGCAATAGAGATTTGTTGAGGTTTTCATTATCTACACTAAATGATTTTATTTGGAAATTGAAGGATTCAAGACAAAACAGGAATATTTTTTTATAACTGTTTGCCGAAATCATTTCCGAATAAATGTTGCGCAACTTCTCTATTTTTGTTTTGATGGATGCCGAATTCAAAATAATTGTGTGAATATTTTCTTTGACGATAGAGAATTCATAATTTAATGTTTCTAATTGTTCTTCCATTTATATTATGCATGGAAAAAAACACAGGTTGAATTCGATTATTCCACCACCACATATTCCGCATCCTTTGTGTCTACTTTGTTAGAAACATTTGTTTCTGCCTTGTTTGAACCCTCTGCACCATCTTCATCTACTTTGTTTGAACCCTCTGCACCATCTTCATCTACTTTGTTTGAACCCTCTGCGCTCTCTGCATCTACTTCGTTTGAAACATTTGTCTCAACATTTGTTGCACACTTGTTTGAAACATCTGTTTCTACTTCATTATCAACCTCGTTATCAACTTTGGTATCAACATCTTGTTCAACTTCATTCAAAACCTCTTGTTCAACTTCATTTAAAACTTCTTCTACTTTTCTTTTGACAACTCTTTTTTTGCGAAACAACTTATCATCATGTGTATCTTCATCATTTGATTCATAATAATCAATGTTTTCACCAAATGTGCGGCGCTTGTCACACAGGATGTTTGCATCATCTAAATTGCACCAACCATTATCCATCAAAGGTTCCGGTTTTAATTCCGGTTTTTTGGGAATAGCAAAATTATAAGTCTTTATCATTTTCACATCAATCTTGCCGATTGCACGAATGCAATTTATGAGGTCCGACACAGTAATTGGTCTGGGTCTGGGGTTTTGTTTCTCATTCTCACTATCACGTATGACTTCATCTAATTCTTTTTCCAACATGTCAAATGCATTGCGTATAACCTGACACACATTAATTGCAGTTGCTATTCCGAGTGCGTAATTTGTCCAAAAGTAATTGGCATTATTGTGACCGACAACTGCTGTCCAAAAAGCAACAATTGCGACATTAACTGAAAGGGGGTATAATAATTTTTGAAAATTCATTTTGCCGAGAGAAACTAGTATTTATGCCATGGACAATTGCAAATCAATCACAGATCAATTTTCTGGTTTGCCCCTCGCACAACAATTTAGCAAAAAATAAAATGTCATATAATATACACAAATGAGTGGAGGTATAAATTTAACACAAAATGACAAAGAGTTTGAAACACAGGCAATTTCGGATGTTATAAAAGGTGATACAACAAAACCCGAAGATGAAGAGGACCCAAAAGATTTGCCAGAAAAAAAAGTGCCGGAAGTAAAATGGTCAAAAGAAAGCGAGAAAATCCCGAGTGAATGGTGCGACATTGCAAAATGCTACAAGTGGTTACACAACCGCGCCCACCAAAAGTATTCTGTATTGCATGCGTGGTTCACGATTCCTGCCATCATTTTCTCTACTATTTCGGGAACGGCATCTTTTGCGCAAGCAAGTCTGCCCATATCGTTCCAGGCGTATGCACCCATGGTAATCGGTTCCGTGAACATCATCATCGGCATTTTCACAACTATCCAGCAATATATGAAAATCTCCGAACTGAATGAGTCATACAGAGTGTCGAGTATTGCATGGGACAAATTCGCGCGCAACATTAGCATCGAACTTGCCAAGGCGCCGGAGGAGCGAAGCATGGATGCGGGGCATTTTCTAAAAGTGTATCGCGAGGAATTCGACCGTTTGATGGAGACAAGTCCATCCATACCAAAGGGAGTAACAAAGGAATTCGTGTCAACTTTCTCTGGTAAGAAACCGTATTGGTGCTGGCCCGAACAAGATGATCTGGATGACGAGGAGAAGGACGAAGAGGTGCGCAAGACCCAGTTCAAATCTCTTAAGAAACCCGACGAGTGTGATACAATCATTGTGTCTGAATTGGACAAACATGATTGGTATAATCCGGCAAGAATTCCTGTTATAATTGCTCCGCCACCGCCACCCTCTGCTCCTGTCATTGACGAGAAATCAATTGAAAACATGCTGTCGCAGAAGATACGTGTCATACAGGATAATGTGAAGAAGGAGGAAGAAGAGAAACGCAAATTGCAGGACGAGAGTCGATGGATCGAGGAGGAGAAGAAGAAACTGGAGCACGAGGAGAATGAACGCCGAGAAAAGGTGCAAAACCAGTTCCGACAGGCAGCAATAGAGGTGGCAAACAAGATTAAGGTGCAAAACAAGAAGATTGATGATTGTGTGAAACTGTTCCGGGATAATTATACTCGTGACCCTTTGAAAGAGGAATTGCAGGAATCATTGAAGGGGCAGGTGGATGATGAAATACTTGAAAAGTATTTGGAGAAATACAAGGGCGATAACAATGTATAAGAATCTTCTCAAGAAGATTCGACTCTTAGAAGAATCTTCTCAAGAAGATTCGACTCTTCTTTGGAAGAATCTTCTTGCATTTCATTTTTGCAAATCATTTCAAAAATGAAAATAATACTTAATTTAGAAAAACCCTTTAATTGTGTTAAACAATGACTTGCGTTCATCCGACACAGAAATGCCTTGAGGCATTTTCACAGATGTCATTGATTTATTCAAATCCAATCCATCTTTGTTATTAGACGAAATTTTGACAATTTTGCCATCGGCACCGATAGAGAAAATGTCACCAAGGTCATTCACAATGGTTTTGCCATCTGCACTCATTGACAAAACATACCCATCCGAATCCATTAAAGGCGTGCCATTAGCATCAACCAACATTTGTGTGACACCATCCGGCGCCATTTTTAAGAATGCATTGCCCGGACCTTTCAATAAAGAATCTTCAAGACCATTGGACTTTTCTTCTTTCTCCGGTTTTTCTTCCAACACCTCTTTTACTTTCTTTATCACTTTGTCCTTCAACATGTATTCCACCGAATTTTCATCATATGGATTCACAACGATAATAGAGAATGCCATAGTAGCAATCCAAAAACACACCGAATATATTAAAAACATGTCGCGCGTATTCTTCGGTTTGAATGCTGACAAAATATACACGATTAATCCTAAATAAATAACAACAATAGAGACCAGTTTGAAATATTTGTTTTTAAAGAGGTCAACGCTGGGAAAGAAGTTCTCCAAAGAAAACGGCGGTGAAACAAAGATGCCCGTGCTTATGGAAGATGTGATTGTTTCAAAAAATCTGCCAAACATGCTGGGACTGCTTTGAACAGAATCCGTTATTTTTTTACTTTCTTCTGCAATTTTTGCAACAGCATCAGATGACATTATAATATTGACTATATAATGTGCCCATCAAATTTGCGCAAATTCACAAAATTCATATAGGAATAAATTGATCAATGGATTTGATGCCCCACATTCGCGTTTTGTGCGATTTAAAAGCAATCGAATTGCATTCTTCCGATAGAGAAGACCCCGTTTTCATAGCAAATATCACAAATCGGATGTATGTTGCATCCTCTATCGGTTTGACCAAATTCTCGGAAAAATAATAGAGAAATCCATGGTCATCATGTTCCATCAGACAGTCGACGGGGACAAAAATCTCGCGCAATTCATCCTGTGTTAAACTGTGAAATTTGTCCGTGTCGCAAATATATCCGATATGAGGCATCTCAATCAGTTCGAGCATTCCATCTAAATTGTAGAACCACGGTTGCACAATTGCACATTTAGGAAATGCATCTTCATCAACATCAAACATGTTATGTATATTTTCACAAAGACTGTAATTGAAAACGGATTTCAAGTTGCACAATTCATCTGCCACGGCATATATAAATGAAGGATTCAACCGATGTTTGGTAGTCAATAGAGAAGTGATGTCGAAAAACATATAAATGTCATCCTGTCTGACAATGAACCCTTTGTATGAATTGCTAAACAGGTCTGCCGAACTGTTATCACCCGAGTCAAACAGTGATTGTAATTGTTGTGTGACCTGGGATTCTAAATTTTCTGAGGTGGTGTTTCCCTTTTCGAATTCGACAAAACTAACAGTGCCATCGGTGTCATTCTTCAGGACGGCATACTTGATGAAGGGCAACACGCATGAATGGTCCACATAAAATATGCACAAATTTACCCTGTATGAACTGACATCATCGGGGATGGAATCTGACAAGAATTCAGGGTTTGGATACAAAACCTCGGTGAATTTATGCAAAAAAGGTTCCTCCTGGTTTTTAGAAAAAAACTTGGCATTGTCGTTTTCGTAATCAGACAATGAATATGATGATGATTCCATGTTATTAATATAATAATAAGATAGAAAACAACAATTGCATTCACGCAAAAATTTAGATGCAATATATATAGATGGACACTATTAGGAATCAAACATATCATTTAATGTCAAATCCCACTGCCGTTTCACAAGCATTAATCGGAGTAACTGGAGCAATTTTATTATATTACACATTTCATGATAAAGATGAATCCAAAGAATCTTCCGAAGATTCTTCCAAAGCAACTTCTGACACAGGTGGTTTGTTTGGAATGGGTTCTGAGGAGAAACCCAAAGAGGAGGGAGGGGAAGAAGGAGGATTATTTGGAACGGGTGCTGAGGAGAAACCCAAAGAGGAGGGAGGGGAAGAAGGAGGATTATTTGGAATGGGTGCTGAGGAAAAACCCAAAGAGGAGGGAGGAGAAGAAGGAGGATTGTTTGGAACGGGTGCTGAGGAGAAACCCGAAGAGGAGAAAAAGGAAACCATCGGAGGCAAAAAAAAGAAGACTCGCAGAGACCGAAAACGC
>Ga0078894_10001612_pt1 | contig 16909 bp, 18 predicted proteins | sample LauGreSu1BDMLBSD_2_FD_67506 | JGI IMG/M metagenome (GOLD analysis project Ga0078894, IMG submission 67506) | Freshwater lake microbial communities from Lake Michigan, USA - Su13.BD.MLB.SD (version 4) (version 4) | ecosystem: Environmental > Aquatic > Freshwater > Lake | place: Lake Michigan... | reverse complement strand
GCCTGCGCTGCCGGATCTGCCGGCCTGCCACTGGATGCCCATCGGCAAACTGCTGATCGCCAACCGTGGCGAAATCGCTCTGCGCATCTTGCGCACCTGCCGCGAACTCGGCATTCCCACTGTGGCTGTGTACAGCACGGTGGATCGCAACGCTCTGCACGTTCAGCTCGCCGATGAGGCGGTGTGCATTGGCGACGCACCCAGCAGCAAGAGCTACCTCAATATTCCGAACATCCTGGCGGCCGCCACTTCCCGCGGCGCCGATGCCATCCACCCCGGCTACGGCTTCCTAGCCGAAAACGACAAGTTCGCCGAGATCTGCGCCGCCCACGGCATCACCTTCGTGGGCCCATCACCGGAATCGATCCGCTCGATGGGCGACAAGTCCACGGCCAAAGCCACGATGCAGAGCGTGGGGGTACCCACGATCCCTGGCAGCGAGGGTCTGCTGGAGAGCGTGGACCAAGCGCGTGGCCTGGCCGAATCCATGGGCTACCCGGTGATGATCAAGGCCACCGCCGGTGGTGGCGGCCGCGGCATGCGGCTGGTACCCAGCGCCGACCAGCTCGAGAACCTGTTCAAGGCCGCCCAAGGTGAAGCGGAAGCCGCCTTCGGCAATCCAGGCCTCTACATGGAGAAATTCATCGACCGGCCCCGGCACGTGGAGGTGCAGGTCCTGGCCGATCGCCACGGCAACGTGGTGCACGTGGGCGAGCGCGACTGCTCGATTCAGCGCCGCCACCAGAAGTTGCTGGAGGAAGCCCCCAGTGTGGCGATCAACGCCGACCTGCGAAAGCAAATGGGCGATGCAGCTGTAGCCGCTGCGCGCACCATCGGCTACGAAGGCGCCGGCACCGTGGAGTTCCTGGTGGACCGGAGCGGAAGCTTCTATTTCATGGAGATGAACACCCGCATCCAGGTGGAGCACCCCGTGACAGAAATGGTGACGGGTGTCGACCTGATCGCGGAGCAGCTGCGGATCGCTGGCGGCGAGCCGATCTCGCTTCGCCAAGACGAGATCAAGCTCACCGGCCACGCGATCGAAGTGCGCATCAATGCGGAAGACCCGCGCCAGAACTTCCGCCCCGCCCCCGGCAAGATCACCGGCTGGCTACCGCCCGGTGGTCCCGGCGTGCGCTTCGATAGCCACGTGTACACCGGCTATGAGATCCCGCCCTTCTACGACTCACTGATCGGCAAGTTGATCGTGTGGGGCACCGACCGCAACCACGCCCTCAGGCGTCTGCGCCGGGCCCTCTCGGAATGCGCCGTGACCGGCATCCCCACGACGATCGACTTCCACCTGCAGCTGCTCGATCGCCCGGAATTCCAGGCCGGCGACGTTCACACCAAGTTTGTAGAGCAGGAAATGCTCCCGCCGACCTAGGCCGGCAGCACACTGGCGCGAATCATCACCTGGGTGATCAGGCCCTGCTGACCCACCAGCAGCTCACGCACGAGGCTGATCACCCCCAACCAGATCACAGGGGTCACATCGACCCCGCCGATCGGTGCGATCACCCGGCGGGTGGCGGCGAGCAGAGGTTCAGTGGGGACGGCCACGATTCGCCACAGCCCCTGGCTGAGATCCACCTGGGGATACCAGGTGAGCACGATGCGGAACAGGAAGAGCAGGGTCCAGGCAGAGAGCAACAGGCCGAGCACCAGCTGCAAGGGGGGAAGCACCTGCCGCAGCAGCGCCAGGCCGTCAGCCCCTGATCCCGCCGCCTGCTCCATTCCCGCCATCGCAAGGCTCCCCGTCACAAAGCTCTAAGCAGCAGTGAACGGATCGTAGGAAGCGGTCATCGCTGCCTAGGATCCCGGGCGGATTCGTCACAGCCATGACCCCCTCCCTCGCCAACTTCCTGAGCAGCCTCGTGTGGGGTGCGGTGATCGTGGTTATCCCCATCACCATCGCGGTGATCCTGATCAGCCAAAACGACCGCGTCGATCGCAAGCTCTGAGCTCCGGGGCCTGGCAACCGGCTCAGCGGCTCTCGACTCCCGGCCTACAGTGGTTTGAACGAGAGCTGCGATCCGTGGTCAACGCCAGCCTGAATTGGGCCAGCATTGTTGGGATCGTGTTGGCCGTGGGTGGAGCTTTCCTCTATTTCATGAGGAGTTTCAAGCCCGCTCTGGCCCGCGATTACGACGTGTTTTTCGCCGCCGTGGGCTTGCTCTGCGGCGGCATTTTGTTTTTCCAGGGCTGGCGACTCGACCCGATCCTGCAGTTCGGCCAGTTTCTGCTGGCTGGTACCACGGTGTTCTTCGCCTACGAAAGCGTGCGCCTGCGCGGGGTGACCACCGAGCAAGCACGGCGGTCCTCCTTCTTCGACGACGACGAACCGCAGCCCAAGCCACGCATGGGTGGAGGCAGCGATTGGCGCGACGACGCGGATCGCTTCGATGAGCCGCAGCCGCTGCGCCGGCGGATCCGCTCCCGCGAAGAGGGATCTAGCGAGCGCGATGAGGATGACCTGTATCGCCCCCGCCGGGCGCCTGCTCGTGCTGCCATTCCCGAACGGGCTGCCTCCCGCGATGAATGGGATCGAGATAACCGCGGTGAGCGCCGCTATCGCGCTGGCAGCGCCCCTTCTGAAAGCTCTGCACGCGACTTCGGCGCACGCCGCCAGGAGCGCGACGAAGCACGCCGCGGAACCCGGCCTGCTGCAACCACGGAACCGATGCCACGCTCCAGCCGCCGGCCCGGCGGCCCCAGTGAGCGTCCGATGGACAAGCCTCAGGGCACGCCTTACCGCCCACCAAGCAGCAGCCCCAGTTCAGCCCCCGCCGCTTCCAGCACCGCCAGCGATGCCGGCGTGAGCGATGCCGAATTCCGCCCTGTTCCCCCCTCAAGCCGCAACAAAGGCCCCAGTAGCCCCTCCCCACGCGACAACAGCTCCCGCTTCGACGACTGATCCTTGGCGCCTGCGGCGGCTGGCGGCTGCCGCAGGACTAACACTCGGACTAAGCGGCTGCAGCCTTTCACCCTTCAACCGGCAACCCGCTGCCCCTATCGGACTGGGAGCCGAATCCCGCCAGCAGCCTGCCCTCAGCGGCGACGGGCGCCTGCTGGCCAGCCTCGTGGATCGAGGTGGACGCACCACCGTGATCCTTCAGGATCGGCGCTCAGGCCGCGTGCTGCCCTTGCGGCAGTTGCGCAATCGTCAGCCCCACAGCTCACCATCACTGAGCTGGAATGGCCGCTATCTAGCCCTGCTTGTGCTGCAGGGGGGCCGGCGCCAGGCGGTGATTGAAGATCGGGCCACTGGCCAACAGCTCCCGCTGTTTCTGCCGGCCGCACAGGAGCCGCAGCAATTGAGCCTGGCGCCCGACGGGCAAAGCATTGCCCTGGAACTGATCAACGGCGGCAGCCGGCGGCTGCAGGTGTTCAGCCTCGCGGGCATGCTGGAGCCGGATCGTGCGCCTGGCCTACGCGAAAGCGGCGGCGGCTCCCCATTACAGCCATGAGCAAACGAGCCACCATCGGCGTTGGTCTCTCGACTGCTGCGCTCACTTTGTTGCTGGCGGGCTGCCAGTCGGGACTACGCCCCATCCAGCAGCTGAACCAACCCCTGAGCGGCCTGGGCAACAGCCAGAGCCCATCCCTCAACAGCGAATGGCTAGCGCTGATCAGCAGCCGAACGGGCAGCAGGGCTCAGGTGCAGCTGATCGATCGACGCCGCAATGCCCCAGTTCCCCTGCCAGGCCTCAATCGCCCCGACAGCCTGCCGATCAGCGTGGCGGTGGATCAACGGGGCGAGCGCCTCGCTCTGGTGCGGCAACGGGATGATCGCAGCGAGCTGGTGATCCACCGCCGTTCGCTGCAGGCTTCCCAAACGGTGCCGATCGAGCCGGCCGGGGTGCCGCAACGGGTGAGCCTCAGCGCCGACGGCCGGGTGCTGGCGGTGGAAGTGAGCCGCGCAGGCCTCTGGCAGGTGGATCTGCTGGAGTTGCCCTAAGCGGGGTGGGGCAATCAGCCCACGAAACCAGCCCAGCGCAGGAACGTCTCGCCGCTGATCGCCTCCACCAGCAGCACCGCCGCAAAACCAACCATCGCGAAACGGCCATTCACCCGCTCGGCATAGCCGCTCCAGCCAAAGGCGGGAACGTCGTTGGTGGTGGCGCTGGTAGCGGGTGGTTCGGGGGTGCTGGTCATCGCGAAATCAGACGCCGGAGTTGAAGGTATAGCTGGCGGCGGGCATCAGCTTCCAGCCGCCTTGGCCGTCGAGCTCAAGCACCAGGTTGTGGAAGCTCTTGAGGGTGGGACGGTGGCCCACGCTCACGAACGCCATCTCGCGCTGGGCCAGCAGCTCATAGAGGTGCTGCTCGGTGCTCACATCGAGGGCGCTGGTGGCCTCATCGAGCACCACAAACCGCGGTGAGTTGAGCAGCAGGCGGGCAAAGGCCAGGCGCTGCTGCTCACCCAGTGAGAGCAGCCGCGGCCAGTCCTGCTTGATGTCGAAGTCGGGGTAGCGCTGCACCAGAGCGCCAAGGCGCACCTCCTCGAGCACGCTGCGCAGGTGCTCATCACTGAAGCGCTGCGGATCCTGGGGATAGCAGAGCTGTTCGCGCAGGCTGCCCAGAATCATGTAGGGCTTCTGCGGGATGAACAGCAGCTCCGAAAGGGGCGGGCGCTCCACCTCACCAGCACTAGGTGGCCAGAGACCGCTCACCAAGCGCAGGAAGGAGGTTTTGCCGCAGCCGCTCGGGCCCACCACCAGCACCCGCTGGCTGGGGGCCACCTCGAGGCTGAGGTCGTGGATCAAACGGCGATCGCTGCCTGGGGGCACCAGATCCACATGCCGCACCAGCAGTGATTGGGCGTCTCGCGACGACTCCTCCGCCAGCAGTTCCCGCTGAGCTTCGGAGCGGTTGATCGCTTCCACCTTGCCCTGAAAGCCCTCCAAGCGGCTGATCGAGGCAGAGAAAGCCGCCAGGCGATCAATGTTGTTCACAATGTAGCTCACCGAAAACAACACCTGGGAGAAGGCAATGCTGGCCTGGCCGAACACACCGAAGTCCACCTCTTTGGCGAAATAGATCGGTGCGATCACCAGCCAGGGCAGGAAGCGTGAGAAGTAGTCGTAGGAGCGCTGAATCACACTGATCAGTGCTTCCCACACGATCAACTTGTCGTAATTGCGGATCGCTCCATCCAGGCGCCGCACCGCCTCGCGCGACTCCTGCTGCTCACCGCGATAGAAGGCGATCGACTCAGCGTTATCGCGGATATGTACCAGTCCGTAGCGGAAGTCGGCCTCCAGGCGCAGCTGGTCGTAATTCAGCGCCACCAGCTTGCGGCTGGCGAACACGATCACGGCCGTACCACCCACCGAATACACCAGCAGCCACAGGGCGAGCGTGGTGCTGATCGTCCAGAGCACCACGATGAAGCTGATGAAGGTGAGCAGCGCTGAAACGATCTCCACCGTCACGCTCAGGCTGGTACCGGTGAAACTGGCCGTATCCTGAGAGATCCGCTGGTCGGGGTTGTCGATCTCCTCGGCGGTTTCGTCGTTAGGGTTGAGTACGTAGTAAGCGCGATTCTTGAGATAGCGGTTGAGCAGACGGCCGCTCAACCACTCACGCCAAAGCAGACCCAGCTTGGGGATCAGATAACTCTGCAGGGCGCGAATCGGCAGAGCCAGCACCAGGCAGAAGGCGTAGATCGCCACCACCTGCCAAAACTCATCGGCCTTATAGGCCACCAGAGTGTTATCAACATTGCGGGCGATGTAGCTGATGCCCACGTTGATGCCGTTGATCACCAGGATCAACAGCGTGATCACTCCCATCAACAACCAGGGCAGCCAGCGCCCTTGGCGCAGCTTGCTGCGCAGCGCCCCGAACGCAATCAGGCCCACCACGAACAACACCATCACCACCGGCCCGGCGGGGCTGGCCCAGATGGCACTCACCTGTTGCGGCACGCCCGGCAGGAAGCGCGCCTGCAACTCAGGGATCAGGGCACCGCTGGCCGCTACCACAGCCGTGAGCAACAGCAGGGTGCTGCCCACCACCACGGTGAGCAGGGCGACGATCAACAGCAGGAACTGCCAGCCGCTGGTGTCCTCCACCGGCAGGAAGTAGGGCTGGGCGAGGCGCCGCAGCTTGCCGAGCTGACTGCGGAAGGCCTGCAGGGGGTTCATGACGGCGTTCAGATCAGCCCATTCTCGCCGGCTGTGCCTCAGCCCGGCGGCCAGGCCAGCGGACGGCCACCGATCACATGCACGTGCAGATGGAACACGGTCTGACCGGCCTCCTCACCGCTGTTGATCACGGTGCGGAAGCCGCTCAGGCCCTCCTGGCGTGCCACTTTGGCCGCCACCAACAGCAGATGGCCCAGCAACTGCTCGTGCTGAACATCCGCCTCCGCCAGGTTCACCACATGCTCCCGGGGAATCACCAGGATGTGCACCGGGGCCTGGGGCGCCACATCGCGGAAGGCCAGGCACTGCTCATCGGCATACACCTGATCGCAGGGGATCTCACCCCGCAGGATGCGGCCGAAGATCGTGTCGTTCGGCAGTGGTGCAGCGGAATCGGCCATCAGATGAAACAGCGGTGGCACTTCACCACTGCAGGTTGACGTGAGCCCGATGTTGGCACGATGCAGTGGAGCCGCCCTGGTGGGGCTTGAGGCCCGGGCCGTGGCTGTGGAAGTGGATATTGCGCCCGGGCTGCCTGGGCTGCAGGTGGTGGGGCTGGCGGATGCGGCCGTCCAGGAATCGCGGCAGCGCGTGCGAGCCGCCATCCGGAACAGCCATCTGCGCATGCCCCTCACCCGGGTGATCGTGAACCTGGCTCCGGCGGATCTGCGCAAGGAGGGCCCCGCCTTCGACCTTCCCATCGCGCTGGCCGTGCTGGCCGCCAGCGGCCAACTGGATCCGACCCAACTCGATGGAATCTGGTGCGCTGGAGAGCTGGGCCTGGGCGGTGAACTGCGGCCGGTGCGCGGTGCGGTGGCGCTCGCACTGGCAGCGCAGCGCCATGGTGCGCGGGCCCTGCTGCTGCCGCAGGCCAACCAGCGCGAAGCCGAGCTGGTGGAGCAGCTGCCACTGGTGGTAGCCGGCAGCCTGAGCGAGGCGCTGCACTGGCTGCAAAACCCGGATCGCGCCACCCAGGTAGCCCGAGCCGCAGCAGCTGATGCCCCGCCGCCGCTGGATCCGCTCGGTGATCTGGCTTGCGTGCAGGGGCAGCTGCATGGCCGGCGGGCTCTCGAGATCGCCGCTGCCGGCGGCCATCACCTGCTGCTAGTGGGCCCACCTGGCAGCGGCAAAACCCTGCTGGCGCGCTGCTTACCGGGCCTGCTGCCCCAACTCAACCGAGCCGAGCGGCTCGAGCTCACCCAGCTCTACTCCGTTGCCGGACTGCTGCCTCCCCAGGGTGAACTGCTGCAGCAACGGCCGTTCCGCAGCCCGCATCACAGCTGCTCCAGTGCCGCGCTGGTGGGGGGCGGCGCCAAGCTGCGCCCGGGGGAGCTGGCCCTGGCCCACCGAGGCGTGCTCTTTCTCGATGAACTGGCGGAATTCCGCCGCGATGTGCTCAATCAGCTGCGCCAACCGCTGGAGCAGGGGGAACTATGGCTGAGCCGAGCCCGGCAGCGGCTGCGCTTTCCCTGCGCGGTGCATCTTGTGGCCGCCACCAACCCCTGCGCCTGCGGCTGGGCGGGGGATCCTGAGCGGACCTGCAACTGCGGCACCGCGCAGCAGCAGCGCTATTGGGGCCGGATCTCAGGGCCGCTGCTCGATCGCATCGATCTGCAGGTGGTGATGCGACGCCTCGAAGGAAGCACCCTCGGAGCTGGCTTTCGAGGCACCAGCACCGGCGAGGCCAGCGCCGTGGTGCGCTGCAGGGTGGAGGCGGCCCGCGAGCGCATGCTCAGGCGCAACCCCGCGGGGGTGAGCAACAGCGCACTGAGTGCGCGCGATCTGCGCCAGTGCGGGGCCATCGATGCTGAAGCCCTCGACCTATGGCAGGCGGCGATCGATCAACGGGGCCTCAGCGCTCGGGCAGCGGAGCGGGTGCTGCGGGTGGGGCGGACCATTGCCGATCTGGGCGACCAGCCAAGCGTGGAGGCCTCAGCCATTGCCGAGGCCCTCAGTTACCGCAGCTTTGATCAGCTCAGTGCCGCAGGGGCTGATCGCGGTAGGGCTGCACACCCACCAGCGGTGGCTGGTGCTGGCGCTCCTCAAAAGGATTTCCAAAGGCATTGCCAACGCTCGAGCCGAACCAGCGATTGAGAACCTGCATCAGCTGCTTCATGGGACACCTCTGCGGGGAGTGATCCCATCATCAACAGGCCACAAAAAAGCGGAAACCGGTAAAAACACCGGTTTCCGCCAAGGCTCCCTCTGGAGTTTTGTCGAAGCCGATCAGCGGCGGCGACGGCGCTGCTGAGCCTTGCGCTTGTACTTCTCGGTAGGGGTTTCGTGGTGACGCAGGCGCTTGAGGTCAGCGAAGATCCCGGCTTTGGACACCTGGCGCTTGAAGCGGCGCAGCGCCGACTCAATGCCCTCGTTTTCGCCAACGGTGACCTGGGTCATAAACCGATCAAGAATCTGTGCAGTTTGAGGATGGTAGCAAGTGCCTTGTCAGCCCATCAGCTGCCGGCAGCCGGCACCGGGGGCACCGCTGCAGGGGCAGCCGGGCTGGTAGTCGCAGCCGCCGCCGCAGGCCAATCGGCGCGATACACGTAAACGTGACCGAGGGTGCGACCACTGAACTGACGGCGCATCAGCTTCCAGCCCGGCTCGGGCACCAACAGCAGGAATCCGTTAGCGGTGCCACCGCTTCGGGCCACCACCAGCTCAGGGCCTGCACCAGGCTTAGTGGGCAGCGCCATCAGCAGGGTGTCGCCCGATTCCTTCACCACGCTGAGGCGATACACGGTGCCCAGATCGCTGTCACCGATCCGCAGCGAATAGCCATTGCCGTCAATGAAACGGTTGCAGATGCCGGTGAAGTCAAAGGTGGAGAGCAGGGGATCCACCACGGCCGGGTTGCTTCCCTGCACGGCGTAGCAAGGCCTGGCTGCCGTGCGCTGCTCATAGATATTGAGCTGAGCGCGGCTGCCATCGCCGATCGGCGCCGCCACGATCACGAACTTGCTCTGATCCACCTCCACCGCCTCAAACAACGCCTTGGCCGCTGCGGGCTCGGGCGCCAGCAGTGCCAGAGCACCGGCCAGAGGCAGCAGTGCAGCGAGGGTGCGAACCGAATGAATCACAGACGCAGGCATGCAGCCTGGCGATCGTAGAAGTGCCGGGCGGTGATGCCAGCCCCTCAGGCCGGCTTGTTGATCCGGATCGCCACCAGCAGGCTCAGTACCGTGCCGGGCAGGGCCAGGCCCAGGATCAGGCGGGTGGTGGAGACCCCAAGATCGGGATCGCCGTAGGCGAGCTCAAACACAGAACCGGTGGCTGCGATTCCGAGCAGGCAGGCCAGGGCCAGGAACACTCCGGCCAGGGGTTTCATCGGCATGACTGGAGGGCCTCAGGCGATCGCGTGCACATCGGCCGGATTGAAGCCCTTCTCACCGAGCCCCTCACGCAGCTTGTCGTGATCGGTGACGCGATCGACGAACAGCACACCGTTGAGATGGTCCATCTCGTGCTGGATGCAGCGGGCCATCAGGCCATCAGCCTTCATCCGCTTAGGCCGGCCCATCTCATCGCGGTAGCTCACGTCCACCACGCTGGGGCGCACCACATCGAGATAGACGCCAGGGATGCTGAGGCAGCCCTCCTCATAAGTGCAGAGGCTGCCACCCACGGCGGTGATCTCGGGATTAATCAGGATCAAGGGCGGGCTCTTGGGATCTTCGATCTCCAGATCAATCACCAACAGCTGCAGTGGCTGACCGATCTGGGGCGCCGCCAGACCGATGCCGCGAGCCGCATACATGCTCACCAACATGTCGCGGGCCAGGGAGCGGATGCTGTCATCGACCTTGCCGATGCGCTTGGCCGGGGCGCGCAACACCTGATCACCCAGGGTGTGGATGTCGTAGGGAGGGGAATCCACCGGCTCTTTCGACACCTGCAGCCGGCCGGTGTTTTCGGCGGTTCGCGCCAATTTGGCGAAGCTGCTGGCCAAAGCTGGTCCTCGCTGGCGAGATCGTTCAGGCGATTCTAGGAGCCATCCCTGAATGGCTTCGGTGCGCACCAGCCCTGCCCCCCTGTCCGCTGAGCTGGTGCTGGGCAAGACCCCGAGCCTTAGGGAACCGAAGCTGCTCGGCGGGGTTCTCTATTGGCTGGAGCAGCGGCCCCAGGAGCAGGGCCGCACCACGTTGATGGCGCGCCGCGGGGCCGATCAGGCGCCGCAGGAGCTCACGCCAGGGCTCTGGAACCTGCGCTGCCGGGTGCATGAATACGGCGGTGGAGCCTGCGCGATCGGCCAGCTTGCCAGCGGTGAGCCCGTGGCCGTGTTCGTGCACGAGGGCGATCGCTGCCTGTGGCAGCTCTCCCTCAGCGAGGGCGATCAGCAACCGCAGCGGCTCACCCCGACCGGAAGCGATGGGCGCTTCCCGGGAGCGCTCGGTGGCGGCCTGATCGATCCAGCCGGCGATCGCTGGATCGGCGTACTGGAAGCGGGCGGCCAGGATCAACTGGTGGCGGTGTCTCTGCTGGGCGGCGAGCCCGAGCCCCTGCACAGCCCGGTGGATTTCTGTGGCTACCCGGCCCTCAGCCCGAGCGGGCGGCAGCTGGCCTGGGTGGAGTGGCAGCAGCCCTGCATGCCCTGGGAGCGCAGCCAGCTCTGGCTGGCCGAGATCCAGGCCGATGGCAGCCTCAGCGGCGGGCGGGCTGTGGCCGGCTCCACGCCGGCCGATGCACAAGGTTGCTCGGTGTTCCAGCCCATCTGGGCCGGCGCCGATCTGATTGTGAGCAACGACCGCAGCGGCTTCTGGAACCTGGAGCGCTGGGCCGATGCCGATGCGGGCACAACAGCCACCACACCCCAGTGGCATCCGCTGCTGCCGATGCAGACGGAGTTCGCCATGCCCCAATGGGTGTTTGGCATGAGCACCCACGCCTGGGATGGCGAGCAGCTGGTGGCGCTCTGCTGCCGCGAGGGCTGCTGGGAGCTGGGATCACTCGCGCTGCCCGAGCAACCTGGCTCGTCCGTCATCTGGCAAGCGATCACCACGCCGTTCACTGATCTCGCCGATCTGTGCGCAGAAACCGGGACACTCGCCTGCGTGGCCAGCAGCGCCACCGATCCCTCAGGCCTGCTGGAACTGGATGTCAGCAGCGGCCAATGGCGGCATCAGCCCGCCGCCCCCTGCCCCGTGGCAGCCGAGGCCATCAGCCGCGGCGAGCCGCTTTGGTTCAGCGGCTATGGCGGCCAGCGCACCCAGGCTTGGTACTACCCGCCGGCCGGTGGCGGCCACCCCGAAGCCCCCCTGCTGGTGAAGGGCCACAGCGGCCCCACGAGCATGGCCCGCACCGGCCTGAGCCTGGCCATCCAGTTCTGGACCTCACGCGGTTGGGGCGTGGTGGATGTGAATTACGGCGGTTCCACCGGCTTCGGTCGCGCCTACCGCGAACGGCTCGATGGCCAGTGGGGGCTGGTGGATGTAGCCGACTGCGCGGCCGCCGCCAACACCCTGATCGCCCAAGGCCTCGCCAGCGCCGAACGCATCGCCATCGAAGGCGGCAGCGCCGGCGGGTTCACCACCCTCGCCGCCCTCTGTTTCACCAACACCTTCCGGGCCGGCGCCAGCCGCTACGGCGTGGGCGATCTGAGCGCCCTTGCCGCCGACACTCACCGTTTTGAAGCCCGCTATCTCGACAGCCTCGTGGGGCCTTGGCCGGTAGCGAAGGCCACCTACGAAGCTCGATCGCCGCTGCAACATGCCGAGCGCATCCGCTGTCCGGTGATCTTTTTCCAGGGTCTTGAGGATCTGGTGGTGCCACCGGAGCAAACCGAACGGATGGCGGCGGCGCTGAAAGCCAACGGCATTCCGGTGGAGGTGCACCTCTTCCCCAACGAGGGCCATGGCTTCCGCAATGGCTCCACCCAGATCCAGGTGCTGGAGGCCACCGAAGCCTTCTTCTGCCACCACTTCCAGCTGTGAAGGGGCGCCGATGAGCGAACTGCTGCCCAACCCCTGGAACCTTGAGGCGTTGCTGGGGCTGGCCTGGCTGGCCCTGGCCGCCGGCGTGCTCAGCCTGATCCTGGCCGCGGGGCGCCGCATCGGCCGGCGGCTGAATCTGCGTCTCTGGGGGGTACCGGAGGCCCTGGTGGCAGGTCTGATCGGCCTGCTGGTCGCTCCGGCCGGGCCGCTGCCCCTGCTGCCGCAGCACCTAATGGAGCTCTGGGGCGGCCTGCCGCTGGTGTTGCTCACCCTGGTGTTCGGTTCACTGATGCTCGGCAAACCCCTACCGAAGCTTGAGGGCCTGTGGCGACCGGTGAGTGGCCAGGTGTCGCTGGCGCTCGTGCTCGCCTTCGGGCAATACGTGGTGGGCGGGCTGGCGGTGCTGCTGGTGCTGCAGCCCTGGCTGGGGGTGAGCCCGGTGATGGCCTGCCTGATTGAGGTGGCCTACGAGGGCGGCCATGGCTCGGCTGCCGCCATGGGCCCCAGCTACGCCGCGCTCGGCTTTCCGGGCGGGCAAGACCTCGGCCTGGCCATGGCCACCGTGGGGCTGCTCAGTTCCAGCCTGGTGGGAGGCGTGGTGGTGGTGATCGGCCGCCAGCGGGGCTGGCTGCTGGCCCAGAGCCAGCCGGGCTCAGCGCCACTGGCCGGCTCCGCTAGTGAAAGCTCAGCACCCACCCATCCAGCCTGGGCAGCCTGGGCCGTGAACCTTGCCCTGGTGGGCATCGCCGTGCTGATCGGTGTGGGGTTGCTGGCACTGCTGCGCCTGGGCACCGATGCCATCGGCGGCGGTGTCGCCGCAGTGGGACAGTCCCTGCCGGTGTTCCCGCTGGCGATCATCGGCTCACTGCTGGTGCGCTGGCTGCTGGAGCGCAGCGGCAACAGCCACTGGGCCTCCGCACCCATTCAGAGCGAGATCGGCACCCTCTCGGCCGATCTGCTGATCACTTCCGCCACCGCCTGCCTCAACCTGGCCCTGCTGGCCGCCGACTGGCTTCCACTCACGGTGTTGGCGGTGGCCGGCCTCACCTGGAACCTGGCGGTCACCCTGCTGCTCGCCCCGCGGCTGCTGCCGGCTGATTGGTTTGAGCGGGCGGTGCTGGAGTTTGGGCAGGCAACCGGTGTGGCGGCTTCTGGCCTGCTGCTGCTGCGCATGGCCGACCCCGACGACCACAGCCAGGCCCTGCCAGCCTTCTCGCTCAAACAATTGCTGCTGCAACCCTTCCTGGCGGGGGGGGTGGTCACAGTGGTTGCGCCTTTGGCGGTGTCCAGTTGGGGCTTGCCCACCTGGACTGGGTTCTGCCTCGCTCTGGTGCTGCTGGCAGGTGGCGCCGGCCTGCTGCTGGCCCAGAGCGGACGCGTCCCTCAACCGTCTGGCGCTCATCCATAACGATGCTCGGGCGATCAGTGGCCGTAGAGCAGCGTGCGGAACTGATGGCGCACCTGCTCCATCTGCTCAGCGCTGAGCAACGGCGGTTCGCCGATGGCCCGGGCCTGCAGGTAGATGCGGGCCAGCGTTTCCACCTCCACCGCCAGGGCCAGAGCACGTTCGAGCGTGGGGCCCACCACCACCTGGCCGTGCTGCGCCATCAGGCAGGCGAGGCGTCCTTGCAGCGCTTCCACCACCCCGTCGGAGAGCTCCTGGGTGCCGAAGGTGGCATAGGGCGCGCAGCGGATGTCGTGCCCACCGGCCACGGCGATCATGTAGTGGAACGGCGGAATGCCGCGGCCATGGCAGGCCAGGGCGGTGGCATGAATCGAATGGCAGTGCAGCACCGCCTGCACCTCCGGCCGATTGGCCAGCACATCGGCATGCAGACGCCATTCCGACGACGGCCGGCGCTGCGGACGACCGGGCTCGGGAGCCACCAACGGCTTACCCGCCAGATCCAGCGCCACCAGATCGCCGGGCTGCATCAGCTCATAAGGGAGTGAGCTGGGGGTGATCAGCATCCCGCCGGGGATCCGCGCCGAAAGATTGCCGGAGGTGCCTTGGTTGATGCCGCTGGCCTGCATGCGCCGGGCCACGGCCACCAGCTGCTCGCGCAGATCCTGTTCGCTCATCGTGCTCACATTCAGGCGTAGAGGTTGCGCAGACCGTCTTCGCTGGCAGGCGCCACACCCCGTTCGGTGATCAGCGCCGTCACCAGCCGGGCCGGGGTCACATCAAAGGCGGGATTGAAGCCCTCGCTGCCATCGGGCGTGAGCTGCACCACGGCGAGCTCACCGGCAACACGCCCCTGGATGTGGGTTACCTCCCGGGCATCGCGCGCTTCGATCGGGATCTCGGCGACGCCATCGTCGATCGACCAGTCGATGGTGGAGGCGGGCAGGGCCACGTAGAAGGGCACGTTGTTGTCGTGGGCGGCGAGGGCCTTGAGGTACGTGCCGATCTTGTTGCACACATCGCCGCGGCGGGTGGTGCGGTCGGTGCCCACGATCACGGCATCCACCTGGCCGTGTTGCATCAGGTGGCCACCGGCGTTATCCACGATCACGGTGTGAGGCACACCCTCACGCCCCAGCTCGTAGGCCGTGAGCGAAGCGCCCTGATTGCGCGGGCGGGTTTCATCCACCCACACATGGATATTCATCCCGGCGCGATGGGCCTTGTAGATCGGCGCCAAGGCCGTGCCCCAGTCCACCGTGGCCAGCCAGCCGGCATTGCAGTGGGTGAGCACTCGTAGGGGCTCTTGCTGTCGCTCAGCCGGCCGCGCGGCGACCAGTTGCTGGAAGATCGCAAGGCCGTGGTCGCCGATGGCCTCGCACATGGCGACGTCTTCATCGGCGATGGCGGCTGCTTCCGCCTTGGCGGCCTCGGCCCGCTGCTCCGGCGGCAGCGGCGCCACGCGATCGCGCACCCGCTCCAGCGCCCAGCGCAGGTTCACCGCCGTGGGCCGCGTGGCATTGAGCTGCTCAAACGCCGCGGCCAGCGCCGCATCGCTCGGATCCACCTGCAAAGCCAGCATCAAGCCATAGGCACCGGTCACACCGATCAGCGGTGCACCACGCACCACCATCGTGCGGATGGCCTCCGCCGCTTCATCGCAGCTGCGCAGCGTGCGGGTGGTGAAGCGATGCGGCAGCTGGATCTGATCGATCACCCCGATCGAGCGGCCATCGGGCTCGAGCCAGATGGTGCGCCAGGCCTTGCCGTCGATCTTCATGGGGTGCGTTGCCCAGGCGAATGCACCATGCTGCCCGTCGACCGCACCCGTCGCCCCAGACCCCATGCCCCTGAGCCGCCGCCAGCTGCTGCAGCTCACCGCCGCAGGCGCGGCGGGCGGCGGGCTGAGCTTGTTGGGCCTGCGGCAGGCACCATCAGCCGCAGCCCCAAGCCGCAGCCCCGATCTGCGCATCGGCCTGATCAGCGACCTCAACAGCAGCTACGGCTCAACCACCTACATCCCCCAGGTGAGCCAGGGCCTCCAGCAGCTGCTGGCCCTGCAACCGGCGCTGGTGGTGTGCGCCGGCGACATGGTGGCCGGCCAGAAACCAGGCCTCAGCACCGCCCAGCTCGATGCGATGTGGGAGGGCTTTGCCCGCACAGTGCTACTGCCGGTGCGCCAGGCGGGCCGGCCCTTTCTGCCGGCCGTGGGCAATCACGATGGCTCCCCCGGTTTCGAAGCGGATCGGGCCGCGGTGCGGCGCTTCTGGACGCCCCGGCGCCAGGCGCTCGGGCTGCGCTTCGTGGATGTTGGCGATTTCCCCTTCCACTACAGCGCCCTGCAAAACGACGTGTTCTTTCTGGTGTGGGATGCCAGCTCCGGCCGCATCCCCGCCAGCCAGCTGAGCTGGGCCCGCCAACAGCTGGCCAGCCCGGAAGCGCGCCAGGCACGGCTGCGGCTGGCGGTGGGGCACCTGCCCCTGGTGGGCATAAGCCAGGGCCGCGATCGCGCCGGTGAGGTGCTCGATCAGGCGGCAGCCGTGCAGAGCCTGCTGGAGCAGGGCCGCGTGCAGGCCTACATCAGCGGCCACCAGCACGCCTGGTTCCCGGCCCGCCGCGGCCAGCTCGATCTGATCCAGCTCGGCGCCATGGGCAGCGGCCCCAGACGCCTCCTCCAAGGGGACATCCCCCCTCAGCAGACCTACACCACTCTCGACATCAACTGGCAGAACAGCTCCCTGGTGGAGACCACCTATGCCGTCGCCAGCGGCCAACCCGTGGCCTGGAGCCGCCTGCCCGCCAGCCTGATGGGGCGCAGCGGCCCACTCAGCCGCAACGTTCAGGAGCGATCGATCCGGCGGTAGCCGAACCAATCGGGCACCTGCGGCTGGCTGAAGCCCTCGGGATGGGGATCGAGCTGCACATGCCAGCGCTCACCGCCGATCAGCTCCAACTGCTCGATTGCCAGGCAGTCGTCCACCGCGCAGAGGTCATCCTTGTGCTGCTGCAGCGCCCCCTGCAGCCACTGCCGCTTGGCGGCGGCCTTCGCCGCCTGGGAGGAACGGGCCACCACCAGGCTGAACTGGTGCAGCTCCGCCAGGGAATCGGGGCGGTAAGCGCCCAGGTTCACGAACCAAAGGCGCTCGGGCCAGGGCGCGGGCGCCTCGCGCACGAGGCTCACCGCCCAGCCATCGATCGCCCGCACCGCCATGAAGCTGTCCAGGTGCAGGCCCTCACGCCTCCCGAACCACTGGCGCCGCAGCTCCGGGATCGTGTCGTCGATCGTGGAGCCGGCCACGAAGCGCACATCGTGCAGCTCGATCAGGCTGGTGGCGGTGCGGCCACCCAGCACCACCAGAAACAACATGGGCGCGTTCATGGTTGGCGTGCTCATCGCGCCTGAATCGACAACACCTACCGGCC
>Ga0078894_10001611_pt1 | contig 16915 bp, 7 predicted proteins | sample LauGreSu1BDMLBSD_2_FD_67506 | JGI IMG/M metagenome (GOLD analysis project Ga0078894, IMG submission 67506) | Freshwater lake microbial communities from Lake Michigan, USA - Su13.BD.MLB.SD (version 4) (version 4) | ecosystem: Environmental > Aquatic > Freshwater > Lake | place: Lake Michigan, USA... | reverse complement strand
TTCTTTCTCTAACTTTTTTCGTTTGTTTTCTAAATCTATCATTTAAAATATTCTTAAATGTCCCAATATAATGATAATATGAATCATCTTCACCAAAATTAATAATAACAGTTTGTGTAGGTTCAGTTTTTGTATCCTGCGCAATGGTGCTAGAACCTTTATCAATAATGCATTTCATACCAATTGAGTTGCATAATAAAGCCGATAATTCAGAATTATTATGCATATTAGTTGTTGCATAATTCCACATACCTTTTTGACCTTTTTTTGTTAACCAATCAATAAAAGAATACAAATATAAATAATAATTATTACTGCCAAAATTAGCTTTATGCATTGCAAAAATTCTAGACTTTTCGAAAGATTTAATAATCTCATTTTGAAAACTTTCTGCGTCATGAATATTAATTTGTTGCCAAACCTTTTCAGCATTCATAAAGTTATAATATATTCTTGCAATTTCATTAACTTCTATTTTACAATCACGATAATTTAATTTTTTATTACAAACTCCAAATTGATTAAAAATAAATACATTAGGATGATTTAAATCAATTCTAACTAAATGAAAATATTTACTCATAGAGCCATAAAAAGAATTAAAAACAGGCATACCGTTTTCTATAAAAGATTCAACATTCGTTTTATCTAAAGGAAAAAAATATAAACCATGAGGTGTATGAAATTGTGCCTTAGGGTTAATACTTAAAGGAGGTGTATTTGATTCCATGCCTTCCCAATCTTCAACAAATGACATAAAAACGTCTGGTCCTGCAATATTTCGTAAGTATTCTTTCATTTCTTCTACATCAGTAATATTAATAAAATTATTTTGTTGATTAAAATTAATATTCATGTTTTGCGCAGTTAATTCAGCAGGTTCGTAATTTATAAATCTATTACTTTCTAATATTATATTTTTAATAATTTTTCTTAATGTTGATTCACGCAACAGCATATATTAAAATACCTCAATTTTTATTTTATAAATATCTTAATAACAATTGTTTTAACTGAGATTCAGTCATAATTAATTTTCTATTACGATTACGATTATAATTCTCTTTTCTTATTTGTCCAATTCTTAAGGTTTTTTTTGCATCTATTGGTACTATTTTAAAATTTTCATCAAATTTCATATTGTTTAGTTTATTTGAATACTCAAAATTTTTTAAAAAATATTCTACATTAGCATATTGACCATTTTCAATTGTTAAAAAACGTTTTAAATTGGTTTTATAATCTTCTTCATACATTTGTCTGTTAAAGATTTTAGTTATAATAGCATCTTCTGAACCTGCACTATTATTGGTGCTTAAGCAGATATACAACATTAATTTTCCAATAATTAAACCATTCAGACAATCTTCTAATTTTAATCCACCTTGTGGTACCCTAAGACAAATTTGTTTTAATAATTCATAATTTTCACCAACTTTAAAACTATCCACTCCCTTATTTGCAATATTTTTTAATTCATTAAATGTTTCTTCGAAATCAAAATGAATACTACTAGGACTTAATAACGCAACAAATACATCCACATCTCTAACCATTTCAGGAAGTAAAAATTGATAAACGGGATATCTTCTATTTAAGTCTTTATATAAAAAATCTAATAAAAATTGTTTATCTCGTTTTAATTCATCTGGAAATTGTCGATAGATATAAAAATCATCAGAATTTTCTAAAGCTATTTTTGCAAAATTAATATCATCTTTAAATTGATCAGCTAATGCATAATATATATCACCGTAACTAGTAATAGCTGCCAATGCCATTTCTTTATCATTTTGAAAATTTTTATTAATCTGTGGATATATTGCACCATTTATATGTAATAATCTTAAAACAATATCACGATTATTTCTTAAATCATGCGAAACATTTGCAAATAAGTCAGAAATTTGATTTTGAATCCTACGTCGATTAACTTCCATAGGATGTCCATTCTGTATAGACGCCACATTTATTAAATTTTGTTCTATTTTATCAACTAAATTATTAACAAAATCAAAATTACTTAACAATCTTTTATCAGCAAAACGTATTGATGAAAAATCGTTTAACAAAGAATATGATATTAAATCTGGATCAGTTCTTAAATTATCATCTGCATATGCTAAAGCTTGACTATCACCGTTATCAATCATATCTATAATTTTTCTTTTATTAGATATTCTTCTAGAAGCTGGCAAATTTAAAATATCAAGATAAATACCTAATGATGTCCATTCATCCCATTTTTTATCCACATAATTTAAAATCTTAGGATCTGGTTTATAACCTCTAGCAAGATATTCAGGGTTTTGATACATCTCTAAAATATCATTAATCTGTCTACCAATATTATCCAAATCCTCAGGATTTCTTTCCCCTGTTGTTTCATCAATAATCGGAGCCAAAGTGTCAATATTTGTTGTTGCCACAAATTGTTCTAAGTCTATTAATGAAATATATTTATATCTATCCATTGGCTCTTTATTTGTCATTTCATCTACTAACTGATGTAATGTATTCATTGATACATTTAAAGCATTACTAACCTTTTTTAATACATCATCATCTACTTCTTGTTCATACGGAATTATTGGATCGTTTGCAAAATCAACAGTTGTATGACCACCGATGATTAACATTTCAACATCACCTTGCTTTACTTTAGTAAAACCCACACAGAATTTTTCACGTCCAGTTATATCGTTAACAGGTAAAAAATAAAATAAATTTGTACCACCAGCAATAAAATACGTATTAAATAAATTTCCACCCGTAAATCGAGCCGTACACCATTTAGGATCATCTTGATATGGTAAAATAATATTTTCTGCTTTAATATTGGTTCTAGCCCAGAAAATGCTAGACATAATATTTAATGGACATACAACAAAATATTTTCCATCAACCAATTTATTACCAAATGGATAATGAGTATCTTTCTTTTTAATCATTTTGATAAATTGCATAATACGTTCAGGACCGGATATCTTTGAACGACTCATCACGTAATTATAGACATATCTTAATTTTGTAATCATATCTATAATAGGTCTATCTTCATAGTCTTTTACCAAAAATTCTTTAGGCTTCAGCATAAAAGAATAAATATAATCTTTAAAAGTTTCGCCTGTTTGCACTGTCGATGATGACACTTCTTTTTGTTGAAATAGTATCACTAATTGCATACAGATATTTTCAACTTTTTCTAAAAATTGACCGTTTCGAGCATCGACTACTGGATCAAACTCGCCTAATAACTCTCTCATGCACTGATACAACACATCAATAAAAAAACGGCCCGGTGACTTTTCGTTATTTAATGTAAATCTATGATCGATTGTTTCAAATTGTTGTGAAATAATATTTGTTAAATCTGGACTTAACGTCAATAAATCCTTTTGTTTATAAACGGCTTCTAATAATAATGTTTCTTTTATTAATTTTCTTAAAGTAGATTCCCTAATTAACATATTAATTTATACCTTAATTTTTTATTTATAAATATATAAAAGTTATCTAAGAATTTCTCCTCGAATAATTTTTCTTAATTCATTTTCAGAAATTCTAATAATTCTTCCTTCATTCGTATTATTTCCTTTAAAAAATCTTTTAACTTTATTTGTAATATTATTAAAAAATCCAACATTTTTTTCCTGCCCATTTTGATTTTGTTTTTGAATTGCTTTTACTTTTTTAAAATCAACGTTTTGATAAATATCTCGAAGCACAATTATATTAGATTTCTGTTTGTTGCTCAACATAATAAACTCATCTTTTGTAAAATTTAATTTATTAAAATATTCAGGTTTTTTAAGATATAATTGTGTACAAAAATCTAAATTATTTTTTAAATCTTTACCGATTGAGATTATTGTATCTAGATCTCGCGTAACAGCCTCCATAGCTATTTCAAAATCATTTTTATAAATGGAATTAATTTTGGAAAGACAGAAATCATAAGGTTTATCTTTAATTCTTTCTAAAATTAACTCACGATGATTTAAACATAAATTTAGAATTTTATCTTCATGAAAAATATCGGGTGCATTTTTAATTAATTCTTTAATAAAACTAATGTCATTTAATAAATCTTCACCTAAAAAATTTATATTTTTATATGGATTCTTTCTATAATCTTTTAACATTAATTCACGATTATTTCTGATTTTATCGCTAAATTTAATTCTGTGAGCATGCCTATGATCAATTAAATAATTTACTAATTCTTCATCGTCTTTTAAAGAAGTATCGAGATACTTATAACATTCAGGGGTTGAATCGATAAAACTCATTACAAAATCTTTATTTGTTGATAATCCTGGTACCAATTTATATAAAATTGAAATAAACCCGTTGTTATTTAATTGCGTGATACCTTCGTCAGTCCAAATTGGCCACATCTTAACGCAATAATCCAGAATATCTTTATGAATAGCATATTGTTCAGAATATTTTGGATCAATATAGGTATTTAAAAGTCTAGCAATTTGTCCAAAAATAACCTGCAAATGATCTGGATCGCGAAAGCCATGTCTATCTTTCATTCTAGGCGCAATTGAGTTTAAATTAGTAACTGATTTAAATTGTTCTAAATCCATCATTGATACTACTTTAAATAAATCTCTAGGACTTTTATCACTCATATCATCAATTAAATGACGAATAGTTTCAGGAGATATCTCAGCTTTTGCAGATAATATTTTAATGTTTTCTTCATTTAATTCGGTTTTTTCATTTTTAAAAAAACTTTGATTTTTAAAATTAACACCCATACTATTGCCAATATAAACTTTTTGTTCACCTGTTTTTTTATCAACTTCTTTAAAAAGGCCTATACACATTTTACGAGTTCCACGAACATCATCAACTGGTAAAAAGTAATATAAATTAGCGCCAAAGCCTATGAAATATGTATTAAACCAATTACCTTTATAACGACCAGTACACCAACTAATGTCACCTAATTCAGGCAACACAATTTCTTTCCCTTCATAATTACTTCTAGCCCAAAATATAGAAGCAGGAATTGTTTGTGGACAGACGACTCTATATTTTTCATCTACAACTGCATTTTCTCCAAATGGATATTTCGTTTCTGATTGTTTAATTTTTTTTAAATTTGAAATAACACTCTCAGGGTTTGCAAATGAAATATTCTCATTCATTTGACTACAAACAAATTCAATTTTTTCTAATATATTGTCACCTTGAAATTTAGGCGACATAAATTTTTGATTAAATTCATTAATATATTCTTTAAATGTAGCGATATTTCCATTTTCTAATGTATAGTTAACAGTTTTTGAAGTAATTTCTTTTTTCTTATATAAAAAAACAATTTGTTCACAAAAACTATATACTTTTGATTTTAAATTATTTAAATTTAATGGTTTACCTTCTTTGGAGAAATTATTTGATGAATTTAAATATTTCATACTTGCATATAATATTTCACTAAAATAACGACCCGGCGATTTTTGATTATTTAAATCATAACTTGGATTTAATACATTAAATTGTTCATTAAACAATTCATATAATATCATGTTTTCTTTTAATTCATTTAATTTTTTAACCTCTAATAATAAAGTTTCTTGTATTAATTTTCGTAAAATCGATTCTCTAATTAACATTTCATACCCCAGACTTTTATTTATAAATATCTGAATAATAATCTTTTTAATTGCGATTCTGTCATTATTAATTTTCTGGTATGACGTCCCTCTGTTCGTAATCCAGAACTAATTCTACCATTTGAATAAGTAATATTGTTTAAACTATTCGAATATGCAAAAGCTTTTTGAAAATATTCTTCATTCACATATTTTCCAGTATTAGGATCCATTTCTAATAATTTGTCTAATTCAACCTTAATACTATTAAATATATCTGGGTCTGCTAAATTTGACAAGACATCATATGAACTGTTCGAACAGAAATAAATATAAGCACATAAATTTAGCAACTGTTCAAAACGTAATAACATTTCAAATGTATTGGTACCTGCAGCGAAACATAATCGCTTAAATACATCAGGTACTTCTAAAGATAATCTTTTTAATAATTCATAATTTTCAGTAATATCATATAATAAAAGATCTCCTTTTCTTTTTATTAATCTTGTTAGTTGTACATTAAATGCTGATTCACTACGATAAGGTTTAATTGTACGATCGTTGTATTTAAAAATAGTGATGAGTACATTATAATCACTTAATACTTCTTTATCAAGACTGTCAGCCTGCACGCATCTTTCTTCGACGTTAGTAACAGGACCTGTATTTGTGTTTAAAAATTTTTGTAAAATGTTTAATATGAAATTTTTATCTTTTCGAAATTGTGCAGGAATACGATGTATTAAATTGTGAAAGTTATCAGTACTAGTACAAGATTCTAAAGCTACAGTAGCAAATTCTATATCTTCTTGGAATATTTTAGGTAAACGTATATATTGTTGCCAATTACCTTTCTCTGCTTTTACAGCTAATAAACCTAAATCACGATTTTTTAATTGTTCTTCCTTTGGTATACGAAAAAATAAATCTTCGCCGACAATTAGTATAAATTTTCTTATAATCTCTTTGTTTTGTTGTAATTCAGGGGACAAACGTGAATAAAGGATTATAAAACCTCTACGATCTATCGGTGATGAATAATGTTTTTCAATTTCATCTAATAATGTGTTAATAAAATTAAAATCAGAAAGAAATTCTGTTGGAATAAAAGAGAAATCGCGTAAAAAAGAATCGTCTTTATAGTGAAATATTGCATACATTATAAGATTAGGGTCAGATGCAATATTATTAGCTGCGTAAGCCATTGCGTACCGACTAGTTTTCTTATCATTTGAATCAATCATTTGCATAATTATATTTGGATCAGATATCTTTCTTGACTCTGGCAAATGAATTAAATTGATATCCACACCTGCAGCTTTCCATTCATCCCATTTTTTATCCACATACTTTAAAATCTTAGGATCTGGTTTAAAACCTCGAGCAAGATATTTAGGATTTTTATACGTATTTAATACTTCACTAATCTGTTGTTGGACGTCAAATGGTGCAAGTGTATTAATATTTGTTGCAGCTGCAAATTGACCAACATCCAATAAAGATATATATTTATATTTATCAGCTGGTTCTTTGTTTTTCATTGCAGCGACTAAAACATCTAAAACAGGTATCGATACATTTAATTTTTTTGAAACTGTCAATAACAGCTTTTTATTTAAACGTTCTTGTTCTTCGATGACTGGTTTATTATTAAAATCAACTGTCGTATGACCTCCTATCACTAAATAAGTTTTACTATTCTCTTCGTCTTCATTCTCTTTCATTTTAGTAAAACCCACACAGAATTTTTCACGCCCAGTTATATCATTAACAGGCAAAAAATAAAATAAATTTGTACCTCCACCATTAAAATAGCTATTAAACATATTCCCGCCTTCAAATCGAGCCGTACACCAATCAATATCATTATGATTAGGTATTACTATTTCTTCTCCTAACCAATTAGTCCTAGCCCAAAAAATACTAGACATCACATTCAAAGGACATACTACTAAATACTTTCCATCTACTAAGTCCTGTCCAAATGGATAATAAGTTTCTTTACGTTTAATCTGTTGTTTAAACTGCATAATACGTTCAAGTCCAGATATTGTTGAACGACTTATCACGCTATTATAGACATATCTTAATTTTGTAATCATATCTATAATAGGTCTATCTTCATCGTCTTTTACCAAAAATTCTTTAGGCTTCAACATAAACTTATAAATATAATCTTTAAATGTTTCACCAGTCTGCACTGTCGATGATGACACTTCTTTTTGCTGAAATAAAATAATTAATTGAATACAGATGTTTTCAACTTTTTCTAAAAAACTACCTTTGCGTGCATCAGCAACAGGATCAAACTCGCCCAATAATTCTCTCATACACTCATATAAAACATCAATAAAAAAACGACCTGGCGACTTTTCATTTGACAATGATGCATTAACATCAATCATTTCAAATTGTTTTGAAATGATATCAGTTAATTCAGGACTTAGTGCCATTAAATCCTTTTGTTTATAAACAGCTTCTAATAATAATGCTTCTTGTATTAATTTTCGTAAAGTACTTTCCCTAATTAACATCTGATATCCTGCGATTTTTATTTATAAATATCTGAATATAAGTCTTTTTAATTGTGATTCTGTCATTATTAATTTTCTGGTATGACGCCCCTCTGTTTGTAATCCAGAACTAATTCTACCATTTGAATAAGTAATATTGTTTAAACTATTTGAATATGCAAAAGCTTTTTGAAAATACTTTTCATTTACGTATTCCCCAGTATTAGGATCTATTTCTAATAATTTATCTAATTCAACCTTAATAAGATTAAATGTATCTGGGTCTGCTAAATTTGATAAGACATCATATGAACAGTTCGAACAGAAATAAATATAAGCACACAAATTTAGTAACTGTTCAAAACTTAATAATCTTGCAGATGTATTTTTAGTTATATCAACGCAGAGTCTTCTAAATACATCAGGCACTTCTAAAGATAATCTTTTTAATAATTCATAATTTTCAGTAATATCATATAATAAAAGATCTTTTATTTTTATCAATTTTCTTAGTTCTACACTAAATTCTGATTCAGTACGATAACGATTAATTGTACGATCGTTGTATTTAAAAATAGTGATGATTACATTATAATCACTTAATACTTCTTTATCAAAACTGTCAACCTGTATGCATCTTTCTTTGGCAGAAGTAACAGGACCTGTATTTGTGTTTAAAAATTTTTGTAAAATGTTTAATATCGAATTTTTATCTTTTCGAAATATTTCAGGAATCTTTTTCATTAAGATTGTAAAGTTATCAGTGCTAGTACAAGATTCTAAGGCTGCTTTAGCAAATTCTATATCTTCTCGGAATTTTTTAGGTAAACGTGTGTATTGTTGCCAATCCCCTTTATCTAATTTTATAGTTATTAAAGCTAAATCACGATTTTTTAATTGTTCTGCGTTTGATAAACGAAAAAATAAAGTTGCACCGGAAATTGATATACATTTTCTTGCAATCACTTCGTTGTTTTGTAATTCAGGTGACAAATATGAATAAAAAATCATAAAAATCTGGCGATCTATCGGCGATGAATAATATTTTGGAAATTCATCTAATAATTTGTTAACAAAATTAAAATCAGAAAGAAATTCTACAAATTCGTATGGAATACAATCAGGCGCGGCAAGGATATTATCCATTGCAAATTTCTTATTAACTGATAATCCAGGAACTAATTCAAATAGATATGCAATAACCCCATCATTGTCTAAGTTTAATGTTTTAGCTCCTTTAGAAACCCAAGTTGGCCACATCTTAACACAGTAATTTACAATTTTAGGATCAACTTTATATCCTTTTTTAAGATATTCAGGACTAGCATATATTCTTAAAGTCTGTTCGACCTGTTGTTCAATATCAAGTGGATCAATTGAGTTAATATTCGTTGTTGCTTCAAACTGCTCCCAATCCAATAAAGAAACGTATTTATATTTATCCGCTGGTTCTTTATTTTCCATTGCAACAACTAAACGATCTAAGACCGACATTGATACTTTTAATTTACCTGCTAATTCTTGTAATACTTTTTTATCTACAGTTTGATGGGGCATCACAGATTTATTATTAAAATCCACAGTTGTCCCTCCACCTGTTGTTAAATAAGTTGGGCTATTCTCTTGATCTCTATTAGTTTTCATTTTAGTAATAGAAACACAAAATTTTTTACATCCAGCATCGTCATCAACAGGCAAAAAGTAAAATAAATTTGTACCTCCACCATTAAAATAGCTATTAAACATATTCCCACCAGTAAATCTTGCTGTACACCAACTCATATCGTTTTGTTCAGGTAATATAATCGATTCAGCTGCAGCATTTGTTCTGGCCCAAAAAATGCTAGACATCACATTCAAAGGACATACCACCAAATACTTTCCATCTGCTAAGTCTTTCCCAAATGGATAAAAAGTATCTTTACGTTTAATAATTTCTTTAAATTTCATAATACGTTCAGGCCCAGATATCTTTGAACGATTCATCACGTTATTATAGACATACCTTAATTTTGTAATCATATCTATAATAGGTCTATCTTCATAGTCTTTTACTAAAAAGTCTTTAGGCTTCAACATAAAAGAATAAATATAATCTTTAAATGTTTCACCAGTCTGCACTGTTGATGATGTTACCTCTTTTTGCTGAAATAATATTATTAATTGTACACAGATATTTTCAACTTTTTCTAAAAATCTTTTATTATTTGCATCAGCAACAGGATCAAACTCACCTAACAATTCTCTCATACATTCATATAAGATGTCAATAAAGAAACGACCGGGTGACTTTTCATTCGCTAATGATGCTGTAGGTTCTATTAATTCAAATTGTTGTGAAATAATATTGGTTAATTCAGGACTTAATGTCATTAAATCCTTTTGCTTATAAACTGCTTCTAATAATAATGTTTCTTGTATTAATTTTCTTAAAATAGATTCCCTAATTAACATCTCATATCCTGAATTTTTATTTATATTCTATATATTAATCAAAGACAGTAACACGTTTCATTTTAAAGGAATTCGTTGATAAACCCCAGTCTTTTTGCATGGTAACCTCTGCAATCCAAATAGTATATGCAAAATCACTAGTGTCCATATCACCCCAGATCTTAATTTTACTAATATTTCCTTCGTTATCAGATACGGTAGCTTTAATAAAATTCTTATTATTCTTTGTTTTCTTTACTTCAAATCCATCCATAATACAGAACCAAGCAATTGCTTTACCTTCAGGTAATGTTAAAGCGCTAGGAATATCTTGTTGCTTTAATTTTTGGATTAAATCTAGAGGGTACAGGAGCTCATCTGATGTATTCGAACTTAATTCAAATTGATTCTTAATCTTATCAGTTCGGGACCAATCTGATGCATCCTGTAATATCTCTGTTAATAAAGTATCGACAATCAAAGGAGGTGTTTCACCTTTCTTCTCCATCTTACGTTTAGCTGCATCTGTAATTCCATATCGACCCTTACGTAAAGTATCATACTGTCCAATAATCAAATCAAATAACTGACGATGATTTGCAATATGTCCGTTCTTCATCTCTTCTAATGATCCAAAAGCTTCCATTTTACATAATGATGCAAATGATGCCTTATTCATTTTAGAGTGTTTCCATTCACCTTCAGAGGTAAATAATAACTCATCTAAATTACGATAAGGTCTATGTACCATGATTTCATCTACAGCTTTATCGCCAGTACCTTTTAATGAAGATAAAGGTGGTACAAATGCTTTTAAATCTTTGGAATAATACCATTCATCACCTGAATAATTCACATCGATTGGACTGAATTTATAACCATACGATTTTACTTCGCTGATTGCTTTGGCCATACGACTAGGATCACCTTTTTCTGTTTCTAAAATGGTTGATAACCAATCAGTTTCATAGTGAGTATGTAACCACGCTGCATAATATGAATCAATTGCATAAGCAACAGCATGTGATTTATTAAAACCGTATTGTGCAAAGAAGTCAATTTCTTCCCATAGGTTAGTTGCAATTTCTGTAGAGACATTACTAACTTCCTTTGCGCCTTTAATGAATTTATCGCGAGCATCTTGACGTTCTTTATAAATCGCATCAAGCTTTTCAACAGATTTCTTGACCAAAGTCTTACGTAATTTATCACCTTCAGCAGGACTAAAACCAGCTAGATCTTGTGCCATTAACATAAACTGTTCTTGAAAACAATTCGAAACCACAAAACCATTTGCAATAAAATTATGATTTTTTTCTACCCCAATATCGAAAACTCTTTTCTTACTACCTCTTCTAATTGATTTAATATTAATTTCTCGTGTTTCAGTAGACATTCTTTTACCTTTTCTAAAAATTGAAGTGACATTGATGACCATAACCTGATTATATTGTAAGAATTATCTCTTGCATATACAAAGCTATTTTCATCTAATTTAAATTGTTTTTTCATTCTATTTGATAACGAAAATTTTTCTTTATTACCATGCCAAAAATCACCATCAAATTCAATAATCAAATTATATTCTGGAATATAAAAATCATATACATGATAAAAATCTTTTATTTTAAAATTTCTTTCAACAATCAAAAAGATTTTTTTTATTTCTTCAAAAAAATTACCTTCTTCAATTGAAGTTTTTCTAACCTTTGAATTTTCTTTTGACTTTGCATGTTTCATTTTGTTAGACATGCTTTCTTTTTCTTCAAAGGTTTTTTTATGAATACTGTTAATATGAATATTTAATCCTGCCTTTGTATTAAATTCTAAATTACAACATTCACAAATACTCTTTATTTTTTCATGACTGCATGTAGCTTTATGAGCTCTTAAAGAAGTATTAGTATTATAAACTTTATTACATCTATCACATGAAAAAATTCCTTCTTTTCGACAATTTTCAGCTTTTGTTGCTTCTTTAATCTTTTGTTTTGTCTCATTAGACCTAGGTTTTTTTAATTTTTTAATAGTTTCTTCTGTAAAATACTGTGAAGTTCCATTTTCTTTTATATAGATAATTCTGCATTTATGAGAGCAAAATTTCTTCTGTTTCCTATTCAGATCTTTTTGACAAATATTGCATAATCTTATTTTATTAATCATATAACTTTCCAAGAACAATTATAATATTATATATCGATTTTTCCAATTAATTTGTCATTATTAGTTAATTCTTCAGCTTTAATCCAACCTCTTTGAGTTAACACCTTATGATCAGGTGTTAGTTCAATTTCACCTTCTTCAGTTTCTATAATTATCGTTTCTTTTTCACCTTGATCCCAGAATTGAACAATTTTATCTTTTTCAAACTGTTTTGTTTCATTGTTGTATGATAATAAATTTACATTTAATTTCTTACTTACAATTTCTTCGATTTCAATTTCACCTTGTTCAGTCATAACTTTTGTATCTCCTGCTAAACAAAAGAAACCATAAGTTGGGCCAAGAATATTTTCAATCACAGGGTGAGCATATACAGGCTTTTTTAATAATGCACTTTCTTTTACTTTAACATATTTTTTATGTACATTTGCTTTTAATGGACCTGGACGATAAATTGCAGTTACAGCTGCCAAATCTTCAATGTTCTGTGGCTTAGCTTCCATTGCAAAATTACGTGCACCTTGTTGGGCAAATTGGAAAATACCTGTAAAATGGCCATCTCCATAAACATGCTTCCATACAGATAAATCATCTTGCTTTACAAAACGACAATTTAAATTCTTATCAAAAAAAGCTTTAACTTCATCAAATGTTGGATCTTGCGCATTCTCACGTTTTAAAATACGTCGAATACAATTTTCAACGTCACGTAACAATGTCAAACCTAAAAAGTCAAACTTTAAGAAACCATTATCTTCAAGATTTCTAAAATTTAAACCTTCAGCCCAAGGTGTTTGTAATTCACCACGAACGCCTACCATTGGCATAGTTTGTTCTAACTCAGCAGGATCAGCTACAATTACACCACCCGCATGTCGACCAATAGACTTATTTTGTGTAAATAAGGTTCTAATATGTTCTTCAACCTGAGGATATTTTTCCATAAATTCTTTATATTTAGGACTATATTCCATACAATCTTCGTGTTTTAAAACAAACACAGACTTTTCCATACTGTCATCCATTGCATGATACATAACTTCATCTTGCAAAGGACCAGTCACTGCGTTAACTTCTTCAAATGGCACGTTATAAAACTTAGAAATATCTTTAACTAAAGATTTAAGTTTTAATGTATTAAAATTGCTAACAGGAATTACAGCCTCATCACCAAAGAGCTTTTGAGCAGCTTTAATTAATTCATCACGATTACCTGCATCAGTATCAATATCGGGCCAATTCACACGATGTCTGCCTAAGAAACGATTCCAAAGTAAGTTATAAGGAATCGGATCAAGTTGTGTAATACCTAACAAGTAATTAACTAAAGAACCTGCACCTGAACCACGACCAGGTCCTAAGAAGGTATGTTTTTCAGCTTCTTTAAAGATCTTATACATTGTTAAGAAGTAGGCTTCATGACCTAAATATTTAATGTCTGATAATTCTTCTTTCGCTCTTTCTACATACACATCATTTGTAGCTAAACCTTCATTCACTAATGCAGTTTTAACTAATTCAGTTAATTGTTGCATGGTAGTTTTACCAGGAATATCAGTCACAGGCAATTTAACTTTAGTATCAATCCAAGTATCTTCACACATATCCCATGCAATATCATAGGTACGTTCGATAGCATCTTTAACTAATTGTTCATTACCTTTATAACATTCATATTGCTCCCAACCTTCTTTAAACTCTTGCCACATTTGATCAGCATTCTTAGGATATAATTCACATTTTAAATCCTCAAACTTAGGCAATTCAGTATTTAATTCACTACCTAACCAACCAAGCTTTTTATACATCTCACGAGCTTGCCATTTATCAGGAGTAGGATAATGTGAATCGCAGGTCGCAATTAAAGGAATACCTGTTAATTTATGATGTTCTAACAGATAATCATTTACTACATGTTGCTTTTCCAACTTATTAAATTGTAATTCTAAATGAAAGCCTTCACCAATATACTGATGAAAGCGATCAGTTAAATTACTTAATTCTCGTTGAATTTCATCACGGGATTGACCATGAGCTACACCTTTTAAAATACGATTGGAATAGATACCACCTAAACATGCAGTTGATACGATTAAATCAGAACCATGTTGTTTTAACATATCAAAATCAATACGAGGATAACGATAGAAACCGTCTTTATATGATTTTTTAACCATGGTAAAAAGATTAGCTAAACCTTTTCGATTACGTGCAATTACAACTAAATGATAACGACGTTTCCATTCATCGTCCATTACGTTTAAAGATTTAGATTCATTTTCATCTTCAACAACGAGACCGCCACTACCTTCTGCGTCAGTATCAGCGTCAATATCAACTTTAGCTTTTGATAATTTTTCAGCTTCAGCGGCGTTTTTAGCATCAATAATTGCTTGTTTATGAGCTTCATAATCAATTGACCATTCTTTTAGAGAAGGTACGAAATAACATTCCACACCATAAAGTTGACGATAATCTACACCTTTTTTTTGTAATTTAGCGGTATGACTACGTGCATGTGCTAAGCCGTTAGCATTACCATGGTCAGTTAAAGCCCAGGCGTTCATACCATTTTGCAATACAAAATCAATATGATCTGAAGGGTAGCCTAATCCATCGTAAACAGCTTTCTCAGGAGAACGTTGAATGTGCATGTAAACCAACAAATTTACGTGGTTTAGTGCACACAACGTTCTCAAATCCCCCTTGTTGTGTTAATGTAATTGTCATGTATTATTTTCCTTCCCAATTGGGAATTAAATGTTTAAACTTTTTAAAAATTAATAGTTTTATTAAATCTATTATATAATAAATTTTTATATTTTTCACGTGAGAGATTAATAATTAAAAAAAATAATATATTAAGTTTTATATTCTGATTTTAAATATTTATTAAAAGATTCCATTGATTGTTTCATCACATCGCCTTTATAATCTAAGGTAATTAAACCTTTTTCATCGACAATTTTTAATTTATCACGTAAATTATCCAAAAGATATTCATCAGTAATATGTTGATGTTCTAAATCAGAATAATAATTAACTTTTACGCCGCATTCAATAAAATATTTCAATCTATAAAAGTCTTGTATTTTTAAAAGTCCTGCATCATTTGGAAAGCTGTATTTAAAATTGATAAATTCATCTGAATATTCACCATTCATCCATTTATTAAAATCAGTTTGATTTATTAAATTAACATTTACCCAAACAGCATTAATTTTAAAATTACCTACGATAATTTCACCCATAACATCTTCAAATACATTTTCATATGACTCTTCTTCCTCTTCAACTTCTGATGATTGATAATAATTGTTCTTTACGTAATCCCAATCTTCTAAATCTAAAATATCTTGTTTATCATATTTACTTCGTGATCTATCTCTTTTACCAAGATTGAATGTATATTGTTGTGGCCATTTTCTGGCCCCTGATGATTGGCGGCTCATGAAATAGTTATAAGATGGATCATTTATATACATACGTAAATGCTTATATTTGTTTTTCATATCATTTAATAAGCGTTTTTGTGAATCTGGATCGTAATATTTAAAAGCTTTTAACATTTTTAAATCATCAATATCAATGTGATTTTCATATCTATTCAACATTTCCAATGCTGACATTCGATTCCAGTCTTTTAATGAAACAGACGTTAATTTAGGAAAATGTGTATAAGTATTTGTCATTGAATCAACAGCAGAAGCGTGTGTAATTCTTCTAGGAGATAAATGTAAAAATAAAGTGTTATTTAATCCTTGAAAAAGTCCTGTATCGAATTTTTTTAATTTTTGAGAAATAAAATCATCTGTAGATATAACATCGGCGTTTGTATTTATAAAACCCAAGGCTGACTGTTCATTTTTAACAATGGTATTACAAGGATATTGAATTAACATATCACGTTTACAAGATTCATAATTACGATATTCTTTAATATTAAAAGCTACAGGATTATGTAACGCCACAATGTTTTCAACAGGACCATTTAACCATTGCTGGTCAGAATTTTCTTGAAACCATTTTTTTCCAATACGGCCGGGAAAATTATTTTGTTCAAAACTACCTTGTTTATAATTATTAATTTCATAAGGGTTTGGAGGTTTAATTCCTTGTGATTTTTTATTATAAGAAACCTCAGTTAATATTTCTCTTATATATTTTCTTAATAGATTTGACATATTTAAT
>Ga0078894_10001610_pt1 | contig 16919 bp, 13 predicted proteins | sample LauGreSu1BDMLBSD_2_FD_67506 | JGI IMG/M metagenome (GOLD analysis project Ga0078894, IMG submission 67506) | Freshwater lake microbial communities from Lake Michigan, USA - Su13.BD.MLB.SD (version 4) (version 4) | ecosystem: Environmental > Aquatic > Freshwater > Lake | place: Lake Michigan... | reverse complement strand
ATAAAATTATAAAAAACAGTAAAAATACAAAAAAATCCACTACTCAAAAAGAAGAAGTTGATTTAGATTATGAATACTCTCGTACAAATAATTATGAATTAACATCCACTATTAATGATGTAATATATGAAATGTTTGAGATTGCAAAAGGAAGTCAAAAGGCTAGAGACTTTGAAGTTCTAGGTCAACTTATAAAAATTGCAAAGGATATTGATGATGGCTATCTAGATAGACAGCAAAAAATCAAGAAGTTGAAGGAAGAAGAAGAATCTAAAAAGACTAATATCACGAATCAAACAACAAATGCAGTTTTTGTAGGCTCAACTGCAGAATTACAAAAGTTCCTAAAGGAAAGTGCGAAACAATAAATAGTTAAAAAATGAAAACGTTTTCGGATCTTTTAATAATTTTTGAACAAATTAAGGATCATAAATCACCTGAGCAAATTGCACAGAAGCATGGAGTTGCTTTGAGTTTCATTTTGAAGCAACTTAAAATGGGAATCAAGGTGGAACATGAGCATACTAAGGATAATGATTTGGCCACCGATATTGCACTTCAACATTTAAATGAGATTCCAGATTATTATACAAGATTAGATAAATTAGAAACTTCTGCAAAGAAAAAGACTAAAAAATTGAATGAAGGAACATTACATCATTGGTTCAAAGGTTCTAAATCTAAGGACGGTAAACCTGGCTGGGTTCAAGCGGATGGTTCATCTTGCGCAAATGAACCAGGTGAAACAAAAACACCTAAATGCTTCAGTAGTGCAAGATTAAAATCACTCAAAGAAAAGGGTAAAAAAGGAAAAGCTCTAATTCAATCTGCAGTTCGTCGCAAGAGAGAAGAAGATAAAGGTCAACAAAAAAAATCTGGTGGAGCTAGTCCAACTTATGTTCCAACTTTTGCAAAGGGTAAAAAGGATCCAAATTATGTAAAAGCAGAGCCAGGTATAAAAGAAAGTTTAGAAATTAAAGAAGCAAAAAAAGATATTCCAGATAAAGGGAGTGGAACTAAAGATGCATGTTATTATAAAGTAAAATCCAAATATAGTGTCTGGCCGAGTGCCTTCGCATCTGGAGCACTTACCAAATGTAGAAAAGTGGGAGCGGATAATTGGGGTAAAAAAGAAGTAAAGGAAGAGTACACTAGAATACAAAAAACAGGAAATACTTATGCTATTTTAGCATCTTGGAGAGGTATGCCTAAAGCTTTTCAAATGTTTTTTCCTAATATGAAAAGACCAACAAAAGAAGAAGTAAATTTTGAAGTGAATAAGGTATATCCGGGTGCGATAGTTTTATCATTCAAACCTTCAAAAATTGATCCAACAAAACCATACTTATTTTCAGGTAAAACTAAATGAATCCAAATGATATTGAATTGAAGAATTTGAATAAAATTTTTGAATATGAGAGATTGTCTAGAGAATTGGATAAATGTAATAATCTGACTGAGATTAAAGAAAGGCAAAGTATTGTATTCAAATGTGAACTTTAATAAATTTTAGTAAAATTCCAATAAAACTTCACTAAATAAATGTACCTGGCTTGGTCGTACTTTTCAGGTAAAGAAAGAGAGTTAAAGATGATTTATTTGTCTTTAACTCTTTTAAACTATAAGTCTTATAAATACCATCATACGACCAAAGCTAGAGTGGAGATGCACCTAAAAGCATACAAGTTTAGAATTTATCCTTCTAAAGAACAGCAGGTTTCTCTTGCTAAGACTTTTGGTTGTTGTAGGTTTGTGTGGAATAAGCTTGTTGAGAATTTCAATAATAACACTAAAGAAATTCTAACCGATAAGATTCTTAAAGACACTCCAGAATTTCAATTCTTGAATGAAGTCTCTGCATCCACACTTCAACAAAAAAGAATGGACTTTATTGAAACTAAGAAACAGTTTTTCTCTAAAACAAGAAAGACCAAATTAGGTAGACCTCAATTTAAAAAGAAATCCAATAGGCAATCCTTTAGGCTTCCTAATCAGAAGTTTAAGGTTGACTCAGAGAAATCTCTAGTACGCCTAGAGAAGATTGGATGGATTAAGGTTTCTATGGATAGGATAATTCCCGAAGAAAGTTCTTTAAGAAGCATAACTGTTTCTAAGACTCCTACAGGGAGGTATTTTGTCTCAATTTTGGTCCAACAAGAACTCAAATCAATACCTTCAACTGGTAAAGTAGTCGGTATTGATTTGGGTATCAAGGATTTGTTTATTCTTAGCAATGGACAAGCCATTAATAACCCAAAATGGTTTCGTAATAACCAAGCGAAACTTAAAAAAGCTCAAAAGCATTTAAGTCGTAAGATTAAAGGTAGCAATCGTTACATTCTTCAAAGAATTAAGGTTGCTAAAGTACATGAAAAAATAGTGAACTCAAGAACTTACTTTCTTCATAATTTTTCAACTGCTTTAGTGAAGACTTTTGATTTAATCTCTCTTGAGAATTTAAATGTTTCTGGAATGGTCAAGAATCGTAGGCTGTCCAAGTCTATAAGTGATACCTCATGGTCTACTTTTGTATCTATGCTAGAGTACAAGTGTAATTGGTATGGAAAGTTGTTGGTTAAAATTAACCGCTTCTATCCCTCTAGTAAAACCTGTAGCTCTTGTGGACATAAGGAAACTCATATGCCATTAAGTGTCCGTGAATGGACTTGTCCTTCATGTGGTGTCAAGCATAATAGAGACCTAAATGCATCTATAAACATTCTTAAAGAGGGTTGGAGAACCTTAACTACTCAAGAACTTTCATCGGTGGAGTACACCGATTACGGACGTGGAGTGGAATTAAGTCTAACTGGTGTTAATCATCATTTAGCATCTGCTATGAAGCGTCTAGAGAATTAATAAGATTTATGAAATTTTATTGATTTTCGTTACTATTGTGTGAAGTTATATTTAAGTACCATAGAGACTTATACAGACCTCGGAGTAATTATTAAAAATGAGTACTGAAATTTATTCAGGGAACCCCCAGCTTAAAAAAGCTCACACCAATATTGAATGGACTAAAGAGCAAGTAGAAGAATGGATGAAATGTAGTAAAGATCCGGTCTATTTTGCAAAGAACTATATCAAGATTATTGATGTTGATAAGGGGGTTGTACCCTTTAAAATGTATAAATTTCAAGAAACATTAATTAAAAAATTTCATAAACATAGATTTAATATCTGTAAGCTTCCTAGACAACCATTAGACTTAAATACTCCCATTCCAACTATTGATGGTTGGAAAATAATGAGAGATATTACAGTAGGTGATTATGTATACAGTCCAAATGGAACTCCAGTAAAAGTAATCAAAAAGAGTGAAGTATTATATAACACAAATTGCTATAAGATATATTTTAGTTCAGGTGAGATTATAATATCAGATGAACTTCATCAATGGGAAGTTTATATTGATAACGTAAAGAAATTAGTAGAGACTCATCAACTGTATGGGGAATATAATCACAATAAAGATTTATATATTACAAGTTCTATAATACCTGGTCAATTTAATATTACAGAAGGCAATACACCTAAAAAGGGAAAGCATGAAATCATAAAAGTAGAAAGAACTGAAAGTGTTCCAGTTTGCTGCATAACAGTAGATGATGAAGAACATCTATTTGTATGCGGAAATAATTTCATACCTACTCATAATTCCGGTAAATCTACTACTGCAGTATCATATCTTCTACATTATGCAATCTTCAATGATAGTGTAAATATTGCAATTTTGGCAAACAAAGCTCAAACAGCAAGAGATTTACTTTCAAGACTACAGTTGGCATATGAAAATTTACCCAAATGGTTACAACAGGGAGTAAAAATTTGGAACAAGGCCTCATTGGAATTGGATAATGGCTCTAAGATAATTGCAGCTTCAACTTCAGCATCTTCTGTCCGTGGAGGTACTTATAACATTATTTTCTTGGACGAATTTGCATTCATTGCAAATAATATTGCAGAAGATTTCTTTCGTTCTACATATCCTACCATCACTTCTGGTAAGAATACAAAGGTGATGATTATTTCCACTCCTAAAGGTATGAATATGTACTACAAGTTGTGGACAGAGGCTGAAAGAAAGCTAAATGAGTATATTCCAACAGAAGTGCATTGGTCTGAAGTTCCAGGTAGAGACCAAAGATTCAAAGAACAAACGATTGCAAATATTGGAGCAGATGCATGGAATCAAGAGTTTGAATGCTCATTTCTAGGTTCAGCTGGAACTCTTATCTCTGCGTCTAAAATAAGAACTCTAACTCATGATAAAGCTATATCTAGTAGTAATGGATTGGATGTATATAAGAATCCAGAAAAGGACCATATTTATCTTATTATAGTTGATTGCTCTGAAGGTGTGGGTAAAGACTATCATGCATTCATTGTTTTTGATATAACTCAAATTCCATACACTATAGTCACGAAATATAAAAACAATGAATTGAAGCCTATGCTATTAGGTGATGTTATTAAAAAAGCTGCAACTGCATATAATGACGCTTATATCTTAGTAGAGCAAGCAAGTGTTGGAGAGCAAGTAGCTAAGAATATTCATCATGATTTAGAATATGGAAATCTATTGATGAGTACAGTGAATGGGCGAGCTGGACAAGTTATAGGTCAAGGTTTATATGGTAAGAATAGTCAATATGGACTCAAAATATCCAAGCAAGTAAAAAGAGTTGGATGTTCAAACTTAAAGACAATTATTGAAGATGATAAATTACTAATAAGAGACCTTGATATTATCAGTGAATTAACTACATTCATTTCAAAAAATAATTCTTATGAAGCTGAAATTGGTTCAAATGATGACCTTGTAAGTTGCTTAGTTATTTTTGCGTGGTTGATTGTTCAAGACTATTTTAAAGATTTATCAGATAATGATGTTCGCAAGAAAATATCAGAAGAACAAAAGGAACAATTAGAATCAGAATTGGCACCACTTATATTCTACATGGATGGTACAAATGAAGATGAAGTAATAATTGATAAAGAAAGTGGAGATGTTTGGTTAGTTGCAGATAGTGGTAATCGTAATTCAATATATGAAACTTTTGATTTTGACCCTTATTCTGGAAGCTATAATAACAACAACTGGTAACGCAAAAGCCTATTTTTATAAATACTTGTATGTAAGTAGGCTCTCTCAATAGAGGTAACCAGATGGCAGTAAATTTAGTATCTCCAGGTGTTAAAATTAGAGAAGTTGATTTGACCATTGGGAGAATTGATCTAGCTAATGACCAAGTTGCGGCTTTTGTTGGTCCTTTTGAAAAGGGTCCAGTAAATCTACCTGTTTTGATTCAAACTGAACAGCAACTTATTGATGTTTTTGGTAAGCCTAGAACTGAAGACGACCAGAATAAATATTGGCTAACTGCTTCTAATTATCTTTCGTATGGTGGAGTATTACAATTAGTACGTGCTGATAGCACTGTTTCAGGTGCAATGGGCAATGCACACACTCCAGTTGGTGTGGGTTCAACTGGTTCTGTAAAGGTTAGATCAGTTGAGGATTTCAATAATAAGCTCAATAGTATAACTAATGCAACTTTAACTCAGTTCTACTTTGCTGCAAAAAATCCTGGAACATGGGCAAATAATTTAGATGTATATACGATTGATGGTGCAGCTGACCAAATTGTAAGCGGTATAAATACCGCTTCAATGCAAGTTGGATTTGGTGTAAGCGTTGCAATCACTTCAAGAAATTATGCAGATGTTGGATTTGCTACCACCTTTAATGGAAGTTTTAGAGGAATTATCACCGGAGTTGGAAATTCTTCAATAGATGTAAAACTAGTTTCAAGGTTTATCAACAGCACTGCAACTTCCGAGTTTATTGATTACTCTCAGAATAATCCACTATATTCTATTCAATCTGGTGATAGTATTCAAATTATCAACTCATCTACTTCAGTTGCTATAAGCACCGTTACAGCCACGTCTACCAACATAAGTGATTGGTATAATACTCAATCTATACAAATTGGAAATTCTACTATCTTTTGGAGAAATATTGCAGAGAGGCCTTCAACCTCACAATATGTAAACAGTAATGGCGGTAAGAATGATGAATTTAACGTCATTGTAGTTGATACTGAAGGGAGAATTAATGGCATTGCTGGAGAAATTCTAGAGAGTTTCACTAAACTTTCTAAAGCAAGAGATGGTAAAGTCACTCCATCTAGGCCTACCTATTATATTGATTTCATCCGAGATAGTTCTAGCTATCTATTTGCAGGAGTAAGTCCCACTGGTGTAAGTTCCAGGTTTAATCAAATTAATAATTATTCTACCTATACTGGAGGTGCTTGGGGTAATACTGCTACAGGTACATTCTTCAACGTAACTGGTAAGCAGAATTATAAACTGAGATTTGGATCAGATTATACAACTTCTGGTACAAATTATGGAGTAACACTCTCTGACATTATCTCTGGATATTCAGTATTTGAAAATCCCGCAGAATATCCTATTGATTTCATTATAAATGGACCTTCTGGTTCAACTAACGTTTTTGAAGCACAGGCTAAAGCAAATTATATAATCTCCATAGTAGAAGCTAGAAAGGATTGTATGGCAGTTATATCTGCTTTTGAAGGTAACGTAGTAAATCAATCAAATTCTAGAACTCAAACTGATAACATTGTGAATTTCTTCAATGGAGTGAATTCCAGTACATATGCAGTATATGACTCTGGTTACAAATACACCTATGATAGATTTAATAATAAGTTCTTATATCTGGCTTGTAATTCTGATATTGCCGGTCTAATGGCAAGAACTGCTATTAATCAGTATCCTTGGTATTCACCTGCAGGTACTTCTAGAGGTGTTATAAGTAATGCAATCAAATTGGCATATAATCCTTCAGAATCTCAGAGAAATCTACTTTATGAAGGTGGAATCAATCCAGTTATTGCAGCTACTGGTCAAGGTATATTCTTATATGGTGATAAGACTGCTTCTGCTTATCAATCTGCTTTTGACCGTATCAATGTTAGAAGACTGTTTCTCACCATTGAAAAGAATATTGAGAGATTCTCTAGGTCACAATTATTTGAATTTAATGACCCAATTACAAGAAGCAATTTCTTGAATATTGTTGAACCCTATCTTCGTGATGTAAGAGCAAAAAGAGGTATTACCGAATTCCTAGTTATTTGTGATGAATCCAATAATACTCCAGATGTCATTGATTCAAATGAATTTAAGGCTGATATTTATGTAAAACCCGCAAGAAGTATTAACTTCATTGGACTTACATTCGTTGCTACTAGAACTGGGATTTCATTCTCTGAAATCGTAGGTACTGTTTAATAAATTAACAAGGAGGTTATCTCACAATGGCACAAGCATCAATAGGAAATTTTCAAGATAGGACTATTTACGATTTCAAAAATCGTCTAACTGGTGGTGGAGCACGAGCTAATCTATTTGAATGTGAAATTTCTTTCCCAGAACTAGCATTATCAACTGGAGCCAGTCCAGTTTCTACAACTGAAGCAAATATTGATATGCGCTTTTTGATTAAGGCCGCTGCACTTCCTGCATCCAATCTCACCACAATTTCAGTGCCGTTTAGAGGTAGAACTTTAAAAATTGCTGGTGATAGAGTATTTGATACTTGGAATGTCACGGTCCTCAATGATACAAACTTCAGACTTCGTAATGCATTTGAAAAGTGGAGCAACTACATTAACAGACATGATGATAACTCTGGTGTCATTACTCCAGCATCTTATCAAAGAGAAATTATAGTACACCAGTTGTCTAGAGGCACAACTGCAACTACGACTACTCAGGATAAAGCCCCATCAACTAACAGTTCAATTCCCATTCTAAAGTCATATAGATTGTATGGATGCTATCCTTCTACGGTGGATGCAATTCCGCTGTCTTATGATACAACTGATACGATTGAAGAATTTAATGTAACTTTTGAAGTTCAATGGTGGGATGCTTATGATCCTCAAGGCAAGAAACTCTTTGACACCAGTGAGCCAAATGGTACTGCTCCAACTATAGGTACTACAGGTTTAAATCAAACTCAATTCACTTAAACCTTCTATCATAACCATCTAAATAGTTTAGATTAACTGAAAGAATATTATTATGGCTAAGTTGTTTGGCTTTAAAATTGAAGATAGTGGGGAGAATAAAAAAAGTAAAATTGTCTCCCCAATTGCACCAAATTCAGAAGATAAGTCAGATTATTATATTACAAGTGGATTCTATGGTCAATATGTAGATATTGAAGGTGTATATAAAAACGAAGCTGATTTAGTTCGTAGATATAGAGAAATGTCACTGCACCCAGAGTGTGATAGTGCCATTGAGGATGTTGTAAATGAAGGTATTGTATCAGATTTGAATGATAGTCCAGTTGAAATAGAACTGTCAAATCTCAATGCTTCTGATAATCTAAAAGACATAATTCGTAAAGAATTTAAACATATTAAAGAAATCATGGACTTTGACAAGAAAGCTCATGAAATCTTTCGTAATTGGTATGTAGATGGGCGAATTTATTATCATAAAGTTATAGACTTAAATAACCCAAGTGAAGGAATTAAAGAAGTTCGGTATATTGACCCACTAAAGATTAAATATATTAGGAAACTCAAAAAAACAGAAGAAAGTACGTTAACAGCTCAAGTCCGAACAATGCTGGCTAGAGGTGATGAAACGAGTCAAATTACAAGTCCAATAATTGAAGAGTATTATCTATATGATCCTAATGTTGGATACACTCCTACACAGTCAAGTCTACATACAAGTGCTTCTGCGGCTTCAAAAGCTACAAAGTTGTCCACAGACTCCGTTACATATATAACATCTGGATTAGTAGATAGAAATCGTCAAACTATTCTATCATATTTACATAAAGCAATTAAGTCTTTGAATCAATTGAGAATGATTGAGGATAGCCTTGTCATCTATCGTTTAAGTCGCTCTAGTGAAAAGAGAATCTTCTATATTGATATTGGAGGACTTCCTAGGAATCAGGCTGAGCAATATATGAAAGACGTGATGAATCGTTATCGTAATAAGCTTATTTACGATCAATGTTTGTCTTTAGATACGAGAATTCCACTTTTGAACGGTGAGACTATATCACTTTCACAAATTATTGAGAAATATGATAAGGGTGAACAACTTTGGGCTTATTCTTGTGACCCTAATACTGGAAAATTTGCACCTGGTATCATTAGTTGGGCTGGGATTACCAGAAGAAATGAGAAAGTATTGAAGATTACCTTAGATAATGATGAAAGTATTACTTGCACTCTCGACCATAAATTCCCGGTCTGGAATAAAGGAAAAGTTGAAGCTCAAGACCTTGTAGTTGGAGATTCAATGATTCCATTCTACACTAAAGATAAAAACACAAGTAGAAATAGAAAGAATTTAAAATATCAATTGATATTTGAAAACGAAACTAAAAAGTGGACATTTACTGATAAATTAGTTTCGGATTGGAAAAAAGAGTTGAATGTTTCAGATGAAATTATTGATATTACACCCATTAAAGACAATAATTCCATAATACAAATTGAAGAAGATATTTCACAATATAAAAATCATAAGATTAAGAGCATTGAATGCCTTATTGAAGCTATTGACGTAGGAACTCTTACTATTGATAGAAATGAGACTTATCATAACTATCATACATTTGCACTAGAAGCTGGAATTTACACCTGCAATTCAACAGGTGAAGTGAAAGATGACAGAAAGTACATGGCAATGATGGAGGACTATTGGCTTCCAAGACGTGATAATGGTAGAGGAACGGAAGTTCAAACTTTACCTGGTGGTCAAAACTTAGGAGAACTGAGTGACCTTGAGTATTTTGAAAAGAAATTATACAAATCTCTAGGTGTACCTTCTACAAGATTGGATGCTGGTGGTGGTTTTAATTTAGGACGTTCTTCAGAAATATTAAGAGATGAACTTAAATTCACAAGATTTGTTGGGAGATTGAGAAAGAGATTCTCTCAAGTATTCATTGATATGCTTAAGACTCAACTGATTCTTAAAAATATAGTCACACCTGAAGACTGGATTAAACTTGCAGATCATATTCAATTTGATTTTCTTTATGATAATCACTTCTCAGACCTAAAGAAAAATGAAATTCTAAATGATAAACTTGCAGTAATTGCTGCAATGGAACCATATGTCGGAAGATACTTTTCTGCACAATATGTAAGAAAGAATGTGTTGGGTCAAACTGATGGAGAGATTAAGGATATTGATGAGCAGATTAAAAAAGAAATTGAGGCAGGAATTATTCCAGACCCTAATGCAATGCCACTTCCAATGGAGGGCGATGGAACAGCTCAACCTGGTCAAGTTGGAGCCCAAGCTCTAGGCTCACCAGTGAAAGAACCTGGAGTGTCTGGTTCAAGCACTAAACCTCCAATGATAGGTGAGATTTAATTACACTAAATAAAGCAAATACTACATTTTTATTTTTATGGACAGTATCGGACAAATGATTGTAAATGATGAGAGCCCTGATGTAATTCGGGATGCAATTATCAACGCACTTTATACAAAAGCTGCAGAGCGAGTTGAATATGCAAAGCCTCATGTTGCAGCTAATATCTTTGGTGATGATGATGAAGATGAAGAAAACTATGAAGAGGATTGATAGGAGTGAATGATTTTGGATTGGGACCAAGTGACTTATCTGATTTTTTCTCCACTATTAGTTCGGGTAAAAAGATCGTTAAAGAACAAAAAGATTCTCTAGTTGGGGACTCTTTTGATAATCTTTTTTGGTCTACATTAACTGAAACTAAAGAACAAAAAAAACTAAAGAGAAAATTAAAGAAAAGAATACCAGAACCTATAATTCAAGAAGAAGTAATTATAGAGAATCCAAAACAAATAAAGGAAAAAGTAAATTACACTGAACCTAATTACACTGAACCACCTCATTCAAAGAATAGAGACCCTTTAACTCCACTAGATCAAGACTTTGTAAAGCTTGAAGACTTTAATAAGCATTATAAACTACTAGTAAATAGAATACAACAGCAGCTTTCAACTATAGGCGGTGGTGGCGAAACTCAGCTAAAGTATCTTGATGATATTGTAGGCATTGCTACGAATCCTTCTGCATATGATTTAAAACTCCTACAGTATAAACATAATCTTAGAAAGTTTGAATTTGTAGACCCTAATGATGTTGGTGGAACTACAATAGTTAACCTTATTGGTATCACCACCTATTATCAAGCATCAAATGTAGATGATTATATTGGAGTAAATGTCAACAATCCATTAACTATAGTTCTACCTTTAAATCCTTCAATTGGAAAGAAGTTAATCATAAAAGATGAAGGTAATAAAATCAATCTGTATAATATTACAGTTCAGTCAGGTATTGGTAAAAGTGTTGAGAATGATGTTTCAGTCACTATGAGCAGTAATCACCAATCCTTTAGTTTTTTCTACAATGGTTACAACTGGTATATAATATAATGTCATACAATCCACTGCCAATTCCAGCAGATGTAGTAGTTAATACTGGTATAGGTAATTCTACGCCAGTAAGTTCATATAATCCACTACATGTCACTCTTCCAATAATAGCAACTGATGCATTTGGTCGTTTAAGAGTTTCAACACCGCTCACACTTTTCGATAGTTCTCACAGATATAGAGATAATAATCTTTGGATTGATTTAGTTGTAGGAAATGGTTCTACAGTTGGATTTGTGACGACGCAGGGTTTGATTAATATTGGTATTGGGACCACTGCTGGATGTTCCGTGATTAGGGAAACCACAAAAGTATTTGCATATCAACCAGGAAAAGCCCTGCAGATACTGAATACATTTGTAATGAACTCACCAAAAACAAATCTCCGTCAAAGAGTTGGATATTTTGGTGTAGATAATGGAATGTATTTGGAGCTTGATGGGAATACTTTGTATCTTGTAGAAAGAAGTTTATCACTCGGAACGACAACAAGAGTTGCACAGGAAGATTGGAATATTGATACGATGCTCTCGGGAAATAATAATCCTTCGGGGGTTATATTAGACATTTCTAAAGCACAAATTATGTGGATGGATATTGAGTGGTTGGGTGTTGGTTCCGTGAGAATGGGTTTTGTAATTGACGGCGCATTCATACACTGTCACACATTTCATCACGCAAACACAATTGAATCAACTTATATCACAACAGCATCACTTCCAGTAAGATATGAGATTACCAATACTGGAATAACAACGAGTGTGAGTAATCTCAAACAAATTTGTTCTACAGTTATTTCAGAAGGTGGTTATGAACTTCGTGGAATACAGCAGGCAGTAGGAATTCCAATCACAACACCAAGAACTCTAGCAACCGCAGGAACATTTTATCCTATCGTTAGTTTGCGTCTCAAAACATCACCAAATTTTTTGGATGCGATTGTAATTCTCACGGCAATTTCAGTAATGCCAATCGCTACAGGTGCGTATAATTGGCAGATTAGGGAATCTGGTACTACTACAGGAGGAAGTTGGGTGAGTGCTGGCGATAATAGTGCCGTGAATTATAACATTACTGGAACTTCTTATACTGGTGGAAGAATACTTGCGAGTGGATTTTTTAGTGCTTCAAATCAAGGAACAACTCAAATTGATATTCTCAAAGAAGCCCTCTTTAAGTTTCAGTTGGAGAGAAATGGACTAACATCAACACCTTTTGAAATTACTATTGTTGTTGCCTCTAGTGGTGATAATAATACTGTTGTTGCTTCCATGGACTGGGAAGAGGTTAGTAGGTAATTTTCATGTCAGTTATGAACTACCGCGATGCTAAAGACATCGCGGTTTTACGGAACTTTGATAAATTTGATTGAAAACCTATAATACTAAATAACTTATATAACCTGAATTAAATATGTCGGCATTTAAAATAGTTCAGAAGATACCTTCATTAACCATAAATACAGCTTCTGGAGTTTCCACTACTGCTCCTATTTCATTAAAATCTGGTTATTTGCGCATCACTCCTTCTAGAGATGTATTTATTGAAATTGGAGCCAATCCCGGAATTGATACATCAACTTCTATTTGGACTCCGGCTAACTCTGAACTAATTTTAAAGGAAAACATTAGGTCTCAAAGTGTTGTAGGTATAATTACAGGTACTAATACTACAGTAATTACACCTGAAGGTACTATGAATGCCTTTAATGTTGGTGATTTTGTTGAATTAACTGGTGTGAATGTTGGGATTAATACTAACTTTACTCAAGTTGTAAGTGTTGATAATAGTTCTTCATATAATGGTAATTTTGGTACTAGACTAACTATTAATTGGAATACTACATCTAGACCTCCTGTTACAAATGTGAATGGTGAGTTGAGAAAAGTAACAAGAATTGCTGCATTTAATGATAGTGCATCACCTAATATCATTCATATTACAGAAGTTCAAGTCGTTTCTAATTTTAGCTAATGAAACTCATCACCGAAGAAAACGAAAATGTAGAAGTTATCGTTGAACATGTCAACGGTAAAAAGAATCTTTATATTGAAGGAGTATTTCTACAAGGAGACCAACCAAATAGAAATAAAAGACTATATGAGATGGACACCTTACGTGAAGGTGTAAAGAATTATACTGAAAGTTATTTAAGTAAGGATAGAGCAGTAGGAGAACTTGGACATCCCTGTCTAAGTGGTGATGCTCGGCTACTCTCTGTAAATTCCGGTTGGAAGCATATTCAAGATTGTGAAGAGAATGAATTAGTCTACACTTTAAATCCAGTCTCAAAAAATGTAGATATTCAACCTATTCATAAGGTAGTAATCAATGACCATTCTGGGGTGATGTATACTCTTAAAAATAGAGGAATTCATACAAAAATTACACCAGATCATCGTTTTTTGATTATCAATTCTAGAAATCACAATGACTATCAATATGTAACTGCCCAACAAATCTTTGAGGATTTGAATGGTGAAGATAATAAGTACTCTAAGTGGTATATGCCAAAATACTCTTTAGGTTTAGAGCAAGAAGTTCCTGAGTATTATACTATTTCAAAGTCCAGTACTCTGAAAAGAATTAATGATAAAACTGAAAAATACTTAGATGATTTAAATATTGAATTTAAAACATTTAGTGCATTTTTGGGAATTTATTTATCTGAGGGTTGTTGCACTCTACGCTCTAATGGTTCTTATTCAATAGGTATTTTTCAAAATAAAGGACATAAAGCAGAAAGAATTTCTGAAATTTTATATTCAATGGAAGGTATTGAATGGCATGAGACTGAACATGAAAATAAAATCACATGGAATACATACGATAGAAGATTAGGGGAATACCTAATTCAATTCGGTGATTGTTATGAGAAATTCGTACCAAAAGATTTCATTATTTCATTGAATAATGAAGCTGCTAGTATCTTCATTGAGTATTTTGTTCTTGGTGATGGTAGAGGTAAATTAAGTACAAATTATTCAAGATGTGATTGTTTTAGTACATCTAAGCAACTAATAGATGATATATCGCAAATCGCAATTATTGCTGGACTTGGAGTAAGTAAATTTACTGAGGAGTGTAAAGAAGATTACATCTTTGCAGATAGAGTAATTCTAGCTAAAAACAAATCCAATTTACATTTCTGTAGATTCTTAAACACGAGGGGCATTTATCTTGATAAAAGATTCATGTCCATGACTACAGAAGAGTGGAACGATAAAGTATATTGCATTCAAGTTGAAAACACCAACTTCATGGTTGAACAGAATGGTTATACGTATTGGACTGGTAACTGTGGACCCACTATTAATCTTGATAGGGTATCACATAAGATTATTTCACTTAAAGAATCTGGAAGTAATTTTGTCGGTAAGGCGAAAATCCTAACAACTTTACCAATGGGTAAGATTGCTGCTGGACTTTATGAAGAAGGTGTTAAATTAGGTGTATCTTCTCGTGGATTAGGTTCACTTATTCCTACAGATAAAGGATACAGTGTAGTTGGTAAAGATTTCATGATTTCAACTGCAGCTGATATTGTTCATGACCCCTCTGCACATGAAGCTTTTGTAAATGGGATAATGGAAGGTAAAAATTGGTTATATGATAGTAAAAAGCAAGAATGGATTGCATCAAATATTAAAAATAAAATTGAAAGTGATTCATTCTCTCGCAGATTGACTGAAGAGCGGAAAGTTCAACACTTTGAAAATTATCTAAAACTTATCTAAAACTTAAAGTTTATAAATAACTACAGATTTAATACAGGAAAAATCGGAGAATCTCAAATGCCTCGTGGAAAAACTAATTTACAAGAAATGGAAACTGGCACAAAACAATCCCGCACTGTTGTGAACGCTGGCGCTAAACCAGCCGAACCAATGCCTCATTTGACTACAGGTATTCCTGATGGTCAAAGAGCATCCGGTTGGGAAGATTTAGGTGGACCTACTCCTGATAACTATCGTTCAACTGATGATTCAGCAAAACTGAAAGACCCTGCAGCTATCTTATCACAAGTAAGAAATGTTGTGAATCGTGGTGCTAAGGCTGCTGATGCAATGAAGAAAATGAAAGAAGAGCTGGATGCTCAATATGAGTATGAAGATGATGAAGATGATGAAGATGTAATCCAAGAGGGCTCCGAAGAAGACGAAGACGAAGAAGATGAAGAAGACGAAGATGAAAAGCCGAAATCCAAATCAAAGAGAGCACCTAAAGATGAAGAAGAGGATGACGAAAAGTCCATGAAAGAAGAGCTTGAAGAAATTGAAGCTCAAATTGAAGAAGATGTGGATGCTCTCCTGTCAGGTGAAGAACTCACTGAAGAGTTTAAGTTTAAAGCCCGAACTGTATTTGAGGCTGCTCTGAACGCTAGAACTGAACAGATTGAAGAAGCAATTGTTCGTCAGTACGAAGAACAGCTCGTAGAAGAAATTGAAGTCATTGCAGAAGCATTGACGGAAAGAGTCGATGCTTACCTTGAGTACGTCGCTGATGAGTGGCTCAAGGAAAATGCAATCGCAGTTGACCGTGGCCTCCGTGCTGAATTCACGGAAAGCTTCTTGGTTAATCTCAAAAGCCTTTTTGAAGATCATTATGTATCAATTCCTGAAGAGAAATATGATGTACTTGAGAATATGGTAGAAAAACTTGATGAAATGGAAACTAAACTCAACGAGCAAATTGAAAACAATATTGCTCTGAATAAAAGACTTGCAGAATCGGTAACTGATGTAATTCTCGGTGAAGTATCTGAAGGTCTTGCACTTTCTCAAAAAGAAAAGCTCGCTTCTCTTGCAGAAAATGTTGAGTTTGATGGTGAAGATAATTTTCGTGAGAAATTAGTTACTATTAGAGAATCTTATTTCACTAATAAAACTGTTACTCCTAGAAGCAGCACCCGCGACTATCTTGTAGAAGATACCACGGATTACGTTCCATATAACACTTCAAGTGATACTATGGAAATGTATCTGAATGCTCTTGGAAAGGTTTCTAAAAAGTGATTTTTAAATCATAAAAATCAAACAAAACACAATTTTAAAAAGAGGTAAATTAAAATGCAAATGCTAAATGCAGAGCATCTGCAGGAAAAGTGGGCACCACTCCTAGATTATAAGGGTCTTGAGCCGATTCAAGATTCTCACCGTAGAATGGTTACCGCAATCCTGTTAGAAAATCAAGAAAACGCACAACGTGAAGAGAGAGCTTTCCTGTCAGAAGCTGCTCCCACTATGAACACTGGTTCCACGTCTTCTGCTGCAGGTTTCAGCTATGCCGCTAATGCTGCCGGACCTGTTGCTGGTTTCGATCCGGTTCTGATTAGCCTCATTCGTCGTTCAATGCCCAACCTGGTCGCTTATGACCTAGCTGGTGTGCAACCCATGAACGCTCCTGTGGGT
>Ga0078894_10001607_pt1 | contig 16924 bp, 16 predicted proteins | sample LauGreSu1BDMLBSD_2_FD_67506 | JGI IMG/M metagenome (GOLD analysis project Ga0078894, IMG submission 67506) | Freshwater lake microbial communities from Lake Michigan, USA - Su13.BD.MLB.SD (version 4) (version 4) | ecosystem: Environmental > Aquatic > Freshwater > Lake | place: Lake Michigan... | reverse complement strand
CAAAGCCTTATCGGTTGCTTTTAGTTCCAATAAAGTACCTGCTACTGGTGCTATAGTACCAATTCCTATTTGAGCGAAAGTTGTCATGAATGTAAATACAAACAAAAAACATAAATTTCTTGCTTTCATAAATAAAAAATTATAAATTAATATGTAGTACATTTAGATGGGTAAAACTGAAAACTATCAATTAAATTAGGAGATACCCAATTAGCGTTTCTATTGAATAAATAATTTCCAAGCTTTCCAGCAACAAATCCAAATTTATTATATAAAGGTCCTGGACCCCATGAATTAGAATATTCGCCAAAATTATTGTTTGTATCAATAAATAGACTCTTATGTTCTTCAGGATAGTTTCCCCATGCATATAAAATATTTTTTATTGGGATAGTTTGCTTTGGAGCAATATTGTTTATCGACGAACCAGTTCCCATAAAAGTTCCTAAAAGGCCATTATCATCAATAAATCTTCCATTGGTATATTTCATTATTTTTCTTGAGGTAGAAGCAAATATTGGATCAGCATAGATCGTAATTGTTCCAGTTTGTCCAAAATCTGTTGCTAAACTATTAGTTTTATACAATTTCCCATCGCTACCTAAAATAAGAATTGTATTCATATCAAATTGATTAGTTAAGCCTCTCCTTTGAATAGATATCGCATTTACTCCTGTAGGCATACTTAATGAAATGTAGTAGCCTGTTTCTATATTATATCGAACAATAGTATTGTTACTAGAAATAAAATTTAGAACAGGTTTAGTATCTAAATCTGCTTTTGAAATAATTATTGTACTATGATCATTAGAAGGCACCTTTACGGTTGTATTTAGAGTTGATAGCAACATATTTAATTTTATTGCAGGAAGTGGTGTCATAGATTCTAAAACGCTTGTTGGATCTGTACGCAATAGGATATTAGTAAATGAATTACATGCAGTTTGTGAGGCTACAACATCTTTTGCTCCCCAAGTATAAAAAAGATTATCTGCTGTATTATAAGCTAAAATTGCACTAAGGTATTCACTTGTCCATGAGGAAAAGTATCCATTCATGTAGGGTTCAAACCAACCCCAATTAGTTGTTGTGGGTGTATTTATATTGGAATAAGCCTTAACATCAGTAGTTACAAAAAAATCCAACGGATTCATATTAACTGTTGCTGGATTTAATAGTTTTCCAACACCTTCTCTACCTGTTAATCCTGGATAAATGAAACCCCACATTTCTCCTCTTTTTGAATACCTAACTGTTTTTATTTCACCATCGGTAGAGAGTAAAACCATCCAATAATCTGGATAAACATGTGCTCCACCTCCATCATATTTATGAGACGAAGAAGTAGAAAATTGTTTCCATATTTTTGTAGGATATAATTGCCCAAATATTTTCATTTCAACCCAATGGCCACTAGAATTGTATGAATAGTTAACAGGGAATTTATAATAAATAGAAGTAGCTTGTGCAGTTAACCCTGCTTCAGCATATAATTCATTTATATTTTTATCCCAAAAAAAGTTTTGCGACTGAATGTAAAATTTTTTGCCAGTTGAATCTAAAACTATAGGTTCTTCATATGCGCCATAATCAATACCCACTAAACCTTCAGCTCTAGCAGATTGAGTTCCTGCAGAAATAGGGTTGACAAAAGCATTTACATCACATGATAATCCTCCGCCACCAAAACTTGGAACATTTTCCACAATTCCGCAGGAACTTAAACAACCCGTCCAAGCACCATTTTGATATCCTTTTATACAATTAGAAGAGATATCATAAACCATCATACCATTGACTGGGGTGGTTACAGCAGCCGTATTGGCAATCCGGGTTAATAACAAGGCTTTATCGGATGCTTTCAATTCCAATAATGATCCTGCTACTGGAGTGTTTGTACCTATACCCACTTGGGCAAATGAAATAATACTTATACATAAGGAAATAATGGTAATTTTAATTTTTTTCATATTATTTAAATGGTTAAGACTTTTATATGAGGTTATGTTAGACGAAATATTTAAAACTTTAATAAGAAAATTATGCTTCTATTTCAGCGGACAAAGTTATTTTAGGATATTAATAACAAGTAACTGATAATTGACTTAAAAAACGACAAATTGATTTTAATTGTCGATAAAAAATATAATTATATAAAATAATCGATTAAATGTAATTAAATATAGATAAAATGAATAATGAATTTAAAAATTTAAAATAAAAATGTTTTTTGAAATAATTTTTGAATAAAACACATCATTATTAACTAGATGTGAAAAGCTTAATTTTATAATAAAATTATAACTAATTGAAAATCAATATAGAACAAATTAGTTTATATGGCATTTAAAAACTACCTTTGCACCCAATTTAAAATACAATATGAATAAATTTGAACAATTAGGTCTGAATGAGTCGTTACTGCTGGCGATCAAGGATCTAGGATTTGAGAATCCGTCAGAAGTGCAGGAAAAAGCGATTCCAGTCTTATTGGAAAAAAACACCGACTTAGTAGCTTTAGCACAAACAGGAACAGGGAAAACAGCAGCTTTTGGTTTTCCGCTAATTCAAAAATTAGATGCTGAAGACAGAAGCACACAAGCATTAATTTTATCTCCAACAAGAGAACTTTGCTTACAAATAACCAATGAAATTAAACAATACTCAAAATATGTAAAGGGTTTACATACAGTTGCAGTTTATGGTGGTGCTAGTATTACAGAACAAGCAAGAGAAATTAAAAGAGGAGCTCAAATTATAGTAGCTACTCCTGGCAGAATGCAAGACATGATAAATAGAGGTCTTGTAAACATAAAAAACATCAACTTTTGCATTCTTGACGAAGCAGATGAGATGTTAAATATGGGTTTTTATGAAGATATAGTATCTATATTATCTGATACTCCAGATGAAAAAAGTACATGGTTATTTTCTGCAACTATGCCTACAGAGGTAGCAAGAATAGCAAAAAAATTTATGCACGATCCTGCAGAAGTAACTGTAGGAAGTAAGAATTCAGGTTCAGCTACAGTTTCACACGAATTTTATTGTGTAAACGCTCGCGACCGTTATGAAGCATTAAAAAGATTAGCAGATGCTAATCCAGATATATTTTCAGTAATTTTTTGTAGAACGAAAAGAGATACTCAAGCCGTTGCCGAAAAATTAATTGAAGATGGATACAGTGCGGCAGCGTTGCATGGAGATTTATCTCAAGCACAACGTGACGGAGTTATGAAATCATTTAGAGGTAGACAAATCCAAATGTTGGTTGCAACCGATGTTGCTGCTCGTGGAATTGACGTTGATAATATTACTCACGTGGTTAATTATCAATTACCGGACGAAATTGAAACCTACAACCACCGTTCTGGAAGAACAGGACGTGCCGGAAAACTTGGAACTTCAATTGTTATAATTACTAAAAGTGAGATTCGTAAAATTGCTTCAATTGAACGAATCATCCAACAAAAATTTCAAGAAAAAACAATTCCGTCTGGAATGGAAATTTGCGAAATCCAATTGTTACACTTAGCTAATAAAATTAAAGATACTGAAGTTGATCATGAAATTAACAACTACCTTCCTGCAATCAATGAAGTATTGGATGGCTTATCTAAAGAAGAATTAATTAAGAAAATGGTATCGGTTGAGTTTAACCGATTCATTAATTATTATAAAAAGAAACGCGATCTATCGGGTGAAAAAGGCGGCGATCGTGGTGAAAGAGGATCTGAGCCAAGAGAAATAAGAGCTGGTGATCCTGTAAGATATTTTGTGAACATTGGTGCACGAGATGATTTCGACTGGATGCAATTGAAAGATTTCTTAAAAGAAACTTTAGAACTTGGTCGAGATGATGTGTTTAAAGTAGATGTTAAAGAAGGTTTCTCTTTTTTCAATACCGATGGAGAACATACCGACAAAGTAATTTCTGTGCTTAATGGATACAGCTTAAATGGAAGACGCATCAATGTAGAAATTTCTAAAAACGAAGGTGGAAGCAGCAGCGGAAGACGCGATCATAACGGAAGAAATTCTGGTGGTGAAAGACGCGGCGGTTTTGGTGGAAGACGTGATGGAGATAGAAACAGTTCCTCTAGAAGCGGTAGTTTTAGCTCAAGAAGCGATAGAAAAGAAGGTGGATTTAGAAGTGAAAGAAGAAGAGAACCTGGATCTGCTCAAAGAGAGGAAAGACCATCAAGACGTTCTGAAGGTACTCCTACCCGTCCTGCAAGTCGCTCGTTTGACGAGGCAAAAACTAGAAGACCTAGAAGAAGTTAATAACTTTTTTTTGACATAATAATAAATCCCAAATTTCATTTCAATAAAAATGTTGTTTGGGATTCTTCATTTATAAAATTTGTTTTTGTTAATTTTCTGATAATAATTACAATAAAGAGAAAAATTTTATGCAGAGTTTTATACTTTTAAACTTTCAAACTAGTACATGAGATATTTCGTCGCTTTATTGTTTTTTTCTCTTTCAATTAATGCCTTTTCGCAGCAAACAAATCCTTCAAAAAAAGTCTACGGTACAATAATTAATAGTACAACTACTTTTCCATTACCTAATGTAAACATAATTAATGTAAATAAGGTGAGAGGAACAATTTCAAATGCAAGGGGAAATTTTGAAATAGATGCCGAAGTAAATGATACCCTTCATATTACCATGATTGGATTTCAGTCGTTGCGTGTAAGAGTAACAAATGACTGGATAAAAAATGGAAATGCCAAAATTGAACTTACTGAAAAAGCAATTGCACTTGAAGAAGTTAGAGTAAGAAAATACAATCTAACTGGATACCTTGAAGTAGACGCCAAGTTAATTCCAGATGAAGAAAACTATCGCTATAGTATTTCTGGTTTACCACAAGGATATGAAGCAGGGGAGTATTCACCTAAAGCCTTTTCAAGAGTAATGAGCTCCATTTTTAATCCTGCCGATATGCTTTATAATTTCTTCGGAAAAAAACCTAAAGAACTTAAGAAACTTAAGGAAATGAAAAAGGACAATACGGTTAAAGAACTTCTTGAAACTAAATTTGATAGAGAAACTGTTGCTATATTATTAGGAATAGATAAAAAAGATATTCCTGAAATTCTTCAACATTGTAACTACTCAGAGGCTTTTATTAATACTGCTAATGATTTACAAATATTGGATGCCATTAGCCAATGTTACGAACAATATAAAGTTCTAAAAAAATAAATTCTACAAATACTATTCGTTTTTTAACACTACCAACAATTTATATATTTGCATAACCAAAGTAATTTAAAACCATGCAACAAATTATCGATCGCTTTATAAGCTACGCCATAATTGATACCGAATCGGATGCTAATTCTCCATCTACTCCAAGTACAGAAAAACAATTAGTCCTTGCAAATTTACTAGTACAAGAATTAAAAAATATAGGACTAACCGATGTGACTATTGATAAAAATGGATATGTAATGGGTACCTTAGAAAGTAATGTAGATCATGAAGTACCAACTATTGGTTTTGTATCGCATTATGACACTTCACCAGATTTTACAGGAAAAGATGTAAAACCGCAAATCGTTACTAATTATGATGGTGGCGATATTGTTTTGAATAAAGAGCATAATATAGTTTTATCTCCAAGTTATTTTAAAGATTTATTACTTTACAAAGGTCAAACATTAATTACTACCAACGGATTGACACTTCTTGGTGCCGATGATAAAGCAGGTCTTACAGAAATTGTAACCGCAATGGAATATTTAGTTCAGCATCCAGAAATAAAACACGGAAAAATTAGAGTTGGGTTTACACCCGATGAAGAAATTGGCCGTGGAGCAGATATTTTTGATGTTGAAAAATTTGGAGCGCAATGGGCCTACACCATGGACGGAAGCCAAATTGGAGAATTAGAATATGAAAATTTTAATGCAGCTGGCGCCAAAATCATCTTTAAAGGTAAAAGCGTGCACCCGGGTTATGCTAAAGGTAAAATGATTAACTCAATGCTCATTGCAAATGATTTTATCAATGAATTACCTCAAAACGAAATCCCACAGGAAACGATAGATTACGAAGGATTTTTTCATGTTACCGGACTTTCTGGTAGCCTAGAAGAAACCAAATTAGAATTGATCATTAGAGATCATGACATGCAATTATTTGAAAAAAGAAAAGAGCTTGTTAAAGAAATTGTTGCTAAAATAAACGCAAAATTTGCCGCTCAATTTGGTGAAGACATTTGTATTGCTGAGATTAAGGATCAATATTATAACATGCGCGAAAAGGTAGAGCCTATGATGTTTATTGTAGATTTAGCCGAAAAAGCAATGCGCGAATTAGGAATTGAACCAATTATAAAACCAATTCGAGGTGGAACAGACGGATCCAGATTATCTTACATGGGTTTACCATGTCCGAATATATTTGCAGGAGGACATAACTTTCACGGAAAATACGAATATGTTCCAGTTGAAAGCATGCAAAAAGCAGTTGATGTGATAGTAAAAATTGCTGAACTAAACGCAAAAACAAATTTTTCAAAATAAAATAAAAATCTAATTCCAAAATAAAATTTGGAATTAGATTTTATTAATTCGATGTTGAACTTATGCTTTTTTATTTAAAGAAATAGTCATTTCTAATGAAATTGCCGAACGCTCCATTTTTAATTTACCTGACATGGTTTCAACAACTACGGTAGTTTCTCCTAATTCAGAAATTTTTCCGTGAAGACCACTTTTAGTGATAATCTTATCCCCTACTTTTAAACCGTTTTCAAATTCTTTTTCTTTTTTTAATTTCTTTTGCTGTGGTAAAATCATAAAGAAATAAATAACCACAAACATTAAAATAAACGGTAAAAACTGACTGATTGCTTCCATAACTTTTAATTTATTATTTACATTAAGCCTCTACCGGCTTTATTAATTCTATTATTTAATTGAAATTCTTTTACTAAATTATCTAAAATTCCGTTGATAAAAATACTACTTTTTGGTGTTGAATACTCTTTTGCTAATTCCAAATATTCATTGATAGTAACTTTTAAAGGAATTGATGGAAATTTTAAAAACTCACAAATAGCCATTTTCAAAATGATTGTATCCAATTCGGCAATACGATCCATATCCCAATTTGGTGTTTTATCCATAAATTCTTCGGCTAAAGTCGTTTCATTTAAAACGGTTTTTCTAAACAAATCTAGAGCAAAATCTTTGTCTTCCTCATCTTTGTATACAGAAGGGACAACTAAATTATTTTTCTTTTCCGTTATTTGTTTTAGCTGTTTTAATATTTGAGTGTTTACAACCGGAATGTCATCTACCCAAGTTAATTTAAAATCCTCCAAATAAGAGTACAACTTTTCATTTGGAGCAATTATTTCAGAAAACATATCGGCAACAAACAAGCAATGGCCTTCAAAATTTACCACCTCTTGCCCCATATAATTGGTATATAAAGCACTTTGTTTTACTGCTTGTAATAACAAAAGTATGGTATCGTCATTAATTTGCCAGTTGTTGATTTTTCTATTTTCAAGTGCAGTTTGCAGAGAGCTATTTTGATCTAAGGCAACCAAAACAGGATTATTTACAAATCTTAAATTGGGGTTTCTTTCTGCTGCAGAAGCCAAATGTTTTTGCTTTGCAATTTCTAGATATTGAATTTCTTTTTTTCGAATTTCTACTAAAGTAGACAACAGGATTAAATACAAATCTTCGATGTTTTCAATACTGGCTTGTAAAAATTTTTCTTGCTTTTCAAGTACATCTGTTCCACTTTGATGCATAGCATAAATGGATTGCATTACTTTAATTCGGATATGTCTTCTGTTTAACACGGATAAGAACTTTTATTGTATTTAATAAACAAAGCGAAAGAAAATTCTTTCGCTTTGCAAAAATAAAACTATTTTAATACCAATAACTATAATTTAGCCTTTTCTTTTTTTCTTTGAGCAATTCTGGCATCTGCTATTTCCATTGCTGCTTTTTGTGGGGTTAAATTATTTGATTTAGCGTATTCAAAAATTTCTAAAGTAGTATTGTAAATATTTTCTGTTCTTCGCATGGACTCAGCTTTATCGTAATGAGCAATTTCTGAAAAGACATTTATAATTCCACCTGCATTAATCAAGAAATCAGGTGCATATACAATACCTCTTTGTTGCAAAATTGGCCCTTGAACATTTTCATTTGCCAATTGATTATTTGCAGCACCCGCAATTACTTTTGCCTTAATTTTGTAAACCGTATCATCATTTATAGTAGCACCCAATGCACAAGGCGCATAAATATCAACATCTGCAGTATATAAATCGGCTCCAGTATAAATAGTAGAACCATATTTAGCGCTTACTTCTTGCAAACGCTCTTCATTAATATCTGAAATTTGAACCAAAGCCCCTTCTTTAGTTAAATAATCAACTAAAGTCTCTCCAACATGGCCAATTCCTTGAACTAATATTTTTTTACCATCTAAGTTGTCCGATCCAAATTGGTATTTGGCAGCCGCTTTCATTCCCATATATACACCATAAGCTGTGACAGGAGAAGGATTTCCAGAACCTCCACGAGATTCAGAAATACCCGTTACATAAGGAGTAACATCACTTACTGTATCCATATCTGCAGTTACCATTCCTACATCTTCAGCAGTAATATATCTTCCTGATAATGAATTTACAAATTCTCCGAATTTGCGCATCATTTCGGGAGTTTTTTGGGTTTTGGCATCACCAATAATAACTGCTTTACCACCACCTAAATCCAAGCCTGTAATTGCTGATTTATAAGTCATTCCACGAGAAAGACGAAGCACATCATTTAATGCTTCCCATTCGTTTGCATAATTCCACATTCGAGTTCCTCCCAATGCCGGACCTAAAACCGAATTGTGAATACCAATTATTGCTTTTAATCCAGTATCTTTGTCGTTGCAAAATACAATTTGCTCATGATTGTCAAAAGAAAGCTGCCCAAATACTGGGTCCATTTTTTGAAGTTCTTTTGCAGTTGTAATTTCTGTAGTCATAAAAATTATTTGAGTTGCGACTTTATCAAAAAGCCGGGGCAAATTTAACGTATTATTCAAAATAACACACTTTTTTTATATTTAATTAGCAAAATGTTAATAAAATAAAAATCAACGCCTTATTTTGAATTCGCAATTATAGAATATTATTAACAATATATATAAATTATTGTTTTGAATTAAAGCATAACTATGAAAGAATTACAATATTTAAATAAATATTTCATAAAATACAAATACCGATTTTTACTTGGTATTTTTATTACAATTGTTGCTCAAATATTCTCCTTATTTACACCTAAACTTGTGAGTAGATCCTTTAAATTAATTGAAGAATACACCCACAATCAAATTGCTTTAGATGCTGTAAAAAGTCAATTGCTTCAAAACATTGCTCTCATTTTAGGAACCACTATTATTGCTGGGATACTAACTTTTGTCATGCGACAAACCTTAATTGTGATGTCTAGACATGTAGAATTTGATTTAAAGAATGAAGTATTTAAACACTATGAAGTGCTTGATCAAAATTTTTACAAAAGAAACCGAACTGGTGATTTAATGAATCGAATTAGTGAAGATGTTGCTAAAGTGAGAATGTATGTTGGACCTGCTGTAATGTATACCATAAATACTATAATTAGATTTACAGTCGTAATTATTTTCATGTATAATGTATCACCTAAGCTCACTTTATACACCTTACTCCCGCTTCCTTTTTTATCTTACATTATATATAAATTAAGTAATGAAATAAATATTCGAAGCACTGCATTCCAACAATATCTTTCTAAAGTTTCAAGCTATACGCAAGAAGTTTTTTCGGGAATTAGAGTCATTAAAGCGTATTCGTTAGAAAATCAAAACCAAGAAACCATCACCAACTTAGCCAATGAAAGCAAAATAAAAAGCATGAGTTTGGCGAAAGTACAATCGCTTTTCGGACCTTTAATGGTTACCTTAATTGGGGTAAGTAACTTAGTTGTAATTTATTTTGGTGGCTTAATGTACATCAATCACGATCCCGAAATTCAAAACATTGGTGTGATAGCCGAATTCATTTTATATGTAAACATGCTAACCTGGCCCGTAGCATCTATTGGTTGGGTATCTTCATTGGTGCAAGAGGCAGAAGCTTCACAAAAAAGAATAAATGAATTTCTAAAAACCCAACCCGAAATTCAAAACAATAACACCAACAAATCCATTATTAATGGTTCTATAGCTTTTGATAAGGTTAGTTTTACTTATGAAGACACGAACATTAAAGCATTAAACGAGGTTTCTTTTTCCATCAATAAAGGAGAAACCTTAGCTATTTTAGGTAAAACTGGATCCGGAAAATCGAGTATTATATCCTTAATTACTAGAATGTACGACATTAAAGAAGGAAGCATAACTATTGACGGAATTCCAATCGATCAAGTTAATTTGGTTGACTTAAGACAAAGCATAGGAATTGTCCCACAAGATGCGTTTTTGTTTTCTGATTCAATAAAAAACAACATTAAATTTGGTAAGGAAAATGCTTCTGATGAAGAGGTAATTAACGCAGCAAAGAAAGCGGCAGTTCATGAAAATATCATTCAGTTTAACCAACAATATGAAACTATTTTAGGTGAACGCGGCATCACACTTTCGGGAGGTCAAAAACAACGTGTTTCAATTGCTCGTGCAATAATTAAAGATTCAGAAATTCTGTTATTAGACGATTGCCTATCGGCAGTTGATACCGAAACAGAAGAAACTATTTTGCAAAACTTACTGGAATTATCTAGCAATAAAACCACTATAATAATTAGCCATAGAGTATCTTCAGCTAAAAATGCAGATAAGATTATTATCTTAGAAAACGGAGAAATACATCAACAAGGGACTCATAATCAATTAATAAACCAAGAAGGTTATTACAAAGATTTGTATAACAAACAACTTTCTGAAAAAGAAATTCTATAATTCTTGCATAGTTCTTTTTTTTTTAGTTTTTTTGGAATTAGAAACAACTAATTGACAGAACGATTATGAGAGAAAACGACATGTTAGAAAAAGACGAGATTTTTTCTAAAGTATTGAGAGCTGGAAGAAGAACTTATTTCTTTGATGTAAGAGCAACTAAAGCAGACGATTATTACATTACGATTACCGAAAGTAAAAAATTCACGGAAGAAGATGGTTCCTTTCATTTCAAAAAACACAAAATTTATTTATATAAAGAAGATTTCACTGCATTTAAAGAAATTTTAGATGAAATGACTTCATTTGTTTTAAACAATAAAGGGGAAGAAGTAATTTCAGAAAGACATCAAAAAGATTTCAAAAGAGAATATACATCTGAATCAAATGAAGAAACTACTTCGCAATCAGAAAAAAACTTTACCGATATTGATTTTGACGATATTTAATTACTTATGAAAATAAAAAAGTCCAAAAATTAATTTTGGACTTTTTTTATACCTAATTCTACGATTACTTTTTTCCTTTAAATAGATTATCAATGACCCAGGCCGGACCAATAAGTAAAAACTGCAAGTCATTGATAAAGGATGGTTTTTTACCTTCTATTTTATGTCCGTAAAATTGTCCTATCCATGCTGCCGCAAATACCGTTAGCGATAAAACCAATAAGTTAGCATACTGACTGATATAAAAATTAGCAAACAAACATAAGTATGCAAATACAGCAATTTTTATTGCCATTACTACAGACAATCGTATGTAAAAAAACAAGATGAGCACAAGTGCAACAGCCGCCCAATTTTCAATAAGCGGACTATTTAAACTCAAAGTATTCGAAATAATCGCACTAGGAATACACATTAACAACCCAATAATTGAAAAGAAAATTAAGGGTACACAGATATAATGTATTTTCTTGTTCGTTGGATTTTGATGACTAACAGCGTACTCATCAAACCAGTCTTTTAAGGTTTTCATATTTTTATTGATACGATACATAGGCCAAAACTTTGTCTATCTCTGCATCAGACAAATTGGCTTTCTTTTGCATATCATACAAAATAGGAATCCAATTTTGCCTAGAATAACTTTTGGGATCATAAAGTTTATGGCATTTTGCACAATTATTTTCAAATATACTTTTTCCTTCTGCGATATCAGGAGGTAAAGTGGGTTTGACATCAGCCACCGTCTCCGTTCGCGCTTCAACAACTGGAAGTACTATTTTAGGAGAACAAGAATAAATTACTAATCCAATTAATGCTACTGAAATGATTTTGAGTTTCATATTTTTTAGTTTAAAAAAAGTAAATATAAAAAAAACCCGATAGAATTAACTATCGGGATTACTTTTTACTATAAACAATAATGTATTATCTCACATCCATTAATTCAACATCAAAAATCAACGTAGCATTTGGCGGAATTACACCTCCAGCACCACGCTCACCATAAGCTAAATAAGATGGGATCACAAAACGAGCTTTATCTCCTACTTGCAACAAAGCAATACCTTCGTCCCAACCTTCAATTACTTGACCCTGACCCAATCTAAACTCAATTGGCTTTTTTCTTGGATATGACGAATCAAATACTTTTCCAGTTTCTAAAGATCCTTCATAATGAACTGAAACGGTTTTACCGTATTCTGCCTTTGTTCCAGATCCTTTTTGAATCATTTTATATCGCAATCCACTTTCTGTTTTATCAAAACCAGCAGCTAATTTTTCCATCGTTTCTTCCGCTTTCTTTTTAGCCTCCTCGATTTTTTTCAAACGTGCCCCTTCAAAAGTTCTAAAAGCTTCAATCGCATTCCATTTTTCTGCTTGCTCTCCTACTCGAACTACTTCAATTGTTTCAATTAAATCTCCTTGAGCAATAGCATCTACAATTTCTTGTCCTTCTACTACATGTCCAAAAACAGTGTGCTTCCCATCCAACCAATTCGTTGGAACGTGTGTAATGAAAAACTGTGAACCATTTGAAGCAGGCCCCGAATTCGCCATAGACAATACTCCTGGCTTATCATGATTTAAACTTGGATGAAATTCATCTTCAAAACTGTAACCAGGACCACCGGTTCCAATCCCTTGTGGGCAACCACCTTGAATCATAAAATCGGGAATTACGCGGTGAAATTTCAATCCGTCGTAATACGGTTTTCCCATTGGTTTAGCCGAATTCTCCAACTGTCCTTCTGCTAATCCTACAAAATTTCCAACCGTTCCTGGAGTTAAATCGTGTGTTAATTTCGCTAAAATAGTGCCTTTAGAGGTATTGAATTTAGCATATATTCCGTTTTCCATTTTCGTGTATTTTTTAATTGTGGTGCAAATTTAATATAATAATTGGAGATTAAGCTTAAAATTGTACATTTGAATACATCAAAAAACGAAATCCTATGCCATCAGTTTACAACAAATCAGATAATGATGCTTTTATTGCCCGCATCCATTCATTGAGTAAAGACAGCCAGCCTCTATGGGGAAAAATGACCGTAGAACAAATGTTGTCTCATTGTCAAGCACCAATAGATGTGGCTTTTGGCGATTTGCAATTGCGAAGTAATTTTTTCATGCGTTTAATTGGAAAAATGTTCAAAAATAAAATATTAAACTCCAATGAGTTTAAGAAAAAAAGTCCGACTGCTCCTGATTTTATTCGTAAAGACGCATACGATTTTGAATCGACAAAGGCAGAATTGATTCGCAAGTTTTCTAGATTTGCCGATTTAGGTCATTCATCTATAAAAAGCAACAAGCATCCTTTTTTTGGTGAAATGAGTTATGAAGAATGGGACAAATTGCATTCGATGCATTTGGATCATCATTTGAAGCAGTTTGGGGTTTAATTCCAACGTCTTTCCCGCGAAGGCGGGAATCTAAAAATTTTATGCAATGGATTCCCGCCTTCGCGGGAAAGACGAAGTAGCATAGAAATAGAATATAAAAAAACATGAAAGAAGCATCCGATTACATCAACATAAATAAACAAACATGGAACGATAAAACCGATGTGCACATTGCCTCTGAGTTTTATGACATGAAAGGTTTTCTTGAAGGAAAATCTACTTTAAATTCTATTGAGTTGGAACTGTTGGGAGATATTTCTGGTAAAAATATTTTGCATTTGCAATGTCATTTTGGTCAAGACACCATGACTTTTTCTAGAATGGGTGCCAAAGCAACAGGTATTGATTTATCAGACAAAGCAATTGAAAGAGCACGAGAATTTGCAACAAAATTAAACTTAAATACTACTTTTGTTTGTTGTGATATTTATGACACTCCAAAATATATTGACGAGAAATTTGACATTGTTTTCACCAGTTATGGAACTATTGGTTGGTTTCCCGATTTGGATAAATGGGCCAATGTGATAGCGCATTTTTTAAAACCGAACGGACAATTCATCATGGCTGATTTTCATCCTGTAGTTTGGATGTTCGATAATGATTTTAAAGAAGTATTTTACAGTTATTTCAATATTGAACCTATTATTGAAGAAGAATCGGGAACGTATGCCGAGACTGGAGCTGATTTGCAATCGAAAACTGTGGGTTGGAATCATCCTATAAGTGAGATTTTGAATTCGTTATTGCAATCGGGATTGGAATTGAAGCAGTTCAATGAATACGATTATTCGCCTTACAACTGCTTTAATGAAATGGAAGAGTTTGAAAAAGGGAAATTTTGTATCAAAACCTTTGGAAACAAAATCCCGATGGTGTATTCGATTTTGGCAACCAAGAAGTAATTTTCTATAACCACAGAACTATGAAGCTAAAAATAACAGCACTTATTTGCCTTTTGTATACTGTTCCTTTTATGGCGCAGAATACCAAACGTGTATTATTTTTAGGTAATAGTTATACGTATGCCAACAATCTGCCACAAATGACTGCAAATTTAGCCGCGTCGGCTGGAAAAAACTTGATTTTTGACATGAATACTCCTGGCGGATATTATATAGGACAGCATGTAACAAACGCTGTTTCGCTGGCAAAGATACAAATCGGAAACTGGGATAATGTAATTTTACAAGACCAGAGTTTGGCACTTGCCTATCCTGGATATTTTATGAACGGTATCAACTCGAGTATTCAAATGGACAGTATAATAAAAGCGAATAATTTCTGTGCTCAGACAATGTTTTACGGAACTTGGGGAAGAAAAAATGGCGACACCTACATCTGTTCACAACCGTATTGTCAGGAGAATACAGTAATTACGAGGGATTTTTATCAAATGAACAGCGACATACAGACACATTATAAAGTATTCGCTGATTCACTTAAGGCATCTATGTCTCCTGTTGGTACCGTATGGGCAAATATCCGACAACAACACCCTTCTATTGAGTTGTTTGACCCTGACGAAAGCCATCCTTCTGTCGCGGGTACGTATGCCGCAGCCTGTAGTTTTTATGCTGCTATTTTCAGAAGTGACCCAACACAGATTACGTTCGATGGCGGACTTTCTGATACCGACGCAGGATTAATCAGACAAGTCGCAAAAGAAGTGGTTTTTGATCATCTTTTGAATTGGAATATTGGGCTTTATGACTATTTGCTTGATAGCAGTTGCTTGGCTCTGGGGAACGATGATTATGCCAAAGACTACTGGAACATTTCCCCAAATCCGGTGAAAGATGTTTTAACAATCCGTTTTTCTGTAGGACAAGGCAACGATGTAATAGCCATTTACAACATCCTTGGCGAGTTGGTTATGAAAATGGATAGTTCGTCAACAACAACTATTATTAATTTGGATGAATTGCCAAGTGGCGTATACATTCTGAAATCGATGAATACTAAAGAGACTTATAAGTTATTGAAACTGTAATTGCAAAATAAAGAGTTAAACCCTAGCCCCGATAGTAGAGGAAATCCTTTTTATTGCTTTAACAAAAGTCTTCGATTGTGCTCAGAATGACAAAGCAATAAAAAGATTGGAACGAATAGCGGGAAATAGCTTCAAAAAAAACTTACTATCTTTGTCGCATTAATTATCTGTCTGGTCTTTTAACTTTTGACTTTCAACCCAAACATGAGAATCGACATCATTACCGTTTTACCCGAATTACTCCGCAGTCCGTTTGAGGCCTCGATCATGAAACGAGCGATTGACAAAGGATTAGTAGAAGTGCATTTCCATAATTTAAGAGATTATTCAACTAACAAACAAAAGTCGGTTGACGATTACCCTTTTGGTGGTGGTGCCGGAATGGTAATGACCATTCAGCCAATAGACGACTGCATCACCCATTTAAAGAGCCAAAGAAATTACGATGAAATTATCTACTTGTCTCCAGATGGTGAAACATTAAATCAAAAAATGGCTAATTCTGCATCGCTTTATGAGAACATAATTATTCTTTGCGGACATTATAAAGGGGTTGACCAACGAGTAAGAGACCATTTCATAACCAAAGAAATTTCAATTGGCGATTATGTATTGAGTGGAGGTGAAATTGGTGCCATTGTATTTTGCGATGCCATTATTCGATTAATTCCTGGAGTATTGAGTGATGAAACTTCTGCACTTACCGATAGTTTTCAAGACGGCTTACTTTCTGGACCAATCTATACAAGACCTGCTGACTACAAAGGTTGGAAAGTCCCAGAAATCTTAACTAGCGGACATTTTGCCAAAATAGATCAATGGCGTGAAGATATGGCCTACGAACACACTAAAAATCGTAGACCTGACCTATTAGAAGAATAAAATTTAGGTTATAAAAAATATTTTAAAATTTTTAATTCATAATTTAAAATAATTCTTACATTTGCACCCACATTTGACTAACCTCTGGCGAAAACCGTGAATGTTGCTCAGATTTTAAACCATAATTAGCATTAAAAATGGCAAATTTAGTAGATTTCGTAAATAACGAATTATCAACAAAAAAAGATTTCCCTGCGTTTGGAGCTGGTGATAC